>Ga0256845_1000770_pt1 | contig 27956 bp, 24 predicted proteins | sample RiftiametaG_FD_189101 | JGI IMG/M metagenome (GOLD analysis project Ga0256845, IMG submission 189101) | Tube worm associated microbial communities from hydrothermal vent at the East Pacific Rise, Pacific Ocean - Riftia | ecosystem: Host-associated > Annelida > Integument > Unclassified ...
TAGAGCTTAGACCTTAGATGGTCTAAAGTCTAATATCTAAGGTCTTGTTTCTATGCATAACGAATTTTATTCGTAGTTCAAACCTATGGACTTGTAGTAGTCCATAGTGGTTTATTTTTTTACAAAGAACAAACAGCCTTATTAAAAGGCGTTTACAGCTATTATTCTATCCTTAAAATAATATAAATAAAGAAAAATTATGAGATATTTTAAAAAAATGTTACTTTAGCATAAATTGAATGGGAAATAAAAATTACATATTATTCTTTCTAATAATTATATTTACCTTAAACCTCAATTCGCAAGATTTTGTTTTTGAGCATTATACGGTTGATGACGGTTTGTCTCAAAGTGCAATAAACTCTATTTTTCAAAGTTCTGATGGATTTCTTTGGTTTGCTACGCAAGAAGGATTAAATAGGTTTGATGGTTATAGTTTTAAATATTATAATCACGACCCTATTGATAAAAATTCGTTAACATCTAATTGGGTTTGGTCCATTGCCGAAGATAAACAAGGAAATATATGGGTTGCTACTCAAAATGGATTAAATAAAATTAATAGATATACAAATAAAATAACTCGATATGTAAACAATCCTAAAGACCCTAACTCGCTACCATTTAATGATGTACATGCTGTTTTTATTGATACTGAAAATAATATTTGGATAAAAACAAATAACTTATTGTCTAAACTTGATACAATTTCAAATACTTTTGAGAGTTTTGAGCATGATTATGATTATTTTAAACTATCAATGGTTAATTATGCTATTCCAGTAACCGAAACAGAAGGCGGTTTATGGATGGGAAGTAACAAAGGATTATTATTTTTTAATAAAGAATATAAACAATTTAAATCATATAGACATAATTCTAATAATCAGAATACAGTTAGTTCTAACATTGTTTTTGCCACAATACAAGACAAGGAAGGTAATTTATGGATTGCCACAAAAAATGGATTAGATAAACTAAATCTAAAAACTCAAAAATTCACACATTATAAACATAGCGAAACTAATAAAAATACAATATCATCAAACTTTGTTATATCTTTATGTCAAGACCATTTGGGCTATATTTGGGCAGGAACAAAAGGAAACGGAGTTAATAGATTAAATCCGAAAACAGGAAAAATAACAAGATTTGAGAACAAAAAAGAAAACAACGAAAGTATTTCGTATAACGAAATAATTACCATTTTTGAAGATAAATCTAAAAATGTATGGTTTGGAACAAATGCCGTAGGAGTTGATAAAGTCTCGTTATTGCCACATAAATTTAAACTCTACAAATATTCTAATGGTAAATTATCATACAATCTTTCAAGTAATATGATAGGTTCTGTGTTAGAATACGACGACAACACATTATGGGTTGGAACATGGGACGCAGGATTAAATATTTTAAATATCAAAACAGGAAGAATACGATTGTATAATACAGAATCACCCGTAGGTGAAAAAATTGTAGGAAATAATATACATGCCATACTAAGACTAAAAAACGGCAATATATTAATTGGAACAAGAAACGGGATAAGCATATTTATAAATAATATTGAAATGTTTTATGATTTTGAAGAGTATTATGGATTAGAATTATCTAGTTTAAAAGGCACACGTATTTATTCTATGATAGAAGATAAGCATGGTAGTATATGGGTTGGTTCTGCAAATGGACTGCAAAAAATAAATATCAGAACTAAAGAAACCATAATATTTAAATCCGATTACAAAGATTCTACAACAATATCAAACGATCAAGTAAATGTTGTTGCAGAAGATTCAGAAGGATTAATATGGGCAGGAACACAAAACGGCTTAAATAGACTAAATCCTAAAACACACCGTTTTACAAGGTTTTTAAGTAATATGGGAGGTAATACTTTTATTAAGGATAACACATATAGAACTATTAGTTCCAACACAATATATTCAATATTTGAAGATAAACAAGGCTTTTTGTGGTTAGGTACTGTTAGCGGTATTAATAAATACGATAAAATAAAAGGTGTTTTTAGATATTATACAAAAAAACATGGTTTGCCAAACGAAACTGTTTATGAATTAATACCCGATGCTGCTGATAATATTTGGTTTTCTACAAATAGAGGTATAGGTGTTTTAAATACAGAAACAGATTCTATAAAAAGTTTTGACAGAGGAGATGGGTTGCAAGGTTTAGAATTTAATAATGGAGCTAGCTCAAAAAGTAGTAATGGCATTATATATTTTGGTGGAGTAGAGGGGCTTAATTCTTTCGATCCTAATAATATGGTAGTTAATCCAAATATCCCAAATATAGTTTTTGAATCTTATGAAAAAACAACAAATAAAGGCTTGTTTAGTACCAATTTAATAGGAACAGATACAATATATTTAAACTATGATGATAAATCAATAAAAATATATTTTGCTTCACTTGAATACACAAATCCTAAAAAAAATCAATATGTATGTAAACTAGAAGGATTTGATGATAATTGGATTAATACAGGAAATCAGCCATTTAAAACATTTTCTAGTCTGCCTCCGGGTACTTATTTATTTAGATTAAAAGGCTCTAACAATGATTTAAAATGGAGTACAGAAATAAACTTAACAATAATAGTTAAACCCCCACTTTATACAACATATTGGGCATATTTTTTATATATATTATTTGTATTTTTGGTTGTATATTCAATAGTTAGAAACAGAACATCTAAACTTAAATCTACAAATCAAGTATTAAGGCAGCAACAAACAACTGCATTAGAAATAAAGAAACAAAAAGAAGAATTAGATGTTCTTATTAAGAATATAAAAGACAGTATTACATATGCCGAAAGAATTCAAAAAGCAATGATGCCTTCAGAATTTTTGATAAAAAAACTATTAAACGAATCGTTTGTTTTATACAAACCAAAAGATATTGTAAGTGGCGATTTTTATTGGATTGCCGAAAAAGAAGATAAAATATTTATTGCAGCAGTAGATTGTACCGGACATGGAGTACCTGGTGCATTTATGTCGATAATAGGTTTCGATTTACTTAGAAACATTACTCGAGAACAAAAAATTGAAGACCCCGCAGAAATATTAAATAGACTAAGTCAAGGTGTATCAGATACATTTAGCAAAAACATTGGAGGACAGAGTGTTAAAGACGGTATGGATATGGCATTGGTTGTGTTAGACAAAACTACTAACACTCTTGAATACGCAGGAGCATTAAACCCATTGTATGTAGTTAGAGACGGCGAAATTATTGAAATAAAAGGAAATAGATTTTCTATTGGTTCGGTAGAAAATGATGATAAATTTGATAAACACAAGGTAGCTCTTAAGAAAAATGACATGGTTTACATTTTTTCTGATGGTTACGCTGATCAGTTTGGTGGAACTTTAGGAAAAAAATATAAATTCCGTAGATTTAGACACACATTATTAACAATTAGCAATATGCCTGTAATTAAACAAAAATCTTTTCTTAACGAAAATATTGAAAATTGGATGGGCGATTTAGAACAAGTTGATGATATCTTAATTATTGGGTTTAGAATATAATTGAATATGACAAATACAAAGAATACAAAAACAATTGATGTAGAAGCTGTTATTGCTAGCAAAAACCCACGATTACTTAAAATACTTCCGAAATTTGTAATAAATTATATAAAAAAAATATTACATCAAGATTCTATGAATGCCTTACTATATGATAGTTCTGATAAATATGGATTAGAATTTGTGCATGGTATTTTAGATGATTTTGGTACAACAATTAAAATAAACGGAGAAGAAAATATACCAAAAACAGGCAAATATATTTTTGCTTCAAACCACCCATTAGGAGGTGTAGAAAGTGTTGCTATGATGAGAATGATTGGCGAACATTTTCCTAATTTACGTTTTTTGGTTAATGATGTACTACTTAATATAAAAAATTACGACCCATTATTTGTTCCCGTAAATAAATTTGGAACACAAGCCAGAGAATCTGTTAAAATAATAGAAGAAGCATACTCTTCCGATAATCAAATATTAATTTTCCCTGCCGGTTTAGTATCAAGAAAGCAAAAAGGAATTGTTAAAGATTTAAAATGGCAAAAAAGTTTTATAACTAAAGCTGTTAGGCACAAAAGAGATATTGTTCCTATTTTTATTCATGGGCAAAACTCAAAATTCTTTTATAGACTTAGTGCTATTCGTCGTTTTTTAGGGATAAAAGCAAATATTGAAATGTTCTATTTAGTAGATGAGTTATACAAAAAACAAAATACACCCGTAGAGTATAACATAGGAAAATCCATACCCTACACTACTTTCGACAAAAGATTTTCGCCCGACGAATGGGCACAAAAAGTTAAAGAACACGTTTATAAACTAAAAGAAAATTATAATTCCGATTTTGTAGTTTAAAGTTTTTAGAAAACCCTAAAAGCTATCTGGTTTGAGTATAATCTGTCTACGATTTAAGATTTTCTTTAGGCATAAAATAAATAAACGGAATTGCTACTAAAGCTAAAATTGCAGAAATTTTAAAGGTTAAATCCATTCCAATAAAATCGCTTAAAGCACCAACAAATAAAACCATCAATGAATTTACAGCAAAATTAATTGTCATATAAATACTATTTACAAAAGCCGGTTGTTTTGTGTTAGTATCTTGGAAAAGAGCTAATAAAACTGGTCCTTGAGCAAAAACAATAATACCTGTTACAATTAAAACAGGAAAAACTAAAATACTATTAGAATATATAAAAATCCACATCAAAAATGGGCTTACAACTGCGGTAATTAATAAAGTTGTTCTTCTTCCTATTTTATCAGAAATATATCCTGCAAGCATTGTTCCCGCAGCTCCGGCAAATTGAAAAACAGATAATGAAATTCCTGCAAGCCATAAAGATTCTCCTTTTAAAGTTAAATAGGTTGGCAGATACAGTGTTAATGCCGATTTCATTGAAGCACGAAACAAAATAAAACCTGCAATTGTTAAAAATAATGGTATTAATTTTTTTATTACTTCTTTGTCTCTCTCTTGTTTGGTAAACTTCTTTTTCTTTACAATTTCTTCAACATTTCGAAGTTTAAAAAACAATAACAATGAGGCTATTAAACCCAAAGGCATAACCCTGTAAGAACCCTCTAGCCCCCAATACGAAACAGCCGCAGTAATTAACAAAGGTCCAACAGAGCGAGCAAATTCTCCGCCTACCATATAAAAACTCATGCCTAAACCTGTTTTGTTTCCAGAAAAAGATTTTATTGCCACAGGCGATGGTACATGAAAAAGCGAGGAACTTATACCTGTGGTAAAAAGCAAGACCAAAATTATAGGATAAGATGGTGCTAAACCCAATAAACTACTGGTTATTGTAGAGGCTGCGGGAGCTAAAATTATTAAATATTTTATACAAATTCTATCTGCCATCAATCCTATTAAAGGATTAAAAAGTGATGGAATTTTACGTACAACATCAAGCAAACCGGCAAGCGTGTATGATATACCTAGTTTTTCGATTAAAAGAGGCAAAAGTGGCGACAGAAAAGAGGTGTAAACATCATGAATGAAATGTCCGATTGAGATTGTAAAAACTTTTCCGCTTTCAAATTTTGTACTCATTATTTAAGAGGCTTTTTTTATTGGTCACAAAGATACTCAAAACTTGCAAAAAAATATAAGTTTTGATAATTACAAAATAAAAGTATTTTACAAGATTTTTATACTGCATTATTTGTTAGTAATGTACAAACCTTAATTGTTAGTGAAATTAATGATAAAATTCAAGAGAAAACAAAAAATACGAAATATGAGTATAAGGTAAATATGATGTGCCTCAGAGTAAGCATAAAACTGTAATTTTAACATTTGTAAATGCAAACTTATAAGCACATATGTTTTAAAAAGTTTGCACTTACAATAGCGTGTTTTAGTTTAAGCAGCTTTATAATAATCTGTTATGTGTTTCTCAGTAGACCCTAAATAACAACTTTTTTAGGCACTTAAAAAAATATTTAATTTCCAATTTTCTTATATTTCGTAACATAAATTAAAAAAGAATTATTAAAAAAAACTAATAGAAATATTTACTATATTTGTTTTATGAAAGAGATAGGTTTTTTAGATAATAATATTTATTTTAAAACTCATTAATATATTCTTGGAAATGATGTTTGGATATCAAATACACTTGACTAATAATTTTATTAAGAATTATCTCAAAATATTTTAATAAGATAATTCTTTTTATACCCTATTGTTATGAGATTTTTAATATATATAATTATAATTTTGAAAATTAATCTTTTGTTCTCTCAAGAGAAAACTTTTACAATTTGTGATAATAAAGAAAAAATACCATTTGCAAATATTGTATTAGATAAAAAACATTGCATTGGAACAACAACAAATTTTGATGGTGTTTTTAAAATTAATACCAAACAAAAATATGATACCGTTGAAATCTCTTGTATAGGTTATAAAATGACTAAATTAGCTTGGAAAGATTTTATATTAAAAGATACAATTTTTTTAATAAAAGATATTTACCAAATACCTACTGTAACTATTATTTCCAAAAAAAATAAAATCATTACAGTAGGGAGTAGTAAAGTTAAAGGGTATCCGGGTTATATGTATGATATACCAGGAAGTGAAACTGCACTTTATATTAAACCAGATAGTAAAACTACACACAAAACAATTAAAAACATTCAAGTTTATGTCTCTAGACAAGGAATTCCAAATTCTAATTTTAGAATAATAATATATTCGGTTAATAATCAAAATGGTCGTATAAAACCCGATACAATATTATTAAATCAAAACTTAATAAATCATGCTGTAAAAGGAAATGAATGGGTTGGATTTGACATCTTAAAATACAATCTAAAAATGCCTACAAAAGGCATCTTTATTTCCATAATGTGGTTAAATACTTCTGAAAAGTTTGTATTATCTACTAAATATAGGGATTTTGAACAATCTGGACAGGTTATTAAAGCAGTTTGTTCTGATAATACAGATAAAATTAATTTTTATAATAATTATGTTTGGCGTAGAAATAATTTGTTTGAAAATAAATGGAAGAAACTAAAAAGTTTAATGCTTCCTTTAGTTAAATGTAATATAATTTATTAATATTACAATCAGTATTCTCCTTGCTATAGCTCCGATAATGCACGAGGAATAAATAAAATATAAGTGCTGCCGCAAGATTGCACCTTAAATCCGCAAGTCACGGTGTGAGTTATTGATATTAAAACATTTAGTAAGATAAGAACTAGTGGTTTTTTGAACATACTCACGCCGTGACTATCAGATGTTTATATTTCGTAACATAAATTAAAAAAGAATTTTACAAACAAGGCATTTTAATTGATACAAAAACTTATTAAAGGCTGTTACAATAATTCCTTTATATTCCGCTGTTTAAATCCACCTTCTCTAGTTGCTAATAGATTAAAATATTTCATTGTAACATTAGAATATTCTAATATTATTATATATTTGTAAAAAAATATAATAATGTTAACATTAAAAGCTATCAATAAAATTGATTTTGAAAAAGAAAGTCAGATTATAAAAACACTTTCAAACCCACTACGTTTAAAGATGGTATCATTATTAATGAATGATGAATGTTGTGTTACAGATATCACAAATGCACTTGAAATATCTCAATCAACCTCATCTCAACATTTAGCAATATTAAAAGCAAACGGTATTGTATATCCAAAAAAATACGGTACAAAAACCTGCTATATTGTAGATAATGAGGAAGTTAAGCAAATAATAGGAATCTTAATTAATAAATATAACAAATAAAAAAATGCAAAAAATTTTAATTATCATTAATGATGCACCTTATGGTACCGAGAAGGCATACAATGCTATAAGGTTAGCAATGAATACGATAAAGTTTCATAAAGAAAAAGTTGAGATAAAAATATTTTTATTAGCAGATGCTGTTTATTGTGCTTTGCCAAACCAAAAAACTGCCGATGGGTACTATAATATAGAACGAATGCTGAAATATATACTAAAAAGAGGAGGCAAAGTAAAAGCTTGCGGCGTTTGTTCAGAAGCAAGAGGTATTGACGAACTTCAATTTCAAGAAGGAATTAAATTAAGCAATATGGAAGAGTTTGCTCAGTGGTCTGTTGAGTGCGAAAAAGTTTTAACTTTTTAAAACAACAGACACTATTTTCAATATAATTTTTGCCCAACTTTTGGCTAAATGGTTTGAGTGCATCTTAATTCTTATCTTTATATAAAGCATACAACTTTTTTATTATCAATGGATTGGTGTCTGAAATAATAAAACTTATTCTAATAAAAGATTTTTTTGTATTAAGCTAAGCAACCAAATTAGTATATTTGTGTCTTTAATATACATAAATTTTGTGCATTTATAAATGTTATTTAATCAATAAAGAGATTAAAAATGAAGAGATTAGTCTTAATTATTTTTTTATATGTAAGTATATTTAGTTTTTCACAAAACAAATATAACCCTAAACTAAATGTAAAATATTCTGATGAATATTTGCAAAAACTATCTAAAGACGAATTACGAACTTTAGAATTTCGTTTAGATAATATTTACATTATTGAAAATAATTTTAAAAAAAATAAAACTTTGCCCGAACTGTATAAAATAAATAATTTCACAAAACAAATTATTAAAAAACCTTTATCAAGTATTGATTTTAATAAGTTTAATATTTTAGAATATAATTTCACACAAAATTATGATACTCGTAATTGTTATAAAATTGGCAATACAGGTAAAACATTAATTATTCTTTCGATGAAAGAATATGTAGATAAATTAAATAAATTTAAAAATCTATAAAGTTTAAATGAGAATAATATCTCTTATATTATTATTTACTTTTAGTTTTGTTATACACGCTCAAAACTATGAAATGGACGCTGTTGCAGGGCAAACCATAAATACTTGTAGCGGAACTTTTTACGATTCGGGTGGGTCTTCAGCAAATTATTCAAGCAATGAACATTATACCGTTACCTTTTGTTCCGATCAAGCAGGATCGCAAATATCATTTAATTTTAGTGTATTTAACACCGAAAATGGTTTCGATGAAATGGATATTTATGAAGGAACAGGAACTTCAGGAGTTCAGCTTGTTTCGGGAGCTGCAGGAGGAATATTGACAGGACAAACAATAGTATCACAAGGAAGTGGTTGTTTAACTTTTGTTTTCACATCAGATGCCTCTAATTCTTATGAAGGTTGGGAGGCAGCTATATCTTGCGTATTTCCATGTCAAGATTTTACTGCAAATATTATTGATGCCAGCGAAGATTATTATAATGGAGATACTATTCAATTATGTCAAAATACAGATGTAACTTTTACTGCTGCAGGAACATATCCTAATAATAATGTTAATTATACTCAATCTGATGCAAACAGTATATTCTATTGGCATTTTAGCGATGGAACAGAGATTAGCGGTATGGGTTTAACAAGTGTAAGTCATAGTTTTACTGAAGGAGGAGCTTATGTATTTTTAGATGTTGTAGATGTAAATGCTTGTGATAATTCTAATTTAATAATGAATACTGTAATGGTTTCTACAAACCCTAGCTTTACAGGAACAAATATTACCGACACAATTTGTCCGGGAGAAGAAGTTGATTTTTCGGGCTTTGTACATACAAATCCGTGGATACAATCAATCCCGACTATAACCGGCGATACCACTTTTTTACCCGATGGCGATGGAACTTCATACGAAACATCTTTAACATATAATATGTTTCAACCAACGGCAACATTTACAAGCTCTACTGATATAGAAAGTATTTGTTTAGACTTAGAACACTCTTATTCTGGCGATTTAACAATAAGTATAATTTGTCCGAATGGTCAAGAAGTAACACTTTTTGATGGTTATGCTGATCAAGCTATTGGAAATCAGTATTTCGGAGAACCTACAGATAACTCGTCAAATCCCGGAAATGCATATACATATTGTTGGAGTCCTTCTGCAACTAATGGTACAATAGAAAGCATTGGTAACAATGCTCCAACATACTCATATACAGATAATGACGGAGAGCAAGTTACAAACCAACAATATTTTCCCGGTGGAACTTATGAAGCTATCGGCAACTGGGACGACCTAATAGGTTGCCCATTAAACGGAGATTGGACTATACATGTTGTTGACAATATACCATCAGATGATGGTTATATTTTTGCATGGTCTATTAATTGGGATACAACATTAATATCTTCTTTATGGGAATTTGGTAATACATATGATTCTACTCTGTTTTCTTGGAGTGGAGATAATATAACAAATCAACTTAATGGTGTAGGAACTGCTATACCTTCGTATATGGATACCACAGAATATTATACTTTTTCTGTAACCGATGATTTTGGTTGTGTTTACGATACTTTAGTTCCTGTATACATTTACCCTTCAAGTGATTTACATTGTTGTGTTTTGCCTATACCAAATGCAGGTATAGACGATGGCATTTGTGGTTTATCAATTCATTTAAATGCTAGCTTATTTAATACAGCAAATTCGGGTGCTTGGACTGTAACAGGTCCCGGAAATGTTAGCTTTGATGATACAACATCGCTTACGGCAATTGCAACTGCTGATGCTTATGGGGCATATACATTTACTTGGACAGAATATGATCCTGCAGGATGTTTTGCCGCTGATGATGTTATAATTAATTATTATGATGGAGCAGATATATCAACAACTATAACAGAACCACTTTGTTATGGGGGGGCAGACGGAACAGCAAGTGTAGTACATAACACAACAGTTGATGCACCATATACTTATATTTGGGATAATGGGCAAACAGAACAAACATCAACAGGTTATTCTATAGGAACATACAGCGTTACTGTAACAAATGTTCACGGCTGTACATCAACAAGCAGTGCAACTGTTACAGAGCCAAGCCAATTAACAGCAACAACAAGTTCTACCAATGTTAATTGTTTTGGTGGTAGCGACGGAACAGCAAGTATTGTAGCACAAAATGCTACTCCTCCATATTCTTATTTATGGAATGATATTGCATCGCAAACAACTAACCCTGCAATAGGACTAACAGAAGGAAGCTATACTGCAACGGTTACTGATGCAAATAATTGTTTCATTACAGTTACTACAAGTTTATCGGCTCCTGCCAATCCATTAAGTACAAATATTACAAGTAATGATGTATTATGTAATGGTTCTAACGAAGGTAATGCCTCTGTTAGTGTTAGTGGCGGAACAATGCCATACTCCTATTTGTGGAGTAATGGAGCTAATTCTAATAATAATCAGAATATATATGCAGGAACTCATTTTGTTACTGTTACCGATGCAAATAATTGTGTTATTACTGATAGCGTTGAAATATCAGAACCTACAATAATGAAATGTACAATAATTTCACATGAGTTGTTGTGTTTAAATTCAAATACAGGTAGTATAGTAATTTCTATGGCAGGAGGTGTTTCTCCTTATTCTTACCATTGGTCTAATGGCAGTTCAGATCAAAATATTTATAATATACCCGGAGGGGCTTACGACCTTTCTATTACCGATGCAAATAATTGTGTTTTAGTTGTTAAGGATATAGAATTAGATGAACCGATGCCTGTTGTAGCTAATATTTTTCCTAGCGAAAGCACTATCTGTTTAAACAGTAGTCAAGATTTAACAGCCTCAGTAGTAGGCGGACATCCACCATATACTTATTTATGGAGTACCGGAGAAACAAACACTGAAATAAATGTATCGCCAACCAACGAAGCACAATACTCGCTTATTGCAACCGATGCAAATAATTGTATAAGCGATATAACATATGCAAAAGTTTATGTTCTACCACCTATTACTGCAACGGCAACCGGTAATAAAGAACAAATATGCCCAGGCGACCCATTAAATATTATTGTAGATGCCCAAGGAGGTAATGAAAATTATTTTTATGTGTTACAAAACGGTGATACTGTTTCAGGTAATTTTATTGTGTATCCAAATCAAACATCAACATATATTATTACAATTAGCGATGATTGTGGTTCTCCAACAGGAACAGCATCTGTTGATGTAAAGGTTCTGGAAAATCCACCTTTAAGCTTTATGCCTGATATACAATATGGTTGCCAAGCATTAACGGTGCATTTTAACGAACAATCTGACGATATAGGGCAAACATACGAATGGTTTTTTGGAGATAACGACCCTTCTAATATAGGAACAGATAAAAATCCTATTCATATCTATAAACATTACGGTATTTTTGATGTAAGTCTTATTGTTACTTCTGTTGAGGGTTGCAAAACATCGCAAACTATTGATAGTTTAATAAAAGTTTATAGATTGCCCGAAGCTAAATTTTTTGCTAATCCTGAATTAGTAAGCACTCTTAAACCAGAGGTGTCGTTCATAAATTACACTATTGGTGCTACAGATGTAAATTGGAGTTTTGGAGACGGAGATTCATCAATAATATTTAATCCTATCCATAGATATCCTGAAATGGCAAATGAATACAAAATAACATTAGTTGTTATTTCCGACAAAGGCTGTAGAGATACAGTAAATTCTTTTGTAAAAGTTACAGAACCTATAACACTTTATGTTCCCTCAGGATTTAGCCCCGACAATGATGGTATAAATGATGAATTTATTGCTGTTGGTTCAGGAATAAATTTAGATTATTTTAATATGCAAATTTACAATAGATGGGGCGAAGTTATTTTTGAATCTAATGATTTGTATAGAGGCTGGAATGGTAAATTAAATAACGATAGATATGCAAGCAATGGTACATATTATTGGCTAATTACATATACCGATAATAATGGTATTGAATATAAAAAATCTGGAAATGTAACTGTTATTAGATAAATTGTAAAGCAGGAAACCCCAAAATCCCCTAGAAATTAACCAAACCTTTTCTATCCTTTTTAGGATATTCATAACTTTTCAGCAGACCCTACATGCCTGCTGCAGGTTTTTTAATCTTTTCGTATTTAGCTAAATTAGAAGGATTTATTTCTTTAAGGATATTATAAATTCTATTTTTTTCATCGGGGAATCCTTCAGAAAAGATATTTACAAATTCATCTGCTTTGGCATCAAAAATTAGTTTTAAATAAGATAATTGAGGATCTGGCTTATCTCTAAATACTTTTTGTAGAAGTTTTATGTCTTCGGCAATTTCAGCTCTTCCTTCTGCTACTTTACTTTCCATAACATCTAAACCTAAACGATGATATTTATACATAAAAATTCTACAGCCTTCGTACTTTGAGCTTAACAAATTTTCAACTATCCAATATCTATTTCTTTTATTTTCAAATGCTTTCCAACCTGTTACACCTGAATTTTGTGCATTTGTTACAATTTTTTGGGCTATCTCGAAAAAAGGGTCGCCTCCCGACTCTGAAAATGTATCGTAATCGTAGCCTATAATTATATAAGCATAATATGCTAAAATAGATGTGAGGTTATCGGTAAAAGTATTTTCGTTAAAATCTAAACTTTGAAATTCAACATAAGGAAATTCAATGTCATTATCTCTAAAATTTAATAAAACTGAATTATAGTTTGTGTTATAAACAGGTCTGTTAGATTGCACCTGCATTGTGCCTTTAAATCTATCGGTTGAAACCTGTTCTGTTAAGTTAATTTGAATAGTACACTCTATTCTTTCGTCGAAAGAAAAAACATTTGGTGTCCATTTTGTATTATTCATAAATTCGTAAATGGCTTTTTGCATATTTTCGAAAACCTGCTTATTAGTTCCCTGTATTTTTTGTGCATTTACCTGCACTCTACAGTTTAACTCTTGTGCGTTACTGTGTAATACACTAAACAATAATACTAATATGAATATTTTTTTTATCATAAATATTTAACTAAAAAGTTGCTTATATCTTTTGCTACTTCTTTTTTTGATTTTAACTCAAAATTAAACTTTTTATTGTAATAATCAATTATTGCTATTTTATTTGTATCTGTTCCAAATCCTGCACCCTTGTCTTTCATTGAGTTTAACACGATAAAATCAAGATTTTTTTTCTTTATTTTTTTTCTTGCATTTTGTTCTTCGTTATCAGTTTCGAGTGCAAAACCCACTAAAATCTGATTTTTTTTCTTTATTTTACCTAATTCAGCTGCAATATCTTTATTTGCTTCAAGTTCTATTGTTAATTCCGAAGTTTCTCTTTTTATTTTTTTATCAGAGATATTTTTTGCACGATAATCGGCAACTGCTGCCGACATTATTGCTATATCCGAGTTTTTAAATTCGGAAACAGAAGCTTTATACATTTCTTCTGCGGTTTTAACTTTTATAAGTTTTATTGATGAATTTACTTGAATATTAACAGGTCCGCTTATAAGGCTTACTTCAGCTCCTCTGTTATTTAGCTCTTCGGCAATTGCATATCCCATTTTACCCGAAGAATAGTTACCTATAAATCTAACTGCATCAATATTTTCGAAAGTAGGACCAGCAGTTAACATTATTTTTTTTCCTTCAAAGTCTTTTTTTTTTAAAAAGAAATCTTTTACTTTTTCTATAATAATATCAGGTTCTTCCATTCTACCCTTACCATCTAAACCACTTGCCAATTCGCCTGTTGTTGGCTCAATAATTAAATTGCCGTAAGATTTTAAGTTTTCTATATTTTTTTTAGTAGATGGGTGTTTAAACATATCTAAATCCATTGCCGGAGCAATCATTACAGGGCATTTTGCCGAAAGATATGTTGTTATTAAAAGATTATCGGCAATTCCATTTGCCATTTTGCCAATTGTTGTAGCTGTTGCAGGTGCTACAAGCATTAAATCTGCCCAAATTCCTAAATCTACGTGAGAGTTCCAAGCACCATCATCATGATGAAAAAAATCTATAAGAACAGTATTTCTTGAAAGTGTTGCAAGTGTTACAGGTGTTATAAACTCCTTTGCATAAGGAGTCATAACTATTTTAACATTAGCACCTTCTTTAATGAACAAACGGGTAAGATATGCTGCTTTATAAGCGGCAATACTTCCCGTTATTCCTAAAATTATATTCTTTCCCTTTAACATATAGGGTTCGATTTATTAAACTAATCTTTGTTCTTTGGCAGGATTACGAATATAAATTTTCTCATCCATATACTCTTGCAAAGAAATAAGAACAGGTTTTGGTAATCTTTCGTAAAATCTTGAAATTTCAATTTGTTCACGATTTTCAAAAATTTCTTCTAAATTATCGGTATAAGAAGCAAACTCGTTTAATTTAGCGTTTAGTTCTTCTTTTAATTCAACCGAAATTTGATTCGACCTTTTAGATAAAACAACAATAGTTTCGTAAATGTTACCTGTTTGCTCAGATAAATCAATAACATTTTGTGTTAATGTGTTGTTCGGAGCTTCTGTCTTTTTATAATCCATATTTCTTTAATTTATTTTTTTAACTGACTGTTCGTAGTACCTTTGTACTTCTTTTATATATTTAGATTCAGGAAATTCATCAATAAATTCGTAATAGGAATCTACTGTATTCTGATATCTTTCTTTTCTTTTTTTATAAATACTGTTTTCTGCTAATTTATAATTAGATTTAACAGCAATAAACATTAATTCTTCACGGTAATCACTATCCGGAAATTCGTTTAAAGTGCTATTTAAAACAACTACTGCTGCTTTGTAATCACTTAAATTATAATATAATTTTGAAGAAATATATGCCTTAGTTTCTAACTTTTTTCTAAGTTTATCCATATATGTATTACATTTTTCAACATAAGTACTTTTTGGATATTTATTAATGAAAAGTTGAAATTCATTAATAGCCATATAAGTGTATTTTTGGTCTAATTCTGGTTCGGGAGAGTTTAAATATTGACAATATGCACTCATATATCTAGCCTCTTCTGTGTGAACACTGTTAGGAAATGTTATAGCAAATTTGTTAAAATAATATCCTGCTAGCACCTGTTCTCCAAGGTTATAATGACAATATGCATAATAATAATAAACCTTTTCTGCTTTGTCTGTACCTCGTAAAATTGGTATTAATTCTTCAAAAAGTGTTTTTGCTTTGTAATATTCTTCTTCTTGATAGTATACAACACCTGCCTCGTATTTCTTTTTATAATCAGAACTTTTTAGCAAGCGTTGATATTTACTGCAAGATGTTGTAATCAACAATGTTGCAATAAGAATAAACAATATATTAGCCCATTTTTTTAGCATCGTGCAAAGATAATTAAAAGTTTTGATATTAATAACATTACTGACCCTCTATTTGGGGGAAACTAATACTTTATCTTCTTTTTATATTACTTAAGGTGTGAATCCTCGCTTTTTTAGTGGGTTTAGGAGGTGTCTAAAATAATACTACTAAGTAGTGCTTTGTCTATAAAGTCCGATTTCTGCGTTGTTGCTCAAAATTTAAATCCTCAAATACTTTTGTATTCTGCGGTTTAAATTTCTCACAGGCTTTGAACTCGAACTTTATAGTTCAATCTCTTGACTTTATGGACAGATACTAATTACCATCGGGCAATTATGATCAAGAAGGTTTTCTTTTGGTCTAAAGTTTAATATCTAAGGTCTTGTTATGCATAACTAATTTTATTCGTAGTTTAAACCTATGGATTGAGTATATTTTACTTTTTCAAATTTTAAAATTCCGTATCCCAATAATACAATTTTAAATTATCGAATTTAGTTTTATACATTGCTGTAAGTGTAACATTATCAATATGATTATTACCTATTCTAACATTTTTTTCTACTGTAACAATATTTCCTCCATTTTTTGGTATAATATATAAGTTATAAGCCAAATCTATAGTTGTATCAATTTTTTCGGAATAGAATTTAGTTTTTTCATTTCCGTAAGATAGCCGAATTGTTAAAGTAGAATTTTTATATCCTCCTTCAGTTTTTATATTCTTATCAACAATAAGCTTAGGATACTTTGTAACTAAAGAACCATCTTTTTTATACTCTTCTAAATCAGGCAAAGGAATATCTCGCACAAAACTTTGCTTAGATTTTAATTTGCCGTTTAAATAATATTGTTTTACAAAACCATTTTTCTGATTATTTTTAAAATCTGCCACCCATTTAACTCTACCAGAAGTATAGTATTTTGTAACCAATCCATTTTTATTATTATAATTATAATGATAAACAGCCTTTAGATTTCCATCGGGATAATACTCTTTAGCCACTCCATTTTTATATCCATCAGTATAATTTATTGCTGTTTTCATCTTACCATTATTATATTTTTTAACATACAAACCATCTCTATATGAGGATTTTGTTTTTTGTGGCTTAGCACTTTTTATTATCTCTTTCACGTTTTGTTTATTAAAAACTAATTCGCACGATTGAAAGGCTAAAGCAAGAAGTATAACATAGATTATGCTTTTCATTTTGATGATTTTATAAAAACAAAAATAACAAAAATTCTTAAAAATTCTTTAGTCTCAAGTAAAATTTGTATTTTAGCTGTCCGAAAAAAATTAAAAAATTAAATTAATATGATAGATTTTTCATTAGAACCAAAACAAAAAGAGATTGTTGAAAAATACAGAGATTTTACTGCAAAGTATATTATTCCAAAAACAAGAGAACTTGATGCAAAAGCAGAATTTCCATGGGAAATAGTAAAAAAAGCATATGACGAAGGCATTATGAACGGATTAATGTCTAAAGAATACGGAGGAAATGGATTTAATCTTTTTGAAGGCTCTCTTGCTTCTGAAGAATTAGGATTTGGATGTATAGGAACAGGCATTAGTATTGATGCAAATACATTAGCTTTAACCCCACTTTATGTAGCAGCAACCGAAGAACAAAAGAAAAAATGGTTTGGTCAAATTGTTGAGCAAAAAGCTGTTGCTGGATATTGTTTAACAGAACCGAATGCAGGTTCAGATGTTCAAGGAATTAAAACCACTGCAATTAAAAAAGGCGATAAATATATTATCAACGGACACAAAAGATTTATTACAAATGCTGAAGTTTCTTCAGTTTTAACAGTTTTTGCTTTAGTTGACCCAGATAGAGGCTCACGTAGTTTATCTGCAATTTTAGTTCCAACCGACACACCGGGTATTGAAATTAAACCCCGTATGCAAAAAATGGGACAAAAAGCATCTGTTCAAAACGAAATTATTTTTACCGATGTAGAAGTTCCTGTAGAAAACCTTATTGGTAGCGAAGGCTATGGTTTTATTATTGCAATGAAAACTTTCGATAGAACTCGTACTGGTGTTGCTGCTCTTGCAGTAGGTGCTGCTCGTAGAGCTTTTGAAACATCAAGAGATTGGTCTAAAAACAGAATTCAGTTTGGCAAACCTATTTCTGCACAACAAGCAATAGCATTTATGCTTGCCGAAATGGCAACAAAATTAGAAACCGCAAGACTTATGACTTGGAAAGCTGCTTGGGAATATGATGCAGGTGTTAAAAACCCTGGACTAAGCTCTGCAATGGCAAAATATTGGGCAACCGATATGGCAATGGAAATTGCAACAGATGCCGTTCAAGTTATGGCAGGCGATGGCTATTCTTACGATTACGATGTAGAAAAAATTATGCGTGATGTTAAATTAACTCAAATTTACGAAGGAACAAATCAAGTTCAACGCTTAGTAATTTCTAAGAGTATCTTAAAATAATTACAAATCACATATAAAAAGCCCTCTTACCATTATAATATAAGAGGGCTTTTTTGTACATAGTGTCTGCTGAAAAGCTCTGAGGTGTATTAGATTTTTATATTCTGAAATGCAGATGTATATACATACCTCAAATTGAAGAAGATGAAAATATGATGTGCCTCAGAGCAAGCATAAAACTATGATTTTAACATTTGTAAATGCAAACTTATAAGCACATATGTTTTAAAAAGTTTGCACTTACAATAGTGTATTTTGACTTAAGTGGCTTTTGCAACAACCTGCTATGTGTTTTTCAGCAGACCCTACATATACTCATAGAACATAAATGTAAATTTTTTTAATCAGTTATGTTATAATTTATTTTCATTGTATAAAAATATGTGCTATTTTTATTAAAACAAATTAGGTTTTATTAAAGGGGAGGGTAAAAATTGGTTTTTTAATAATATTTAAATTCTGTTACCCTTGCCAATTCTATGTCGTCTTTTTGTTTTATTGATTTTTCTTAAACCTGGCATTAAATACCTTAACATAACCTCGTGAGAGCCACCATTATATGTAAAACTTGTATTAGAAAATGAATAACCAAAAGAATATAATAGTGTTAAATTTTCTACTATATCTACGCCTAAATTAATACCAATAATATCACCACTACGATAAGCGATTCCCAAAATATAATTATATGATAATAAGAAATCTATATTAAGGTCGTATTGTATAGGAGCTCCCCCAACTATTTTTACAAGTAGTTTTGGTTGAAATAAATATTTATCTCTTTTGTTAATTCTTAGAGAAGCACCACCCATTATATAATAATGACGTTTTGTGTTTACAAAACCATCTTTAGGGCTACTTTGTATAATGTTTGGTATAGAAAGCCCTGCATAATATTGAAATGTATGATAAAAAACTCCTATACCAAAATTTGGTGTAAATACACTTTGTCTATCGTATGCAAATGCCAAATCATTAGGGTTAGTTAAAAGCATATTCGAAAATTTATTCGAGATAATATTAAAACCTGCATTTGCTCCAACAACAATTTCTGATTTTCTTGTAATTTCTATTGCATAATTATAATTTAAACGAAAATTAAAATGATTTGTTGGTCCAATATTATCGTTAATTATTGCACCTCCCATAACCATATTATCGTAAACTGTTTTTGAGTTATACAAAATCATATCGGAAACGGGAGCCCCGTTAAAACCTGTCCATTGCGAACGATGATGAATAATTATTGTGCCTCTATCGTGAAAACTTTTGTATGCAGGATTTATAATAGATTGATTATTAATCTTATTATTTGTCATTAAATCTTGCTGAGCAAACAAAATATTTGTATGCGATAATATTATTATTGTAAATATATATGTTAGAAAAATCCTCATAAAAAACTATCGTTTAAGATAAATATACCCTTTTAAAATTTCAGAATTTATTTTGTCTAGTTTAAGAATATAAAAGTATGTTCCTTCTGGTAATTGATCCCCTATAGAACCACCAAATTTATTTGTTCCGTCCCAATTATTAGTGTAAGGTGTTACTTCAAAAACTTTATTTCCCCAACGATTTAATATTGTAATACTATTATCGGGATATTCTTCTATAAATCTTATTTCAAACAAATCATTTACACCATCACCATTAGGTGAAAATCCTTCCGGAATTTCAACCTTAAGAACTCTATCAACAACTATAACAGCTATACTATCGTGTCTAACACAGCCGTCGTAATCCATTGTTACATAATACATTGTTGAAACCAAAGGACTTGCTACAGGATTATTACAATCTGTACAAGAAAGTGTTGTATCTTCTATCCATGAAATATCGCCATAGTTTGCAATATTTAATTGCGATGTTTTACCTTCTTCAATTGTTTGTGGTGTAGCGGTAAGATTCATATCAGGCAAATCAATAATATAAAGTTTTAAGGTTGTTATACTGTCGCAACCATTAATATTAGATGGTTCTGTAGATTTATAGATTCCTTCGACAGAATACCAATCTCCACTAAAAAAAACACTATCTCCTTCGCAAATAGTTCGGCTAATTGTTGTGTCTCCACCAATATTAAAACTAATATGTGTGCGAGCAATACTATCGCAACCGTTTTGCGATATGTAATGATCTGTATAAACTCCTGGTTCTGTTTGCCATGCTCCTTCAAGAAAAATACTATCTCCCTCGCAAAGAGATTTGTGTTTAAAAGAAGAACTTTGCTCAACAATAAGTTCTGTTTCTACTACTGTATCGCAAAACCCGACTACAGCAATTGTGTCGTAATATAAACCCGAAAAATACTGCCAATCTCCTTGTAAATGTGCACTATCTCCGGGGCAAATCGTTTGTGTTGGGTGTGTCATTATTGTATAAACTGATAGGCTTAATTTGTACACACTATCTTCTCCGTTACTGTTTAAAAGAGAATCGTAATATTCTCCGGCTTGTGTATAATCGTTTCCTCTCCAATTATAAGAATCTCCTAAACATACCGAATCAACTAATTCATCAAAAAATGGAGCACGTAATATTACGCTATCGCTTAATAATTTATAATCTGTATTTATTGATGCAAACGAAACTTCAATAAAGAAACTAAAAACCAAAATAATTACAACCTGAATACTCTTCATAAAATACAAATAATCATAATTAACAATGTATCAATAATATACCGTTAATTGTATTAATAAATTAAGAACCAAAGTTAATATTTTTTTTTAAATACCAATCATAACAAGAGTTTTTACGAAAAAAATCTTTGTGATTTTATATTGTTTTCTTGTATAAATTTTTATTTATATCTTTACCTAAAAAAATATATAATATGAAATTTGATAATCAACAAAATTTATTTGATTTAAAAAAGACACAAATGCTTGTAGGAATGGTTTTTATAGCACTTCTTACAGTGGCAGGGTTTGAAATCATACCTAAGCTTAGTATGTATTATACTATGCCTGTATTATTAGTTTTGTATATTTCGTTTTTAATTTATTGGAAAACGAGAGAATTTTCGTTTGTAGAATATTCTGATGTTGGAGATTTTTTAATGTTTAAATTCTTTAAAGTAACAGGTTTTTTTAGAAAGCCTATTGGCAAAATGATTAAAATACCAAAAACTCAATTACTAAAATATGAAATTACTGATGGTATGAATAATGCAAAATTAATTTTACATCAAAATACTAAAACAGGCGTTCATATATATCCATATGTTTCAATATCAGCATATTCAAAAAAACAAATCTCAGATTTAGAAAAGAGCTTAAATCAATATGTGCAACAAAAATAATGATAAATTGATTTATAAAATTGCTCTTAATCTGATAAAAGGAGTTGGTGCCGGTAATGCAAAAAATCTGATTTCATATTTGGGTAGTGTAGAGCAAATTTTTAAAGCAAAAAAACAAGAGCTTTTAAAAATACCCGGTGTTGGCGAAATTTTAGCAAACAATATCGTAAATTTTAACGATATGAAAATTGCCGAAGAAGAACTTAATTTTCTTGAAACCAATAAAATTAAAACACTTTTTTATACCGACAAAGATTTCCCTAGCAGATTAAAACATTGCGAAGATAGTCCAATAATCCTTTTTATGAAAGGAGATGTAAATCTCGAAAGCGAAAAAATTATAAGTATTGTTGGCACAAGAAATGCCAGTAAATATGGTTTAGACCAATGCAAAAAACTTTTAGAAGAGCTAAAAGAACACCATCTCAAGCCATTGGTTATTAGTGGATATGCCTATGGAGTTGATATTTGTGCACATTTAAATGCTTTAAAAAATGATATGCCTACACTTGCTGTTCTCGGACACGGATTAAACATGATTTATCCTGCATATCATAAAAAATATGCTAAACAAGTTTTAGAAAACGGTGCATTTATTACCGAATTTTTAACAAGTGCAAAAAAAGATAAATCTAATTTTGTTAAAAGAAACCGTATAATTGCCGGTTTATCAGATTTAACTATTGTGGTAGAATCGGCAGAAAAAGGCGGCTCTCTTATAACTGCCGATATTGCAAACTCTTATAATAGAGATGTGTTTGCTTTTCCTGGCAGAATTGGCGATAAATATTCTATGGGTTGTAATAAACTTATAAAAACAAACAAGGCGGTTTTGTTAGAAAATATTAAAGATATTGAATATGTAATGTCGTGGGAAAACAAAGAAGGTGTTCAAACTAAACTTGTTATACCTCCATCATTAAACAAACAAGAACAATTAATTTACGATTTAATAAAAGAAAATGTAAGTATAAATATTGATGTTTTAAGTAGAGAAACCAAAATTACAACATCAGATTTATCGGTAATTCTATTGAATTTAGAATTGCAAGACGTAATTGCTCCTTATCCGGGAAATATTTATAAATTGAAATAAAATTATGAATAAAAATATATCAATTATAGTTGCCATTGGCAGAAATAACGAAATAGGTTATAAAAATAATTTGTTGTGGCGAATTTCTGACGACCTTAAACGATTTAAAAAATTTACTACCAATAATATAATTATTATGGGCAGAAAAACTTTTGAATCTTTGCCTAAAGGAGCTTTGCCAAATCGCACAAATATTGTTATTACAAGAGATACAAATCTACAATACGAAAATTGTATAATGGCAAATTCTATTGAAGATGCTATTAATAAAAGCGATAAATCGAAAGAAATTTTTATTATTGGTGGTGAGCAAATTTATAAAATGGCATTTCCTTTTTGTAAGAAATTATACTTAACTAAAGTTGATGAAAAGTTTACTGCCGATGTTTTTTTTCCAGAGATTAATTATAATGATTGGAAAACTATTAGTAGTGAAACAATAGAAAAAACAGAGAAAAACCAATATGCTCACGAGTTTTTAGAAATGATTAGAAAATAATTAATTATAAGTCTCCCTACTAATATGAAGCTAATAAAAGATATAGAAAATATAAGACTCCGTAATTCGGTTGTTACTGTAGGCACTTTCGATGGGCTTCATTTAGGACATCAAAAAATTATTGAAACACTTTGCCAGCGTGCCAAAGAAACTGGTTCTGAAGCAAGTGTTTTTACATTTTGGCCTCATCCTCGTTTTGTTTTGGGGAAAATTGATGGTTTAGAATTGCTAAATACTTTTGAAGAAAAAGTAGAGCTTTTTGAAAAAAATGGTATTGATAATTTAGTAAGCTATGAATTCACAAAAGAGTTTGCAAACTTAAGTTCTAGAGAGTTTGTAAAAGAAATTTTAGTTGAAAAACTAAATGTAAAGCATTTAATTCTTGGCTACGACCATCATTTTGGTAAAAACAGAGAAGGTAGATTCGACAAACTAAAAGAATGTGCCGATGAGTTTGGTTTTAAAATTGAACGAGTTTCGGCTCTTTCACAAAAAGATGAAAATATTAGCTCTACAAAAATAAGAGAGGCAATAAAACAAGGCGAAATTGAAAAAGCAAATAGTTTTTTGGGTTATAATTATTTTATACAAGGTAAGATTGTAAAAGGTAGTGAAATTGGACGTACTATTGGTTTTCCTACTGCAAATATTGCAGTGCCAAAATATAAACTTTTGCCAAAATCGGGCGTTTACTCTGTTAAAATACAGGTTGAAAATAATAATTATATTGGAATGATGAATTTAGGTTTAAGACCAACAATAGGTAATTTTAACACAAAAACCCTCGAAGTTCATATTATTGATTTTGATAAAGATATTTACGGAAAATCAATAAAAATTGATATTATTAAAAGAATACGCAACGAAAAAAAGTTTGCTAGCATTAATGAACTAAAACTGCAATTAGAAAAAGATAAACAAGGGGTTGTAAATGACAATCTTAATTTTCAAATAGAGTCTCTATAAAGTTCGATTTCTTGAGTTTATGTACAGACACTAATTCGTACTTGTCTATAAACTCAAGAAAAGGTATAAAAACCATTTGAAAACAAAAACAACAAACAATTTGTTATTTTAACAAAAATATTTAAATCGTAATAAATTAAGTAATTACAAAAAAATATTGAACAAATTTACAAATCAATATATCTAATATTTTGCACAATCATATATTTCAGTTAAATTTGAGGTCGAAATAGAAATTTGAAATAAAAATTATATATAATGAGCATACTTGTAAATAAAAATTCGAAAATTGTAGTTCAAGGATTTACTGGTGGAGAAGGAACTTTTCACGCAGGACAAATGATTGATTATGGAACAAACGTAGTAGGTGGAGTAACACCGGGTAAAGGAGGAACAGAGCATTTAGGCAAACCTGTTTTTAATACTGTAGAAGATGCCGTTAAGGAAGTTGCGGCTGATACTTCAATTATTTTTGTGCCGCCACCATTTGCTGCCGATGCAATTATGGAAGCTGCTAATGCAGGAATTAAAGTAATTGTTTGTATTACAGAAGGTATTCCTACATCAGATATGGTAAAAGTTAAAGAATACTTATCAGATAAAGATAGTAGGTTAATTGGACCTAACTGTCCGGGTATAATTACTGCTGGAGAAGCTAAAGTTGGTATTATGCCTGCTTTTATTTTCCAAAAAGGACGTGTTGGAGTTATTTCTAAATCAGGAACATTAACATATGAAGCAGTTGATCAATTAACAAAAGCAGGTTTAGGACAAACTACTGCTATTGGAATTGGAGGAGACCCAATTATAGGAACATCAACAAGAGATGCTGTTAAACTTTTTATGGAAGACCCTGAAACTGACGGTATTGTTATGATTGGTGAAATTGGAGGAAGTATGGAAGCAGAAGCTGCATACTGGGTTAAAGAACATGGAACAAAACCTGTTGTTGGTTTCATTGCAGGACAAACTGCTCCTAAAGGAAAACGTATGGGACATGCCGGTGCTATTATTGGTGGTGCCGACGATACTGCTGAAGCTAAAATGAGAATTATGCGTGAGTGTGGTATCACTGTTGCAGAATCTCCTGCAGAAATTGGTATTAAAATGAAAGAGTTATTAGGGTAGTTTCTATTCTAATTTATTGATAAAAAAAGCTCGCTTATTGCGAGCTTTTTTCATTAGTAATAGAGAACTAAAGATATGCACCTTCGTATATCTTGCTTTCAGCTTCTAAAAATTTTAAACTCTAAAAAAGAAAAAATAAATCCGTATAAATTCCCGAAAAGCTAAATGGATTGAGCATTTAACAAATATATTCAATCTATTGTTTAGGAATAACCCACACTATGCAATCGTGCGGTCAATGTCATTAAGTTAAGGATATTGTCGTCATTGCGAACGAGGAACGAGTTCGGCAACGGCGAAGCCCTCAATAAAGTTAATCTCTTGATATTAACAAGATTGCTTCGTCTTCCGATAGTTATCGGAATCCTCGCAATGAGGCTTAAATTATAGATTTTACGTCTTAACTTAATGACATTGATCGTGAGGTAGCGGGGAATTTTTTGCAAATTGTAAATGTGTATGACTTTTGTGTTGGCTATTTCTCATTCTTTCGTTCAAGTTCTTTAATTACTTTATCAAAATCATTTTCTTTAATTGCTTTGTGTTCTTGTTTTTTAAACTTTTTATATTCTTTTCCTGCATTTTCTTTCGCTAATTCGTGTGATATAGAACCTGCATTTTGCAATATTTCTCTATCGTTTAGACTTAAAAATCCATTCAGTTTTTCAATCCAATTTTTCATATACATTGGAATTCTGCGTTGTGCTTGTCCTTGTGCAAAAATCAAATATTGTTCAACCAAATTATTCAGTTCACTTAATTCTTTTTCGTTTAAATAATTTTTAGCAATTGAAACATCTGATTTACGAATTTTATCGCCTCGCCAAATATATAAACCCATATTTTGTTTTGAACTGTTGGCTCGTTCTGTGATAATTTCCGATGCTGTTTTTCCTGTTATTGCCCAATGCAATTTGTTCTGCACTGTTTTAAAAAAATTGATACTAATATCCAAAGTTGGGTCATAATCAACACTTGTGGCGTAAATATCTGTTATTTTGCGATAAAATCTTTTTTCAGATGTGCGAATATCTTGTATTCGTCTTTCGAGTTCTTCGAAATAATCGAAAGGTAAATCCGGATTTTTTAAGCGTTCATCGTCTAACACAAATCCTTTTACAATAAACTCTCTAATATGTTTTGTTGCCCATTGTCTAAATTTAGTTGCTACGTGCGATTTTATGCGATAACCTACCGAAATAATAGCGTCTAAATTGTAAAATTTTTGCTTTCGTTTTACTTCTCTGTTGCCTTCTTTTTGAACTTGTAAGAATTCCTTACAAGTTGCTTTTTCTTCTAATTCGCTTTCCTTAAAAATATTTTTAAGGTGTATTGTAATATTTTGCGAACTTGTTTGAAAAAGCTCTGCCATAAGTTTTTGCGTAAGCCAAACGGTTTCATCTTGAAAACGAACATCTAATTTTGTTTCTCCGCTTTCGGTTTGATATATTATTATTTGTGAGTTGTTTTCTTGCATCACACACTCTCCTCCACGATTTTAATTTCATCTTCGGTTAAACCGTAGAGTTCGTAAACCATTTGGTCTATTTCTTTGTCGGTTTTATCTATCTCCGATTTTAAGATTTGGGCTTCGGTTTTTTTCTCTTCAAAAAGCTCCATAAGAAACTTTTGTTGAAAACCCTTGTCTTTTATATCAAATATATTTTCCTGCCTTTTGGGATTATGAAAGTATTTGGTGTGTTTTTTAAATGTCTTTTCAACTGTTTTTTTGTCTTGCAGTTTTATGTATTTTTTTAACACCGATGTTTGAAATAATCCCATATTATTTTTCAAATTTTAATTTAAGTCATAAAAATACAATTTATCTGTGTGTGAAGGGGTAAATAGTTCTTTTGGTTTTCAACATTCTATTAACTTTGGTTTTCGGTTTCTCAGACCCCCACCCGTTGGTGCACGATTGTATCGTGTACCTTTTCTCAAATTATCAAAAGAATTATCTATTAAATTAATTTCTTTCATATACTCAAACCACATAGCTTTTAGGGTTTTCTACTTTTTCTTTTTCCTTTTTTATTTGTTTAAACTTATAAGCGTAACCTAGCTATGCTTAAAATTTTAAACTCTAAAAAAGAAAAAATAAATCCGTATAAATTCCCGAAAAGCTAAATGGATTGAGTATATAACAAATATAGTCAATCTATTGTTTAGGAATAACCCACACTATGCAATCGTGCGGTCAATGTCATTAAGTTAAGGATATTGTCGTCATTGCGAACGAGGAACGAGTTCGGCAACGGTGAAG
>Ga0256845_1000771_pt1 | contig 27946 bp, 29 predicted proteins | sample RiftiametaG_FD_189101 | JGI IMG/M metagenome (GOLD analysis project Ga0256845, IMG submission 189101) | Tube worm associated microbial communities from hydrothermal vent at the East Pacific Rise, Pacific Ocean - Riftia | ecosystem: Host-associated > Annelida > Integument > Unclassified ...
TTTCAGCAGGGTGTTGTTATGGTAAGGAATGTTCTTATCCTTGGGCTGTGACTTTTTTAAATCATGATTCCCTTGCGCCTTTAGGATTACATTTGCATCCTACTCAACTATATTCATCTTTTTCCAATTTAATTATTTTTTTAATTCTTTTATTAATATATAAATTTAAGAGATTCCATGGGCAATTATTTTTTAGTTATCTTCTTATTTATAGTATTTTTAGGAGTATAATAGAAATGTTCAGGGGTGATTTCAGGGGCGACTTTTTTGGTTTTCCCATTTCTGTTTCCCAGGGCATTAGTTTAATTGTCGGTTTATTTTCTATTTATATGTTATTTTATCTTTTTAGAAAAAATAATGAGCCAAATTAAATATACCAAACTTAAAGAATCTTTAAACTCACTGAGTGAAAAAACATTTCCGCAATTGTTTTTGTTGTGGGGAGAAAAATATCTGATAGAAGAAAAACTTGATTTTATCGTATCAAAAATTTTGTCTAAACAAGAAAGAGAATTCGCATATAATGTTCTTACCGATGAAAATCTTACAATACCTAATTTAATTGATGAAATATCATTGTTTTCACCTTTTATGGACAAAAAACTTGTCTATGCTAAATATCTGGATTTACCCAAAGACGATTTAAAAAGATTATCTAATTTTATTACACCTGGTATTCCAAAAAATAATTATTTAATTATATCATTAATAAAGATTGACAAGAGATCAGCCTTTTATAAGATCATTAAAAATTCAGGGCTTGCTGTTGATTGCTCGGTACCAGATGGACTTAATAAATATGATATTGCAGAACAAACTCAGTTTTTTCGTAGTGAAATGGAGACTGTTTTAAAAAAAGAAAACAAAAATATTGACGAAAAGGCTTTTATACGACTCATTGACCTCACAGGATTTGATATATCAACTTTTATGGATAATTTAGGGAAACTTGTTTCTTTTGTGGGTACAAACCCTAAAATAACACTCAATGATGTTTCTCAAATGATTAAACGTACAAAAATTGATCCTGTGTTTGATTTCACAAATGCATATTCTGATAAGAATATCGAAAAAACTTTGTTTTTTTTATCCTCTTTATTAAATGCAAAATTTCATATACTTCAGATACTGAAAGCTTTAACCAATCATATGAGAAAAATATTTGCTGCAAAATGTTTTATTGAGAGCTTTGACGATAATAGAAAAATATGGGTAAGGGGTCAAAGTTTTAATACCTTTAATAATATTGTTGTTCCTGAAATTATCAAAGCAGATAATTCTCTTAAAGAATTACTTGAACAATTGGAAGAAAGCTCAAGTGATTTTTTCCTTGCATCTAAATCAAAAAGCAATTATCCTGAATACCAGATATTTAGAAAGTCAGACAATTTTTCATTAATCGAACTTAAAAATATTTTAATTGAAATATGCGAACTTGACAACAAGTTCAAGTCTTCTTCAACAGATCCTAATATTTTAATTAAAGATTTTATTTTTAGAACCTGTATTTAATATCAGAACTGTCCGGAGGTTAAAATTATGGTACGAAAGACAAAAATAATTGCAACTATTTCCAATAAATCATGCGAGCCAACATTTTTACAACGCTTATTTGAAGCTGGTATTAATATAGTACGATTAAATACAGCACATATGACACATGAAGATGCTCTTTTAGTTATCAAAAATACAAGAGAAGTTTCGGACAAAATAGCTATTTTGCTTGATACAAAAGGTCCTGAAATAAGAACATGCATGTCTGATTCACCATTAAAGGTCAAGCATGGCGATACAATTCGTATTAAAGGTGATCCTGCAGGGAAATCCGAGAATGATATCATTTGTGTCTCCTATGATAAATTTGTCCATGATATTCCCATGGGAAGTTCAATTATGATAGATGATGGATGTATTGCTCTTGCAGTTATGGAAAAAGATGATCAATATCTTTATTGTCATGTTGAAAATGATGGTATTATTGGAGAGAAAAAAAGCATTAATATTCCTTCAGTGCATGTAAAACTTCCTGCATTAAGCGAAAAAGATAAAGGATTTATCAAGTTCGCAGCTGAAAATAATCTGGATTTTATTGCACATTCCTTTGTTCGAAATAAAGAAGATGTCCTTGCAGTTCAGGCAATCCTTGACCTGGAAAAAAGTAAAATAAAAATAATTGCCAAAATTGAAAATTGTGATGGAGTGGATAATATCGAAGAAATTTTGGATCATGCCTATGGTGTTATGGTGGCACGGGGGGACCTTGCCGTTGAGATTCCGGCAGAAAGAATACCTTTGATCCAGAAGCAGCTTGTTAAGACATGTATTAAAAGAAGGCGGCCTGTAATTATTGCAACTCAAATGCTTCATACCATGATCCAGTCCCCAAGACCAACACGGGCAGAAGTCTCTGATGTTGCCAATGCATGTCTTGATCACACTGATGCCCTTATGTTATCCGGGGAAACAGCTAATGGTAAGTATCCTGAAGAAGCAGTCAGAACCATGGCAAATATTGCCATGGAAGTTGAGCAAAGGACAAGTTCCTTTATTGATGTTCCCTATGCATCGGAAAAAAAAGTGACAGCTTATCTTGCAAAAGCTGGTGTTAAAGCATCTTTAAGACTTAACACAAAGGCTATCCTTGCAGATTCAATGACAGGCAGGTCTATCAGGGAAATAGCAGCTTATCGAGGTGATAATCCAATTTTTGCTCTGGTTTACGATAAACAGGTGATGAGGGAGCTTGCCTTGTCCTATGGTGTTTATGCAAGTTTTATTAAAAGGGATAAAAATTCAGGATTTCCTTTTGAAAGAGTTGTTTTAACATTATTAAAAGAAAAATATTTCTTTTCTGATGATTTAGTAACAGTAATTGGTGGTCATTTTGGGGCAAAACATGGAGTCTCCTATGTGGAGATTGCAGAAGCAGGAGCAATGATGAGCTTGTCCTGATTCAAGGATGTAATAATTCTTCTGCCTTATATGAACTCCTGACAAAGGCTCCTGATGCGACTTCTTTAAATCCTGTTTTTTCTGCAAAAGTTTTTAACTCAATAAATTCTTCAGGAGAATAATATTTCTCAACAGGAAGATGATTTTTAGATGGTTGCAAATATTGTCCTATGGTCAGGATGGAGCAACCATGATCATAAAGATCATTTATGGTATCAAATAATTGAAAGAATGTTTCTCCTAAACCCACCATTATCCCTGATTTTACAGGTATCATTGGATCTATTTCCAAGGAATTTGAAATAAGATTCAATGATTGAGAATAGTCAGCTTCAGGTCTTGCTTTTTTATAAAGTGAGGGCACAGTTTCAATATTATGATTTAAAACATCAGGTTTTGCTTTAAGAATTGTTCTGAGTGCATTTTTATCGCCTCTTAAATCAGGTATTAAAACCTCAATTTTAATATTTGTTCCCATTTTTTTATGTATCTGAGAAATAGTTTCATTAAAATGAAATGCTCCTCCATCTTTTAAATCATCTCTTGTAACAGAGGTTATAACAACATATTTTAGATTAAGCTCTTTTACTGCATTGGCAATTCTTAATGGTTCATCAATATCAGGTGCCAGGGGAGTTTTTGAGTCTATATTGCAGAATCTGCAATTTCTTGTACATTGGGTCCCAAGTATCATGAATGTTGAAGTCCCTGAGCAGAAGCATTCCCATTTATTGGGGCAATTTGCACTTTGGCATACAGTATTGAGCCTTTCTTTTTTTAAAATATTTCTTACTTTTTCAAAACCCGTGGTTTTGGGAAGATTACGTTTAAGCCATAAAGGTTTTTTTTTGATTTTTTTTGATTTTGCAAGACCTGGGCAGGTGTTTTCAAATTTATATTTCAAATCAATTTTAAAAATATTTTCAAAGTTTTTTAGTATAATATTTTCAACTTGTTTAATATCTGTTTTTGAACTTTCTTTTTCCATGGAGGTTATTTCAATATCATCAAAACCACATGGATTAATCCATGAAAACGGTGTTAAATCAGGGTTGACATTTAAGGCAATTCCATGAAAACTGATATTTTTTTTCAGACCTATTCCAATACTGCCAATTTTAGCATTTTTAACCCAAATCCCAGGATTTTTAGAATTTCTTTCAGCTTTAATACCAAAATCAGCACAGGTTAAGATCATTACCTGTTCAAGCATGTTAACAAATTGTGGAACGTCAATTTTCAAGGGTTTAAGATCAATGATCGGGTAAAGAATTATTTGTCCGGGGCCATGGTATGTTATATTGCCACCCCTGGTTGTCTGAACAATTTCAATATTTTTAGATTTTAAAAAATCAAAAGAGCAATTAAGGTTTTCTTTACCGCCTCTTTTGCCTAAGGTAAATACAGGTAAATGTTGAGTTAATATAACTCTGTCATATAGAATCGCTTTTTCTTTTTTAGCATTAACAAGGTCAAGCTGCAAATCAAGCGCCCTTTGATACTCTGTCAATCCCAAGTTTAGACAAAGGGCAGGGCGCCTGGCTTTTGTATCCTTAATTTGCATCATCCCCTCAAACACGGTTTTCTTGCTGCCTGAACTTCATCAAGCCTTGAAACCTTTGTAATATTGGGGGCAGAGTGAAGAAGCTCAGGACTTTCCTGAGCTTCTTTAGCAATGGCTTTTACAGCATTGATAAATTCATCAATACTTTGTTTAGACTCTGTTTCAGTGGGCTCTACCATAAAGGCTCCTTCAACGACAAGGGGGAAATAAATAGTCGGAGGATGGAACCCATAGTCAAGAAGCCTTTTAGCCATGTCCATGGTTGTTATATGAAATTGATTCTGAATTTTATCATTAAATACACATTCGTGCATGCAAGGTCTGTCATAGGGCAGATTAAGAGTTTTTTTGAGTGATTCTTTGATGTAATTAGCATTAAGCACAGCATATTCAGAAACCTGTTTCAGACCTTCACTGCCTAAGGACAGAATATAAGCATAAGCTTTGACCATTACATTAAAATGACCATAAAAGGTATGTAATCTGCCAATGGAATGGGGTCGATTTGTCTCAATATAATAATTGTCTCCCTGTTTTTTAATTACAGGTATTGGCAGGAAAGGTTCAAGTTTTTTATTTACAACTACAGGTCCTGAACCTGGTCCACCGCCGCCATGGGGTGTTGCAAAGGTTTTATGGAGATTTAAATGCATAACATCTATACCAATTTCTCCGGGTTTTACATAACCCATTACAGCATTCATATTCGCACCGTCACCATAGACAAGACCACCTTTTGAATGAACAATATCGGCAATTTCTTTGATGTTTTCTTCAAATAATCCAAGGGTATTTGGATTGGTAATCATAATACCAGCTGTATCTTCATCCATGATTAAATCAATATCTTTAGGAGAAAGAACTCCATTTTCATTTGACGATACATTAACAGGCTTGTATCCGCATAATGCAGCACTTGCAGGATTTGTCCCATGGGCAGTATCAGGAATAATGATTTTAGAACGTTGTCTGCCATTTTTTTCATGGAATGCATGGATTATTAAAATGCCTGCGAGTTCTCCATGGGCACCGGCTGCAGGTTGTAATGTGGCGGAATGCATGCCTGTAATTTCAATGAGCATTTGTTGAAGATTATACATAAGTTGTAATGCGCCCTTTGAATTTTTATCACCACAAAGGGGATGGGCATTGGCTATCTCATGCTTTGAAGCAAGAGCCTCATTGATTTTAGGATTGTATTTCATTGTACATGAGCCCAGAGGATACATGCCTGAGTCAACCCCAAAATTCCATTGTGAAAGCCTTGTATAATGCCTTACCACATCAAGTTCTGATAATTCGGGAAGTCCGATATTTTCCCGAATCAGGTTTTTATCCAATGGAGCATGGTCAACATCGTTATCAGGAATTGAAAAACCGCATCGTCCTTTTCTGCTGTTTTCCCAGAGTTCTTTTTCGTTAAAAACAAGTCCCTGGGCTCCGATTTTATTATTCATTATTTTACCTCCTGAACAAGGTTTTCAATATCTTTTTTCTTAATGGTTTCAGTTGCACAAAAAAGATAATGATTTTTCAATTTAGGAAAATATTGTTCAAGATTAATTCCAGCATAAATTCCTTTTTTGCTGAGCATATCTCGTTTTGTTTCAAATCCATCAGGAGCAATTGCAACAAATTCATTAAAAAATTGAGCGGAAAAGGGTATTGTAAAACCTATTTTTTCAAGTTCGCTTTTAAGAAAATAAGTTTTATCATGGTTTTGTTGCGCAATTTCCTTTATTCCCATTTTCCCAAGTGCTGCAAGATAAACAGCACAGGTCATGGCATTAAGACCATTATTGGAGCATATATTGGAAGATGCTTTTTCCCTTCTGATATGCTGTTCCCTTGTTGCAAGGGTCAGAACATACCCCTGTTTTCCATTTGCATCAATGGTTTTACCAACATATCTTCCTGGAAGGTTTCTCATCTGTTTTTTATTACCTGCAAGCAGACCTAATCCAGGACCTCCAAAGGATTTTCCAAGCCCCAGACTCTGACCTTCTCCTGCAACAAGATCAGCACCAAATTCTCCAGGAGGTTTTAAAAGCCCTAAAGAAAGTGCTTCTGTAAAAGAGGCAATAAACAAGGCATTTTTTGAGTCACAAACTTTTCTTGCGAGACCGAGGTCTTCAATATTGCCAAAAAAATTAGGTGATTGAACACCAATGCCTGCAATATCATCCATTGCTTCAACTTTTGAAAAATCTGTAAGACCTTCTTTGTTATAAGGGATTTCAATAAGTTGATATCCAGATGGTTTTAAATAGGTTCTAATAATTTCCTTGTGGTGGGGATGAATAAGGCTCGATACAGCAATTTTCTTTTTTTTCTTTTTTTTCAGGGCAATGAGCAATGCTTCTGCAAGGGCAGTACCACAATCATAATGGGAAGCAGTTGCAACATCCATTTTGGTAAGCTCGCAAATCATTGTTTGAAATTCATATATCCCCTGTAAAGTACCTTGGCTGATTTCCGGCTGGTAAGGTGTATAGGCAGTTGAAAATTCAGAACGAGAAATAAGATAGTTGACTAAAGCAGGTCTAAAATGATCGTAACTGCCAGCTCCTATGAAATATTTACTCCTGGTTGAAGCATTAATGGAAGATGCAATATTATCCATATGTTCATCAAGTTCCCATTCACTAAGAGCTTTGGGTAGTTGTAATTTATTTTTTGTTTTTAGTTTTTCAGGTATGCAGTCAAACAGGTTCTCAATTGAACTAAGACCTGTTTTGGCGAGCATTTTACTAATGTCTTCTTGAGTATGTGGCAGATAACGCATGGCAATTATCCTTTAATGGTTTCAAGATATGCTTCTTTATTTAGTAAGGCATCAAATTCAGACGGATTTGATAATTTAACTTCTGCAATCCAACCATCTTCATAACATGAATCATTTATTAATTCAGGAGCATCTTCTAATTTTTCATTTACAGAAATAATTTCTCCTGAGACAGGGATATAGATTTCAGAAACAGCTTTAACAGATTCGACATTGCTGAATTCATCGCCCTTGGAAAAACTATCTCCCACTTCAGGAAGTTCAACAAAAACTATCTCTCCAAGTTGATCCTGAGCATAATCATTGATTCCTATTTTTACAATATCATTATTTTTTTTTATCCATTCATGCGACTCAGCATATTTCATGTCATCTGGTAAAATTAAATCTTGAATTTCTTTCATAATAATTTCTCCTTTTTATAGAAGTTTAATAAAGCCTAATCAGTAAAATTTTTAATTGCTTTTCTTGCAGTTCTGTCTGGTCGGATATCTTTTACAATCATTACTTTGATTTTTCTTTTCCCTTCCTGAAGTATGACCTTGGTACCGGTCTCAATTTGTTTGTCAGTCATGACAAAACCACAGCTTAATCCTTTTAATTTTATATCAGAAAGATGATTTAAGGATGCGATACTGACAATTTTATTTTCATGCCAACCAATTCCCATATCAGTAACACAGGTTAAAATACTTCCTATATTATTTTGATTCTGGTCAAGGACTTTTGCATCATCAGAAATAGCAATTTTTCTAAGATCAAAACCAACAAAAGGGTAAGTATGATTTTGATTCTTGTCCATAAGAGCTTTTTTTCCAATAAAATTTTTAGTGAATTCTGTTTTATCATTATTATATGGCAAGGCAAAATCCCAAGGGTGATTAATAAATTTAAAATGTCCAATATCCTGATGGGAAAGAGGTAGACCTGCACCGGTACGCAAAGAATCTCTTGATGCAAGACCACATGCAATAATATTATATTTTTCCCCTGCCTTTAGTACATCTTCCCATAGTTTTAAAATTCCATGGGGGCTTATGAAAATTTCAAAACCAAATTCTCCTGTATACCCTGATCTGGAAAGCAAAATATTCGTATTATCAAGTAATTCTACAACTTTGAATGAAAAATAAGGCATATTATTAAATATTTCATCAGGATTTTTTAAAACTTTTTTAAGTATTCTGGCAGAATTTTTACCTTGAATATCCATTTTTGCGATTCTATCGGTTAAATCCATGATTTCCAGATTTAGATCTTTTTTATTATTAGTTAAATGAGCACTGATAACAGATCCCATTCCTGAATTTACACAAACCATGAATATTGTATTGGAAAATTTATATACAATGGCATCGTCAAGGCAATATCCCTTTTCATCTAAAAAAGCACCATAAACACATCTTCCTTGTTTTAAGGAAGTAAGATCTCGTGTAAAACAAAATTGCAGAAGTTCAAAAGCATCTTTACCCTTAATTGTAATGCATGCCATATGGCTGGTATCAAAAATTCCAGCTGAATTTAAAACTGCAAGATGTTCGTTTTTTACACCGGATTTATACCATAAAGGCATGTGATAACCACCAAAATCAGCCATGTTTGCAGATTGACTTAAATGCCATTCATGTAAAGGAGTGGTCTTAAGCTGTTTGTTCTCATATTGAAGATTATCATTATATGTTTTATCATCCCATTCAGGCATCATTATATCAATATTTTGATCCCCTGATAAATTTTTACTATTATGTTGGTGTGTCATATTTTATCTCCTTATTTCAGAGTATTAATTAAAATTGATAGGGCACTTTAAGATTGTATGATTTATAAATTACAAAGGTTTCAACATAGTTTATACCATCTACTTTAGATATTTCTTCTGTATAAAATTCTAAAAGACCGAAATTTTTTTTAAATAGAACCATCAGAATAATATCGTACCGCCCTGTAACTACACTGGCAGAAATAACGCCTTTTAATTTGCTTAATTCTTCTCCTTTTTCAACAATATTCATCTGGGAGAGTTTAATACCAATCATCACTGCACGATGACCTGGTAAAGAGGATGGGTCAATTAAACCGCATATATCCAACACCTTGTTTTCCATGAGTTTATTGACTCTGGCGCGAACAGTGTTCTCAGTTATTGCAAGCTTGGTTGCAATTTTTTTAAATGATTTCCTGCCTTGTTTTAATTCTCTTATAATATTTAAATTGATTTGATCGATTTTCATTTGACTCTCGTTTTTTTAAAATTAGACCATTTAAATTATCTTCTTGAAGTTTAGATGAAAATAATGGTATTGTCAAATAAAAATATAAATAATTTATGAAAAAATGAATATTTTTTATAAAAATTGATTAAATACTCAGCCTTTAAGAAATGGACATATGAGTTTAAATGGAATATATTAAAATTTTAAAATAATTTTAGAGAGGGAATTTTATGGGAAACAGACTGGTTATTTTAGGTGCAGGTCCTGGTGGCTATGTTGCTGCAATTAAAGCCGGCGCATTGGGGATGAAAGTTGTTCTGATTGAAAAGGCAGAACTTGGAGGTACTTGCTTGAATCATGGTTGTATTCCATCAAAGATAATGAAGAATTCAAGTGACTTGTTTATGAAAATTAAGGATTCTGCTCAATTTGGAATTAATATGTGTGGCGATATCAATTTTGATATAAAGGTATTGATGCAGCGAAAAGAAAAAATTATTGAGACCCAGAGAAAAGGTATTGAAGCGTTATTAAAAAAGAATAATGTAGAGCTTATAAAAGGCAAGGGATATATCAAAGATAAAGGGGTTATTATTGTTGAATCTCGTGAAATCCATTTTGATAAACTCATCATTGCCACCGGAACAAAGCCCTTGGACATGGAAGCTTTTTCATTTGATCATAAATATATTTTATCAAGCAATGACCTTTTATGCATAGATGAAATACCAGGATCAATAACAATTGTTGGTGGTGGAGTGATAGGATGTGAATTTGCTTTTATTTTGTCTTCATTGGGAACAAAGGTTACTATTGTTGAAGCAATGTCAAGATTGTTACCTTTACCTTCTGTTGATGAAAATTGCTCTAAGGTTATGCAGCGGGAGATGAAAAAAAGAAAAATAAAAATTTTGATTGATAGAATGGTGAAAACAGTAGATATACATAAAGGAAAATTATTATTAAAAATTGAAAAATCTCCATTTTCAACTGGGAATAAAAATATTGCGCAACAAATTATTGAAAGTGAAAAAATGGTGGTATGCGTTGGGAGAACGCCTTTGACTTCTGATATTGGTATTGAGAATCTGGGATTAAAACTTGATGCAAGGGGTTGGATTAAGGTTAATGATTATATGGAAACTGAAGTGAATGGAGTTTATGCAATTGGGGATATTCTTGGTCCTTCAAAAGTAATGCTTGCCCATGTTGCTTCCCATGAAGGTATGGTAGCTGTTGATAACATGATAGGTAAAACAAATAAAATGGAATATGATTCTATCCCCGGAGGAATTTTTACATGCCCTGAAATAGGAAATGTTGGTTTGTCTGAAACAGAAGCGGTAAATCAGGGTTTTTTGGTAAATAGTTTTTCAGTAAACTTTAGAACACTTGGAAAAGCACAGGCAATTGGTGAAATTGCAGGGGAAGCAAAAATTGTAGTTGAAAAGAAAACTAATAGAATACTTGGGGTTCACATAATTGGTCCCCACGCAACTGATTTGATTGCTGAAGCAACCCTTGCCGTGACAAAACAATTATCAGTTTCAGACCTGATTAATACAATCCATGCACATCCAACCCTTGCAGAGATTATGTCGGAAGTTGCTTTGAAAGCGAATGGGACCCCTTTGCATGGGTGATATGTAAAATATTAAAGATTTTAAAAGGAATGTATAATAATTTTATTATAATATTTTAAGTCTTGTAAAATTTTTTTTAGACCATTGGCAACTGAAAAAAGAGGATTGTCAGCAATATGAACTTTTAGCCCTGTTTTTTTTTTAATAATTGTGTCTAATCCTGGTAATTGAGAGCCACCGCCTGTCAGGGTAATTCCACAATTGATAATATCAGAGGAAAGTTCTGCTGGCAAAACTTCCAAAACATGGAGGACTGCATTGATAATTTCATCTATGACTTCTTTTATGGCATCTTTAAATATTTCAACAGGGAATTCAAATTTTTTTGCAATCCCTGAAATTGAATCAAGGCTTTTGAATTTAAAACTATCTGAACTTATTGTTTCTGAAAGGTTGATAAATCTGGTTTTTAGTTTTTCTGCAGTAACAAGTCCGATTTTAATTTTATATTTTTTCTTTATATAGGCAGCAATGGCTTGATCAAGATCATCTCCTGCGGTTCTGATTGTATTGTCAACAACAATACCTCCATAATTGATCACCGCAATATCAGTAGTGCCCCCACCAATATCAACAATCATGTTAGCAGCTCCGCCCATAACATCCTGATTTAAACCAATTGCTGCGGCCATTGGCTCTGTTACTAAATAAACTTTGTTTGCTCCTGCAAGTCTTGCAGAATCAATCATGGCCATTTTTTCAACTTCAGATGCCTGGGTGGGCACTCCCATTAAAACTCGACCTATCCTGATTCTCGGGATGTTGGCTTGTTTAATAAAACTTTTAATAAATGCTTCTCCTGCTTCAAAATCGGAAATAACACCGTCACAAAGGGGTCTAATAACTTTAATAGAGGGAGGGGTCCTTCCCATCATTTCTTTGGCAAGATTACCTATGGCAATGGTTTTATTGTTTTGATTTAATGCAATATAGGATGCTTCATTACAGATAAAACCTTTTTTATCTGCGTAAACAATGGTGTTTGCAGTACCAAGATCAATACCAAGATTAATGTGAAAATGTTTAACAACAAACATTGAATAAACTCCTGCAATAAAAAATTTTACTATTTATTTGTATTAAAATTTATAATATCGTTTTGAACAGAAGAAAATTGCCTGGGAAAGGGACCTAAATTTTTTAATTTATCAGATAGGGTTTCCCTGGCTTTTCTAGCTTCTTTAATGGTGTTATATCTGCCGGAAATAAATTTATACCAGATATCTCCATTTAAATCCATTTTATAATAGGCCATTATATTTTTATTGTTTATACTCAATTTTAAAAATCGGTCGATTGCATCCTTTTCTTTAACTGCCATTATTTGAATGGTAAATTTTTCAGGATTTTGTGCCATTATCCAATCTTTCTGAAAAACCCGTTGTGGCAAATCGTCAATACCTTCAGGCGTTGGTTTAGGTATAAGTTTTTTTTCAGGTATCTTAAAGGAATCAGTTTTAGTCATTGTGGTAGGATTAGATTCATTAATATTAATGTCTGTCTCGGTGATAGAAGATTCAATTATAGTAGATTCAGTTATAGAGGGTTTTTTAATAGCGGGTTTAGTTATAATTTCATCATTAGTTTTGTTAACTAACAAAGGTTTGGTGGTTATGTTAGGACTTGATAATTTGGTATTATCAGGAACAATGGTTGATATTTTTTTTTTGATTATCTGTTTAGAATCCTGAGATATTTTAGTATCCGAGATAGGAACAGGGTGAGGTTTATTGAAAATTATGACAAAAGTGACTATTAAGACAATTAATCCTGTGATTGGCAAAAAAATTAATTTATTGAATTTAGACTTTGATTTTTTATTATTTTTAGATTGATAATTTTTATTGGAATAAATTATATCTGCTTCCTTATTGATAATTCCGGGAAACCCTTTTGATTTTTTATAAATAGCCTCAAGGTCTTTTTCGGAGAAAGGGAATTTACCGGAGAAATTAGCGGTTTTAAGGAGATATTTAAGATAGAGCTTAGTTTGATTATTATCAAATGGAGGAATATAAAGTTTATTGACTGAAGCTTTTTTTGGCATTTTTTTTAAAAGAGAAGCTATGGTCGTATTAATTAAAGATTCACAAAATAATATTATTTGATTGCTGTTTTGAGTGCTGTCCCAGGCAGTTTTAAATATTATTGCTAATTCGTTATAGTTTAAACTATGGGCATCGTCTAATATAATAACCTTACGATTATTTGATTTGTATAAAAAACCCGGATATGTATGTCTGTTCGAGTTGCCATTCTCATTGCTTTTAATTTTTATCTGGCAGGATTTAACTTTTTGTTTTAGTTGTGTAATAAGTTTAAGCATTAATGAGGTTTTTCCGCTGCCTTTTCCACCTATTACCAGTACTAAAAAATCTTTTTTATCTATGGAATTTAACAACACTGAAAAAAATTGATCCAGTAATGAATTGGAATAAAGATCATTTAATCGGTCTTTTGACGAAAATGGACTACTAATTTCAGGGTTGTTTTTAACCATAAACAAATCTCATTTTATTGATAAAAAGTAAATAAAAATCAAATTAAGCTATAAAAATATTATAAATTATATATGAGGATTTATATCAAGTTCGTTAATTTTATATAATAAGGTTTTATAACTGATTTTTAAAATTTTTGATGCTTTTGATCTATTCCATGCTACTTTGCTCAAAACATAGCTGATAACTTCACGTTCGATTTTATCACAGGCTTGTTTCTTAATTTTTTTCAGGGAAATATCTTCAAGTCGGTTGCTGGCATTTGTTGTTAAATTAATGATTTCTGATAAAAAATTTGAAGTTGGATTGGATTTTTTATCGGAAAAACCATAAAATGAATGATTTGTATTACCAGGCAATGCGGAATTGTTAATAAGTTCATACAGGATTTTATCCCAATCGTTTAAAACCATTTGTTTTTTTATACAATTTTGAAGTTCCCGTATATTGCCTGGCCAGGAATATTTTAAAAATTTTTCAAATATATGTTTTTTAGGTTTTTCAACTAGAATATCTGAATACTTTGAAGAATATTTTTTAAAAAAATATTCAAACAAAGGAGGAATATCTTCAGGTCTTTCACGTAGAGGGGGGATATCAATTTTAATAATATTCAACCTGTAAAAAAGATCCTCGCGAAATTCCTTGTTAAGAATTTTTTCTTCCAATTGGTGGTTTGTTGCTGCAATTACCCAGATATCAGTTTTGACCTCTTGATTTGATCCAAGAGGCGAAAATTCACCGGTTTGAAGGACATGAAGCATTTTTGATTGCAGGGAGAGACTCATGTCGCCAATTTCATCAAGGAATAATACTCCTTTATCAGCAGCTTTAAATTTGCCTGATCTGTTTTTATGTGCTCCTGTAAAAGCACCCTTTTCAAAACCATATAACTCACTTTCCAGCAATGTCTCAGGAAGAGCGGCACAGTTTACTTTGATAAAATCATTACCAGCTCTTGGAGATGAAGCATATAGGTTATGGGCAATTAAATCTTTGCCTACACCGGTTTCACCGGTAATTAAAATATTAAGACCAGTGCCGGCAACATGATTGATCAATTCTTTAATTTTAAGAATTGAATTGCTTACTCCAATAATAGGTTGTTTGGTTATTCCCATTTTTATTAAACCTTTTTATAGCAATTAGCTTTTTAATAATTTTGAAATACTTTTTTCCATTTTAAACAAATCTAATGGTTTATATAAAACAAGATCGGCTTGAGCTTCCGTGGCAAGAATTCCGGGCTCATTACCATAGCCTGTCATGGCTATGATTTTAAGATTTGGGAATTCTTTTTTAATAATAGTAATAAGTCCTACCCCGGATATCTGAGGCATGACAAGATCTGTTATCAATAAATCGAAATGATTAAGGGAGTTATTCCTTAGAAGTTTTAAAGCCTCAAAACCATCAGGTGCTACGCTGACTTGATATCCCATAGAGTTAAAAAAATCGTTAAAAGTGTCAAGTAAATCTCTGCTGTCGTCTACAATTAAAATTCGATGGGTTCCAATCATATTGCTCCTTTATAATAACTAAAATTAAGGTAGTAATTATTCATATTATAGATTGGGTATTTATTTCAAGAAAAAAATACAAAAACTTCATATTTATTTACAATTTTGTATAGGAAATAATGTTATAAATTAAGAAAAAAACAATAAAAGCCGCCCCAGACCTTGCACTTATTATTTTGTATCTCATTGAGATAATATATAAAATAATGGATAAAAATACCATGAACGGGATTTCAAAATAAAGCAGGCTGTTATTAACAGGAGTAGGATTAAAGATACCAACAACACCCATTACCAGGCAAATATTAAAAATATTACTTCCAACTACATTGCCAACAGAGATATCACTTTCCCCTTTTGCAGCAGCAACAGCTGATGTGGCAAGCTCTGGGAGCGATGTGCCCAGTGCGACTATGGAGATACCAATAAATACCTCTGAAAGCCCAATGGTTTTAGCAATTAAAATGGCATTCTGAACCACAAGGTTTGCACCATAGGCAAGGGAAAATATTCCAATGATGATAAAACCCGCGTTCTTCAAAAATTTTTTTAAAGATTTATCAATTTTTATATCATTTTTATCTTTAATTTTTGCATTAAATATACTTATCAATAAATAAATAAAAAGTAATGTTAAAAGGATGATGCCATCAAGATAGCCTATTTTATTATCAAGGCATTGTATCCAGAATATAATTGAAATTACAATCATAAAAGGGAGATCAAATTTATTGATTTGTTTTTTAATGGTAACTTTTCGGATAATTGCACTAATACCTAATACAAGAGCTATATTTATTACATTGCTGCCAAGAATATTACCAACAGAGATATCTCCTGACCCTTTCAAGGCAGCAACAAGGCTGACTAACAGCTCTGGTGCGGATGTCGCAAAAGAAACAATTGTAAGACCGACAATAACAGGTTTTACAGCAAACATTAATGCTGTTGAAGATGCTCCCCTGACAAGCAATTCCGAACCAAAATAAAGCAGCACAAGACCAATAACCAATATAATAATTTGTGTAAACAACATATCCCCTTTACTGGATTGATAAAGTAAAATAATGTTATATACATTGTAATCGTAATTTGTTCAATTTTTCAGGTATTATTTTATATAATTTTTGCTTTAAAAAACATTTCAAGATAGAATTTTGATGTGTCATCAATTTCTTTTATTATGTATTTGGCATCTTTATTCTTTTCAATAATTTGATCTCTTATCTTTGCTGCATTAGATTTTCCAAGTTCAACACCAAATTGATCAAAAGGGTTTATCCCGAGTATAAAACCCTCAAACACAGTTTTTGCTTCGTAATAGGAAAGTATTTTACCAATATTAGCAGCTTTTAAATTTTCCAGTACAAGAATGGATGACGGGCGATTACCAGGGAAGAATTTTGCTTTATCTGAATTTTCTTTCCCTGTTGCAAGTGCCAGGGACTGGGAAAGCATATTTGCCCATAATTCCTGATGGTTATAAACTTTGTTAAACATATTGGTTTTATCCTTGTATCCGGGATTTAAGACTCCAATAAATTCAATAGGGATTTCCATGCCCTGATGAACAAGCTGGAAAAAAGAATGCTGGGCATTGGTACCTGGTTCTCCAAAGACAATACCACCTGTGAAAAAATTTACAAATTCTTTATCCTGTGTGACTGATTTCCCAAGGCTTTCCATATAAACTTGTTGAATATGAGGGGCAAATTTTGAAAGAGCATTGCTATATGGTATGATCCCCATGGCTTTGTACCCTAAGGCATTGATGTTCCAGACATTAATTAAGGATGCAAGAAGAGGCATGTTCTTTGAATTCTCTGTATTTTTTGCATGCTCGTCCATTTCATGGGCACCTTTTTGAAATTCTTCAAAAACATCATACCCAAAGGCAAGGCTTAACGGTACTCCACCAACTGCTGATGTAACACTATATCGTCCTCCTATAAAATCAAACATATGAAATGATTCTAAAACAGGATTTGCCGGATCATCTCCGGGGCTTCCTTTGCTTGTAACGCTTATAAGATGGTTTTCAGGAATTATGTTGTTATTTTTTAAATACATTTTAACCTGATTCAGGTTTGCAATTGTTTCAATCGTAGTATAACTTTTTGATATAACAATCCATAATGTAGTTTCAGGCTCAATGTTCGAGGCAATTTTTCCAAAATTATCTATGTCAACATTGCTTAAAAAATGGAGCTTAAGTTTAGTTTTATAGTTGGCAAGCATGGCATTATAAACAAAATTACACCCTAAATATGATCCTCCAATCCCAATTACAACTGCATCTGTAAAAGGTTTTTTTGATTGGGATAAGATTTTTTTATTATGAATTTTAAAGGAAAATTCTTTGATTTTTTTATTAACCTGAATAATATCAGGCATAATATTTTTATTGTTAACAATGATTTCTTTATTGGAAAAATCCCGTGTAGCAGTATGAAGGGCTGCCCTTTTTTCTGTTTGATTTATAATACTGCCATTTGTCATTTCAGCAAATTTATCCCTGATTTTTAATTCTTCAGACATTGAAATCAAATAGGATAAAATTGTTTTATCAATTCTTTGTTTTGAGAAATCATAAAAAATATTACAATCTTGGATAGAAAAGTTTTTCAGCCTGTCCTTAGTATTGATCAAATTTTTCAAGTGAAATTCTTCCAAAGATAGTTTATAAGATTCATTTAACAGAGATTGCCATATGTCTGTATTAACGAATAAACTAGATTTATTCATTTTTATCTCCTAATTGATTTATTGAAAGGATATTATAATTATAGTAAAACAAACTTATGTTGTTGACAACCAAATAAACCATTTTTTAACTAGGAATTATGACAAATTTAAAAAGAATTAAAAAATTATTGGATAAAAACCTTAATATTTTAAATCCCGAATCAATTTTTATAGATCCAAAAGTTGATATTGATAGAATCTCAGGTGAAAACGTCACCATCTATCCCGGGGTTAGAATTTTTGGTGAAAAGACTCTTATATGTAAAGGAGTTGAGCTTGGGAAAGAAGCTCCTGTCACAATTGAAAATACCTATATAGGACCTGACACCTCCTTAAAAGGAGGCTTTTTTCAAGATGCATGCTTTGTTGGTAATAATTCTTTTGGCTCAGGTGCCCATGTGCGTGGGGGAACTATTTTTGAGGAACAGGCAAGTGCAGCACATTGTGTGGGGCTAAAGCAGACAATTTTATTTCCCTTTGTAACCCTTGGAAGCTTGATAAATTTTTGTGATTGTCTTATGGCTGGGGGCACAGATCGGAAGAATCACAGCGAAGTTGGGAGTTCTTATATTCATTTTAATTATACTCCAAACCAGGACAAAGCAACACCTTCAATGATGGGCAATGTTTTTAAGGGAGTTTTGCTAAATCAAAATCCTATTTTTTTAGGAGGGCAGGGCGGTCTTGTCGGACCTTGTCAAATTGGATTCGGATGTTTAACTGTTGCAGGAAGTATAATAAGAAAAGATGAATTGAAAAATGATAAAATCTTGCTTGGAGGCTCCTTAAAAGAAGCATCAATATCCAGAGGTGCCCGGATTTATAATAATGTCCCACGAATCTTTAATCATAATGTTTCATATATTGCAGGGTTAATCTCTTTATTAAATTGGTATAGAGAAGTAAGGTCATTATTTATTAAAGATTTTTTTTCAAATCAGCTTTATTCAGGCATGATAACAACATTGGAAGCTGCTATTATGGAAAGAATTAGGCGTTTCCACGAATTTATTGATAAGCTTGAACAAAATGATAGAGAAAAACAAAAACATATTATTGAAAAATTTCATCAAAATAAACAATTTTTAATTGAACAAATTAAAGCTGATTTTTCATATTCAATGCCTGAAATAGATATAAATGAGGATGATTATATAAAATGGATAAAGCAACTAGATTCAAAAAAAGCATCAAGAATAAGCAGGTGGCTTTACAGCATTGAATATAAAATTGTTGAAAAAATAAAAATATAGGATTTTTTCTATGGTAGAAAATTTATTTGGCACTGACGGTATCAGAGGGATTGCAAACAAATATCCAATATCTTGTGAAATAGCATTGAAATTAGGTAGAGCAGTAGGGCTTCTTGTTAAAAAAAACAGACATACTTCTATTATCATTGGTAAGGATACTCGTAAATCAGGAGATATGCTTGAATCCGCACTTTTATCAGGGATTGTATCAACCGGGATAAATGGGATTATTGCCGGAGTGATTCCAACACCCGGAGTCGCCTTTCTTGTAAATGATTTGGAGGATGCAGGAGCAGGTATAGTAATCTCAGCATCACATAATCCATATTATGATAATGGACTGAAAATTTTCAATGATCAAGGTGAAAAGCTTGATAGCATGGATCAGTATTTTATTGAACAATACATTCATAATAATAAAATTTTTGAAGGCAGTGAAGATATTGGTGAAATCATAAAATATTCAGATGCAAATAAAAAATATGCAGAATTTTTAAGATCAGCAATAGATTTTAAATCGATAAAAAAACCAATTAAATTATTAATCGATTGTTCAAACGGAGCAGGTTTTAATACAGCTCCTTTAGTATTCAATAATAAATATTTTAATGCCGAGTATATTTTTAATACCCCGAATGGTGAAAATATCAATGAAAATTGTGGGTCACAACATACTGAAGTTTTGTCAGAAAAAGTAAAAAGAAATGGCTTTGACTTGGGTTTAGGTTTTGATGGTGATGCTGACAGGCTCATTGCAGTGGATGAAAATGGCAATGAAATTAAAGGGGATAAAATCCTTGCAATATGTTCCAAATATTTAAAAGAGCAGGGCGAACTTGATAATAATATTGTTGTAAGCACTGTTATGAGTAATATTGGTTTTGTTAATTTTTTAAAGAATTTAAATATAAAGCATATAGTCTCAGATGTCGGAGATTCCAATGTTGTCAAAGAAATGAAAAAAAATAATGCAATTATTGGTGGCGAAGATTCCGGCCATTTGATTTTTTTTAATCACCACACAACTGGCGATGGTATTTTAAGTGCGTTAAAATTAATTGAAGTCATGGCAGTTAAAAGAAAACCTCTTTCTGAACTTGCTCAAGTAATGACAGTTTACCCCCAGGTTTTAATGAATGTTGAGGTGGATAAGTCAAAACCGGATTTTATGGCAATAAATGAAATATCAAAACAGATAAAACACGTTAAAGACAAGCTTGGCTCTGAGGGGAGAGTATTGATAAGATACTCCGGAACTCAGCCATTATTACGTGTTATGATTGAAGGTCCTGATAAAAAAATAATTGAAAATTATTGCAGAAAAATTTGTGGGGCAATTCAAACTTATTTATAAAAGTAAAAGCGGGAATCTAATATTATAAATCCCCGCTTTTCTTAAAAAATTGTTTAATTAATCTCTTGAGACACCAAGTATTCTTAAAAGCATTAAAAAAAGATTAATAAAATCAAGATAAAGGGTTAAAGCTCCCATGATAGTAGCTTTTCTGATCATTGCTCCTGTGGCATTGCCAGGCATTGTCAAAGACATCTCTTTTAATTTCTGGGTGTCATAGGCAGTAAGCCCAACAAAAACCAATACACCAATATAAGAAATGATCATTTCCAAAGCAGTGCTGCCAATAAAAATATTAATAACAGAAGCTATGATTATTCCAATAAGCCCCATAAACATAAAACCGCCAAGGGATGTAAGATCACGTTTAGTAACCATTCCATAAACACTGAAGCTTGCAAAGGTTAGTGCGCAAATGAAAAAAGTCGATACAATTGAGCTTGCAGTGTATGCAATAAATACATAAGAAAGCATAACGCCCATTAAAACAGCATAAATCACAAATAATGAAGTTGCAGTGGCAGCACTGAGTTTTTGAATTCTTGCAGAAAGAAAAAATACTAATCCCAAAACGCCTACAAATAATAATATTTGAATAACAGGATTGCCGTAAATAATATTTAGCAAGGTTGGGTTATGGGAAACATAAAAAGCAGTTAACCCGGTTAAGCTGAGTCCAATGGTCATCCAATTATATACGCTTTTTAAAAATGTATTAACTTTAGCAGCAGTATTAGCTTGAGAATTAGTTAAAGAGTTAAAGTTCATTTTATTTCTCCTTAATTTATTTTAAGTATAATTTTAGTTGAATTAAATATAACACTTAATAGGGATGTTACAAGTGGGAATATGAGATTTTATGTTAAATTAAAAAGTTTACATAATATATATTATCGGACGTTGACGCTGCAAACCAGGATTCGGACGATTATGATGTAATTGGTTTTATTACAGGAAAAGATTGGTCATATATTATTAAAAATAATTTAAGAGGAATATTAATCAATATGTTGACAAATATGACCTTAGATAAAGCAGTCAGCATATTATATAAATTAGACCCAGGGGGTTAAAATGGATGAAAAAGAGAAACAAAAGGAAAAAGAGCTTGAAGAATTTAAAAACAGATTTTGTAAAGAATTTTTTTTTATGAATTTAACACATACTCCAGGTGGATATGTTGAATTAAATTTTAATGATAAGGAAGGGAAAAAACATGAGCACATTAGTTACAGTTAAAGGCATTATAACAAATCAAAAAGTTTGGGTGCCTAAAGAAAATCAAAAAGGTAATCCTGTATTAAAAATTGATTTATTGCAAATTACTGATCAAGGTACGTCTGTAATTACTGTTAAAGATGATGATTTAAATGCAGAATATGAAAATGGTCAGGAAGTTGAGTTTGAATGCATGGTTTCGTATTGGAAGTTTGATAAAATGGGTGGGATTTCGTTTAAGGTTTATAAAGGTAAAGTATCTAAATTGTCTTTAAAACTTGATTCTTTGAAAAAAGCGTCTTAATGAAAAAGAAAAAAAAAGGGAGTCCTGCCAGACTCCCTGTAAAATAAAAAAGTTTTTTAGCTTTACTTTTTTATAAGGTATAACGTGAAAAAATATATCAAAATTTTATTTTTAATTCAAATTTTTTTAATATTATTTGTTGTTTCAGGATTTTCTGATCCACCTTCTTCTATCACTGGTATTGAATATTTTAGGAATAAATCAGAATGTTATCCTGCAGCTGTAGCTAGGTCAGGTAATCGTTGGGCTGCTGTTGGTGATAATCATTGGACATGTGCTCAGGCTGGTGTTGATTGTACTAAGTGGACAATTGGAGCTTGTTCTGGTATTTATTTTGCACCTCTTTGGTCTGCTGATGCTAAGGTTATATTTTATTGCTATGCTATTAATCAGGATGTTTGGGATGATTATTTATTATCCTTAAACGATACTGATGGTGATGGTATATGTAATAATTTAGATTTATATCCCGGGGATACGCATTCAATTAATTATACTATACATGCTTGGATCTATGATAATAATCAAGAGTGTGTTGGTGTTGTTGGTGATTCTTCTTGCAGAGGTATTTTGCCTCCTGGATATTCTAAAGTAATTAATACTAATCCTAAAGTTTTATCTTATGATGATATGGTTGCAATGTTTCCAACTTATTGTGCAACTGGCAGTTTGCATCATGGTGCTGGTATTATTACTGGTGGTGACCCTCTTCCACTTCCTAATCCATATGATCCTCCTCCTAATCCTGATCCGCCTCCACCGAATCCTATTCCTGATCCTGAAAATCCTGTTACAGATAATAGCGCACTTAATCAAATTGTTGGTAATACAAGCATAACAAATCAGCATTTGGAAAATATAAGTCATTACCTTTCTCAAATTAATAAAAATACTTCTGCTATTGCTGCAAAAGATACAACAGTCAATGTTAATGTTACCGGTGGAACTTCTCAGGTGGACTTTCCTACTGCTGAGGATATTGCTACAGCAAATTATAATAAATTTAATAATTCTTCTGAAACTTATGATCATTCTGTAACTGATAATATTGATGATTATACAATATCTTCAGATACTGAAAGTAGTATTAAAACACAGTATTCAGATAGATTTAATGAATTTTTTACATCCGTTAAAGGTAGTGATTTATTCTCTGTACCTTTTGAGCTTTTTCATCCTGATTTACCGGATGATTCGGAATCTTCCAAGACTATAAGCATTGGTAAATGGGGTGGTGAAGTTGATAATTCAATATCTGTTGATATGTCTGATTATGATACTATTTGGGAATCACTTAGATTGATTTTAATGGTACTTGCTGGATATACAGCTTTTAAAATTGTGGTGGTGAAGCATGCTTAATAAATTAAGTCAATTTTTAGATTTTATAGTTGATCAACTTATTTCTATTGGTCATTGGATTTTAGATGGATTTGTTTTTATAATTGGTAAAATTTTTTATTTTATTTTTGATGTCCTTCTTAGTGTTATTGAGCAGCTTATTCATGCTGTTGATTTTGTACAGTTTCAGACTTTGCATGCTTTTTCAAATTGGAATTTGCTTCCACCTCAAATTTTATATGTTCTTTATAAATTGCATTTTGCTCAGATTTTAACTGTTATAGCTGCTGCTTATATGATTCGTAAATTGTTAGATTTAATTCCTGCAGCATTTACAAGGGTATAAATTATGACTGTATCTGTTTATGAAGGTTTGCCTGGGTCTGGTAAAAGTTATGATGCTGTTAGAAAAGTTTTATCTAATCTTGAGTTAAAGCGTCGTGTCATAACTAATATAGATGGAATGCAAAAAGAGTCTCAGCGTTTAACTATACAGCATTATTTAGATTTGGATGATAATGAAATTGATAAATTATTAATTTATTTGGATGACGATAAAATACAGAAGTTTTGGGAATATACTACAACTGGTGATTTGGTTGTAGTTGATGAGGCTCAAAATTTTTTTAATTCTCGGGATTGGCAAAAAGATTCTAATAGACAGATTGGTAAGTGGGCTTCTGAACATAGAAAATCTGGAAATGATGTAATTTTTATTACTCAGGATATGGTTCATATTGAATCTTCTGTTCGTCGTGTGGTTGAGTGGGTTTATAGATATAAAAAATTAAATATGTTTGGTGGTGCTGTACAAAAAAAATATATAAGATTTGTTTATTATGGTCAAAATTCTGAACCTTTGGGTAAAAAGGTCTGTACATATGATTCAAAAATTTTTAAATGTTATTCTTCTTTTTTTGTAGATAATACTAAAGAAATTGGTATTGAAAAACCACATAACGTTTTAAAACATCCTATTTTTTTCTTTATACCTGTTGTTCTTATTGCTTTTGTTTATTTTTTTATGCATTCAAGTTTTATGACTGGTGATCTTTTTGGTTCAAAAAAAGTTATGTCATCTGTAGAAAAAAAAGAACAAAAAATTCCGGACCATAAAATTAAACAATCTGTATCAATGTCGTCTTTTCTTCCACCTGCGGTTGGCGAGGCTTTGCCCGTTACGCAGGTGGAAGAAAAGAAATTTGTTGGTATGGTTAATGGGAAACAAATATTTTCAACAAAAGGAATTATTTATTTAAAATGAAGAAAATATTTTTAATTTTATTTATTTTATTAAATGGTTGTAGTTTAAAACCTGATTTTTTGATTCCTGAAAATTTGAATAATCAACCTTATAATCTTGTTCCTAAACCTCCAATTACAAAAATTCAGGTAAAGGATTTTATAAGTTTACCTGGTTTTAATAATTTTCCTGATAAAATAATAAATCTTAATTTAATACAGTCTGCTACTCTTGAGGAATTTTTTCAAATTTTAATAGATCAAAAGATAAATATAGTTTTAGATTTAAAAGAAAAATCAGAAGAGATTATTAATATTCCCAATTATTCAGGTTCACTTAAAAAGTTATTAAAATCTATTCAATTAACTCACGGTTTATTTTTTACATATGAAGATAATATTTTAATTTGTAAAGTTGTTTCACCAGTTTATATTAAAGTTTTAATGCCTGATATGCAAAAGCAATTAATTAAATTATTAAATTCTTTTAATGTTACAGATGTTTTTTATGATTCTTTATCAAGCAGAATTGTTTTTAATACTGATTATTTTACTTACAAGTCTATTTTAAATTATTTTAAAAATAATAATTATTTATCTATTGTTTTTTTTGATGTTATGATTTTAGAAAAGGAAAAGAATCATGTTTTAGAACATGGTTTTGATTGGGAAAGTCTTTCTGTTAATTTACAAAGATTATCAAAGATCCCTTTCAGTCTACATCTGTCAGGGTCTTCACATGGTTCTTATTCTGTTAGTTTTGGTAATAATAATTTTTCTCTTTCTTCAATCGTTAATAGTATTGATTCTTTAAAATCTTTTGAAATTCTTCAAAGTGCACGAATATCTGCTTGTAATGGTTTTGCTGCTAAATTAGATGTTTCAAATAAAATTCCTTATGTGAAATCAATTAATATATCAAGTGTTGGTGATACATCAAAAACAGTTACTACTTATGATTTTGGCAGTGTTTCTTCAGGTTTACTTTTAGAACTTAAGCCTCAAGTTACAGATAGCCTTATATCATTGTTTTTTAATTGTGAAATTCAATCAGTAAATGAATTTCTTGAGGTTGGAACTGTGAATCAGCAGGTTAAACAACCTGTTGTGTTGACTCGTAATTTTTCCAACCAGATTATAATTGTTCCTGGTGAGGCTGTTCTTATTGGGGGCCTTAAATATCAGAAAGGAGGGATTAATAAACAAAGTTTAAGTTTTTTAAAAAAGATAGGACTGCAGCGGAATGAAGTAAAGACTTTTTTTGTTTCTGTTGTGATCAAAAGTGAGGTGATTCAGTATGAATTTATTTAAATTTAGAACTGTTTTAGTTTCTATTTTTTGTTTATTGCCTGTAAATGTTTTTGCAACGACTTATACATATACACCTTTGATAACATCTTCAACTTTTGATGGTATCAGAGCTGATGTTACTACTACTGCCGTTGGTATTATATCAGTCTTAGTTATTATCGTTGGTGTGAGTTTAATTGCTCGGGCTTTTACAAGGTAATTTTTTTATTATTATTAATTTTTTATTTATAAGGAGTTTTTTAAAATGAAAAAGTTTTTTATGATGTTTTGTTTATCTATTTTTTTAATTGTTGATTTTGCCGCTAATGCACTTGCTACTCCAGTTATTCAAGATTTGTGGGATGCTGTTGATATCTCAACTGTTACAACTCAAGTTTTAACTTTATTAATAGCCATGGTTGGTATTCGTCTTGCTTTTCTTGTCTATAAGTATGTTAAGCGTACCATGGGTGCTGCATAATATTTTTTGACATTTCCCAGGGGTATTTTATTATCCCTGGGTTTAAAGGAATTTTATGGATAGTTCAGATATAATTAATCGTTTAACTACTGGAATTATTACACAGGTTTATGATTTTTTAGACGGTGATTTAATAACTTTAATTGTAGCTTTATTATCAGTTACTTTTATTGTTTTTGCAGCTACTAAAATTTATTCAATTTTAAATATGTCGCCTCTTGAAAAAGATGCAAAAAGAGCATTTATTCAATATCGATATGATAAAGGAACATGGCGAGAGCCTTTGTCTCGTAGAAAATATAGAGAGGCTTTAGATGATATTGAGATTGATGAATTTGAAAGAGAGAATGGTGAAAGATAATGTTTGATTTAGCAAGTTATACTAATGGTTTTGGAGTTGTTTTTGTTCCCTTTGTTGTTGGTGTTCTAATTCGTTCTATTCTTTCTGTTTTACATGCTGGATCCGTGAGAGGTATTTTTTATTCTATAATTTTTCTTGTTTTCTTTTTTCCTGTTTTTGTATCTGCAGGAACTTTTACGGATACTATTGATTCAATTTATTTGAATAATTCTCAGTTATCTTTTTATTCAAATAACGATACATATTTTTCTAATAATCAAAATATTATTGATGTTTTAAAAAAAGCGTTTCAGGAATCTCAGGATATTAATATTAATTATGATGATAATACTAAAGAGGTTATTAGTTTAACTGTTACCCAACAGTCTGATTTAACATCAAGAATTTATTCTTTTTTTCTTGGTGGTCTCGGGTGTTTTTCTTTTTCGATAGGGATGGGATTGAAAATATGATTACTTTACCTGCAGGTTTTGATTTTAATTTATTGATATCTGATTTATTGACATTGGGTATTCCAATTGTATCGGTTGCTGTTGCTATTTTTGTTTATTCAGTGATTGCTCAAGCAATGCATAGTGGTGACAAATGATAAAATTATTTATATGTTTATTTATGGTCATTGATCATGTTTGTATTATTTTTTATCCGGATCAACAATATTGGATGAGATTTTTTGGACAAATAACTTTTCCTTTAGTTTGTTATCTTTTAATTCAAGGTCATATATACACTTCAAATCATCAAAAATATTTAATAGCTATTTTTATAACAGCTGTATTATCTCAGCCATTTTTTTCCTTATTATTTCCTTATACACATCTTAATGATTTGTTTACTTTGTTTTTCGCTTTGTTGTTAATTTTGTTATATGAGAAGTTTAATTTGATATTTGTTTTTTTATTAATTTTTCCTTTGATTTATTTTCAGGTTGTATCTATTTATATATTATTGATTTTTATTTTTTATTTTAATCGTAATAATAAATTTAATTTATTATTCTATAGTTCTTTTTTTTATATATTTATTTATTTACTTACTCATAAATTTTTTGTTTTAGGTAGTATGTTATTTATGATTTTTCTTTTTAAGCCCCTACCCCGTTTCAATATCAATAAATATTTTTTTTATTGTTTTTATCCTATACATTTTTTTTTAATTTATTTTATCTATGTAATCAAA
>Ga0256845_1000772_pt1 | contig 27937 bp, 24 predicted proteins | sample RiftiametaG_FD_189101 | JGI IMG/M metagenome (GOLD analysis project Ga0256845, IMG submission 189101) | Tube worm associated microbial communities from hydrothermal vent at the East Pacific Rise, Pacific Ocean - Riftia | ecosystem: Host-associated > Annelida > Integument > Unclassified ...
CAAAACGGTTCAACCTCGTCATCGGTACGAAGCGGTTGAACCGGGTACGGTGTACCTGTTCCCGCAGAACACCATTCAGCGTCTACAAGAGATACAACCGGCTGCATTCCGGCAGGCAAGCCCAGGGCAACAGGAATCATGGGAAGCTCTGGAGCCCCTGCAGGCGTGTCAGTATCCCAGTAATAACCATCCACCGAATACCTTGAATACCCGGACAACTGCTCGAGGTTATACCCTGAAAGATTCAATTGAACAACGGCGTGGCTGTCATCAGCTTCCACCAGCACGATTTCCGGAGCGGAGTTGTTGTACTGCCCCCCCAGAGAAACCCAGGAACCAAGTATCGATAGAACCAGAATCAAACCCATCGGTGCAACCTCCACAATTTGTAATTTAAACCACGCCAGCTCACCCTAACATAACAACTGTCTACGAAATGTGTTCCCTGTAAGATTCAGTTTTCCTCTTCGGCACCGAGAAGAGACATCTTCATAAGCTCACCGAGCTTTCCAATGAGGTTCTTCTTTCTTACCGGTTTTGAAATATGAATATCGCAGCCAGCGTCAAGACACTTTTTTACCTCTTCCCCGGAAGAATGGGCCGTAAGGGCCACAATGGGCGTGCGCCGACTGCTTGAGATCTGTTCGTGTGCCCGAATGGATTCTGTTGCCTTGTACCCGTCCATAACCGGCATCTGCATATCCATAAGTATGATATCAAACTTCTTTTTCAAAAAGTGATAAAGAGCTTCCTGCCCATTATCAGCCACTGTGAGTTCCCAAGGAAACTGTTCGATGTATTTTTTTATAAGAAATACATTGTCCGGTGAATCCTCTGCAAGCAGTATTGACAGTTTCATTTTCTTCACACCTTCCCTAGTATCTGGTTCCTCGGAAGGCGCAGAAACAGGATCAGCTTCTCTGAATACCTCTGACAGTTGAGAAGCAATGTCAGCTCTTGATGGCGGTTTAAACACAAACCGGTTAACCCCGCTTAAACTGCATTTCTCAACACTGAAGTTGTCTGCCGTGAGCATCATTACAATTCTGTCTGTGTTAAACGACTGGCTTCGCAGAGAATCGACAATTTCACATCCGTCCAGATCGCCAACAGTGGTGTTCAGGAAAATTACATGATAGGAAGCAGCAGAAACCATTTCTACCACGGAACTTCCGGAAGCTGCAGTATCTACAGAAGCTCCCCAGCTCTGCAAAAGCTCCTTTACTCCAACTCTGTAGTTACGATTATCATCAGCTACAAGAATGTGTTTACCTGATAAATCAACAGGCCAGCCGTGGTTGTCTTCTGAAGCAACTTCTTTATCGGCAGCAGGCAAATTGCAGGAAAAGAAGAAAGTGCTGCCAGAACCCTCTTTACTTTCCACAGATATCTCACCGCCCATGAGCCTTGCAAGCCTAGTGCAGATTGCAAGCCCCAGCCCTGTTCCTCCGTATCTTCTGGTGTGGGAAGAGTCTCCCTGGGTAAAACTCCGGAATATTGCCTCGACTTTGCCTTCCGGAATTCCAATCCCTGTGTCAGCAACCGAAAAGGCAATTTTACCGGGACCGTCCGGTTTCACACCGATGTTGATCTCCCCCTCATGTGTGAATTTTATTGCATTTCCTACAAGGTTAAATACTATCTGTTTCAGGCGAGATGGGTCTCCAACCACCCACCTTGGGGTATCAGGTCTTATGCGACAGTTGATCTCGAGCTTTTTCTCATGAGCTTTTAATGACATGGTTCTGCATGTAGTTTCCATTTCCTCAAAAATATCAAAAGCTATTTTCTCCAGCTCAATTCTTCCGGCCTCTGCCTTGGAGATATCAAGAATATCGTTGATAATGCGGAGGAGATGCTCGCTGGCATCTGTGTTAACCCGGAGGTAGTTCTTTTGCGTCGGAGACAGATCAGTCTGCTTCAACAGATCTGAAGTGCCTATTATTGCATTAAGCGGTGTTCGTATTTCGTGGCTCATGTTAGTAAGGAACTCTGACTTTATTCTGGCAGCGTTCAAAGCCTCTTCCCTGGCTTCAATAAGCTCCAGTTCTATTCCTTTTCTCTCAGAAATATCTCTGAGAATTCCCGTTGCCTGCCAGGCTCCGTTCAGGAAGAATGAAGAGACAGAGAGTTCCACTGGAAAAATATTCCCATTCTTGCGTTTACCCTCTATCTCAACCACTCGCCCCAGCATCATACCCGTGCCGTCTTTTCTAAACCTGTCGAGACCCATTTCAATCATTTCCCAGTAAGGCTCGGGAGCTATCAGCTCGTGAAGTCTGCTGCCCATTGCCTCCTCGCTGCTGTACCCGAACATCAACTCGGCAGATGTGTTAAAAAATGAAATTCGGCTGTCTGCATCAATTATTATTACTGCATCCTGGGCAGATTCCGTTAAAGCTCTAAACTTGATGTCGTTCTCTCTAATTGAATCCAGAGTGGAATCGACCTCGGAAAGACCTGCATATACAAGTACTGTACCGGTGATTTTATCGTTTACTCTCAACGGAGCAACGGAAACAGACATCCTTCTTAAATCAGTCTGATACCTGCCGTACCCGGAACACTCTACCCCCCGCACAACCTTCCCTCTAACTGCATCATGGTATGAAATACCGCTGCTCTCGGGGCTTATGGTTACTAGTTCATCAATATGCCTGCCCACAGCCTCCTGTTGCGTCCACTTGAACAACTCAGCAGCAGCACCGTTCCATACAGTAACGATCCCATTGTTGTCTGTAACAATAAATGCATCAGGAACAATGTCTGCGGCGCTGCCGGTAAAGATGCCATGACCGGGTGCGTTTTCATCCCGCATGCCTGCTGAGAAGACTTCTGCAGAGGAATCAGATTGCCTCATTGCCTACCCCTCTCCGCTGGTGTTTTCAATGGTTTCTCTTACCATTTTTACAAGGTAACCAGCGCTGAACGGCTTTCTTAAAAGCCCCTGCAAATTAAGACCTCCAAATCGCTTTCGAATTTCTTCTTCGCCGTATCCAGTTGTGAGGATGATGCCCAGCTCTGGAGATCTTCTTCTGAGCTGTCTGAATGTCTGCATTCCGTCCATCCGAGGCATTACAAGATCAAGAATTACACATTTGATGGTGTCACTGCTCTTGTGGTAAATCTCAAGAGCCTCAATGCCATCACATGCTGTGAGAACCCTGAAACCCTGCTTTTCCAGTATCTGTGTTCCAATTTTGCGTATGATTTCTTCGTCGTCAACAAACAGTACTGTATTAGCTTCGTCTGCCGAAACATTTTCCCGGCGAACGGAATTTATAACCTCATCTATTTCCTTGAGTGCCTCTGTGAGTTCTGATGCGATTACACTGGAAGAGTGGCTGGCTGCAAAATCCACCCTGTTTCTTGCATCTTTGAGCTTTCTTACAAAAACCTCTGCAAGCAATTCAGTACCTCCCTGCAGCACCACCCGAGGTTAACTATTACTGTCGGTAGCCAGTATCGCAAGGGCAGTCAGGAAAATTGCAGGAAAGGATTATGCTTCTTTTCCTCTCCCATTGTAGACGAAGGCCCGTGGCCGGGAAAAACAACCAGCTCATCATCAAAAAGTACAACCTTGTTTTCAAGTGAGTCTCTCATTCGATCGGGAGAACTCTCCGGTAGATCTGTTCTACCTACAGAACCGGCAAAGAGCGTGTCTCCTGAGAATATCAGACCATGCCCGGAAATACATATTGAACCTCCGGAATGGCCTGGTGTGTGGATTACGCTGAAACTGAGAGCTCCCACATCCAACCTGTCTCCTTCTTGAAGAAACCTCCGCGCAGGAGGAGGCTGCTGTATTCTAAACCCCCAATTCGCTGCGTGAACAGCTGCAGAGGAGAGCATCCCGGCATCTTCGCTGTGTATCATTGTCTCAGGAGAAAAGCGCCTGATCAAACCAGCTGCCCCTCCCACATGGTCGAAATGACCGTGGGTGTATACAATAAAATCCACCTGTTCAAGCTCCTGTTCCAGAACGCTGGAGTCTGCGCCGGGATCAATCACAAGCACTTTCCCTGTTTCCGGACATTTCAGCAGGTAACAGTTGGTCTGTATTGGACCCACAACTATCTTCTTTACAACAGGCTTAATCACAGACTTCCTCCAGTTCGCGGATTCTTTCAGAAATTTCAGAAGTAGCTGCTGTGTCGTCGACGAAAGTCACAAACATACGGTAGTTCTGAAGAGCGTTCTGCATATCGCCCTGGCTGTAAAAGCATTCGGCCAGACCCAGCCTGGATGCCGGATTAGAAGGGTCGTTTTCCAGAATGGATTCCAGAACGGATACAGCCTCTTCAAACCTGCCCTGGGCCGAGTAGGTAATGGCAAGGATATTCAGTGCTTCAGTATTTGAAGGGGAAAGCGCAAGCACAGATAATATCTGCTCTTCGGCTTCTTCATGCCTTTCCAGCATCCCCAGCGTTCTTGCAATTTCAATCCGGGCCTTAAGGAAACCCGGATCGGCATCCTCCGACCTCTGAAACATAGCAAGAGCGCCTTCCATGTCACCGGTGAGCTGAGTTATTCTACCACAGTTGTAAAGCACTGAAGAGTTCCCGGGTTCCCTGCGCAAAGCCGTAGTAAAACAAACAGCCGCATCCTCGTAGTTCCCGTTTTCCAGCAACGCCATTCCGTAATTGTTAAAAGCAAAGCCGTCTTCCGGACTGAACTGAACAGACATCTCTCCGGTGTAAAGAGCCTCTTCAATTCTGCCTGCACCCACCAGAGCCCCGGTAACATCGGTGAGCACATCAACTCTGGTTGAATCAATTTCGATAACCATCCAGTAAGCTGAAATAGCATCATCGTAAAGGCCAAGATCCAGACTTACCGTTCCCAGATTTCTCCATGCATTGGGATTTTCAGGATCTAGAGATGTGGCTCTTAATAAGTGCTCACGGCACGCCACAAGATCACCTTTTTCGTAAGCCTCGGTGGCTTCTGCAAAAATAGCTGCTGGGTCATCAGAAACACCGCCCTCCCCGCCGCATGAAACAAAAACGGTGCACACAACGGCAGTCAGAAGTATATTGAGGGTGGAATCATGCACACTAAGGAGGGTATTTTTGCCGGTTATCATATTTATCATTCTATCCATTCCACTGGAAGCCTGCAGTATCGATCCGTACAAAATCTTTGAACAGGCGGATTCCACACTGTCAGCAATCAGTGCGGTTGAGTACAGTTACTGTTTCAGTGGCACACAGGCCCTGTCAAACATAATACCTGTGGTTGAAGGAACAACACACCTGGGTTTTGTTCCCGGGCTTCAGCATCCGCTTATGCTTCACAGTCTGGAAACCATTTCGAGAACCATCCGCAGTATTGCAGTTCCTTCACTGTTCGCAGCATCAGCAGATAGTGTTTACTTCATAAGCAATGGTAATTCTGTTGCATACCGTGCCCGGTATACTGCAGACGCAACGGATATTTTCAGCTTCCCCCCTTCATCAGTAATGATGGAGTTTGTTGTTCCTGAACCATTCAGAGACGAAATACTCGCCGACTCTATTGCAGTTCTCTTTCCCGTTGAACTTGACAGTGTGCAGTGTCATGTTTTTCATGTTTACTACGGCGACAATTCCCGGGCAGAGGCTGTATGGTACCTCGGTATAGACGACCTTCTTCCAAGAGCGGTAGAGAGGATTGGACACTATGGCCCAGACTCCCTACAGGGCGGAGAATTTCTTGAACTGTCCGCTATTGATACCCATTGTTCTCTGCCTGTTCCGCCAATAATACCAGATGATTTTCAGGTACAACTGTGGAATTCTCTGCTTGAACCGCACACTCCGGCACCCGATTTCTTTCTTGCGGATACCCGTGGCTACACAGTGCGATCAACACAGTTCAGAGGTTCTGACATGCTTGTATGCTTCTTCTCCTCGTGGGACAGCAACTCTCTGAGGGCTCTGGGTGTTCTAAATACTGTTTCAGCCGAATACCCGAATGCAGTACAGGCTGTTGGAATCTCAATTCTCGAAACTGCAGATCCTGTATTCAGGTTGAGTTCGCTCAATCTGAGCTTTCCAGTTCTGATATTTGGTGAAGATGCTGCCGAAGACTACAATATACACGCAGTACCGGCATTGTTCCTTGTTTCCACTGAAGGGGATATTCTCTACTCATCATCACGGATTACAGAAAACACACAAGAAATAATAATGGAACTTGTGGAAGAATCCATACAGAAAAGGGAGCCGTAAAGCTCCCTTCTGTATACAATGGTACCGGAGGCGGGACTTGAACCCGCACAGGCTATTGCCCACTAGGTCCTTAACCTAGCGTGTCTGCCAATTCCACCACCCCGGCACTATTCATTTCTAAAATATTGCCAGCAGAAATGAAACAACCATAAACAGCACAGCAAGAACTGAAGTGGCTTTGCTGAGAAGGCTGGCTGCACCTCTGTTGCCGAATGATGCCGTAAGAGCACCACCGCCCCCGAATGCACCGGAGAGGCCGTCCCCTTTTGACTTCTGAAGCAGTACAACTGCAATAAGAAGTACACAGATCACTGAATGCAAAAACGTTAATACCGCAGTCATTTATGTTTCTCCTTCATTTCGAAGCCGATATATACAACAAGGTGACCCATCTGGCAAGGCTCCTTTTAACCTATTTGTTGTCAAAGAGATAGAGTATATCCTTCAGAGCCAGGTTACTTCCCGGACACTGTGTGTGCGATCCTTTTACCAGACGGTGAACAGTAACAAACTCTCTGCTTATGGAATACTCTGCAGCAAGCCTGTGCATCAGAATTCCAAGGGAATTCATTTGTGCAGAAGATGGAGATGTCTGGTTAAAGTTGCCCACCAGACAAATACCAACAGAAAACTCGTTTGCACCTCTTGCATGGGCCCCCTGAAAAGGAAGAGCTCTTCCCTTCTCTATCTCTCCGTCTGCACTGAGAGAGCCATTACCGATTACAAAGTGATACCCCACATCGTTCCAGCCGTTAACAACACGGTGCAAAACTCTGAAACAGGCAGCGTTTCCCGTTTCCGTTGCTGAATGATGAACAACAATCCCGGAGACCTGTTTCATCAGAGAGCTGCCCGGTTCTTTCAGCGGTTCAGCCTGTTTCGCCACTTCATCCTCTGTTATGCCAGTATGTTCCGGTGCAAAACCTGCCTCGATTAACCAGTCAAGATATTTCACTTATATTCTGCTCCACGCAAAGATATTTATTGTTTAGACCTGTGCCTTATTATGGAGGTAATATTATGCCAGATCGTAATGCCGGTACAAGGGTTGGGGTTTACGTGGATGTTTCTAATCTCACCATGAACGGCGGTTACGGTATGAGATATGAAGTGCTTCGCGAATTCGCCTGTCGTAATGGAGCCCGTCCAGTTCGCCTCAACGCCTATGTCAGCTTCGATGAAGCCCGGGCCAGAACCGATTTTGATTACAGAGACAAGCAGAGAAGATTTCACAGTGCCCTTCGCGATATAGGTTTCAAGGTTATACGAAAAGTAGTTAAATGGTACACCGATGAAACCGGAGCCAAGTTCGGAAAGGCAAATGTAGACCTCGACCTTGCAGTTGACGCACTTCTTCAATCCGATAAACTCGATAAGGTTCTTATTGCCACAGGAGACGGTGATTTTGTGCGGGTGATAAGCACCATTCAGAACAAGGGCTGCCGCGTTGAAGTATTGGGTTTCGACAATGTTTCCAGGGAACTTCGAGATGAAGCTGATCTGTACATATCAGGTTACCTTGTTCCCAATCTGCTACCTTTTAAGGGGATGGAAGATTACTCAAAATGGGGCGCTAAAGGCTCTTTCGTAAGAGGTATCTGTGTAAGTCACGAGAAGGGGTTTGGTTTTTTCAGATTTCTGGATACATTTCAGGGCGAACTGTGGTTAATTGACAACAGAGATCCCGAATCACCCTACTCGAACATATTCTTTCACGATTCGAATCTCCCCACAAATGTAGATTACTACAAACTTCCAGACAGAGATCTTGTTTTTGAGTTCGAAATAGCTGATGGAACAGACCCGGGGAAAACCCAGGCAATCAACATTGGATGTCTAAGGGCACTTACGTGACCTGCAGCGATTTCAGTGTACATCTAATTTACAGATTTTCAGGGAGGCTTTTTTGAACTGGATGGTGATTGTAAACGCAATGGCCGGTGGAGGAAAAGCCGGCAGGATGTGGAAAACTGCGGAAGCGGTACTAACCAGCACAGGAATCCGTTTCACACCCAGGTTCACAGAAGCACCTGCCCAGACAAGGCTGCTCGCCTCAAATGCATCTGATCTGGGCTTTGACGGTGTAGCCGTATACGGTGGAGATGGAACTGTTTCCGATGCTGCCGCAGCAATCTCCTCTCTTGAAAACAAGCCTGTTTTGGCCTCGCTACCTGCAGGTTCAGGCAATGACTGGATCAAATCGCTGGGCTTTGAAAACGCAACTGTTGAAGATTGTGCCGCAGCAATTGCAGAAGGCACGACAAAGCAGGTTGATACAGGATTGTGCGTGTGGCCCGGCAACAGGAAGTTCTTTCTCAACTCCGCCGGTGTGGGCTTTGACGCTCTGGTTTTGAAGAGGGCTGTGAACACACGCCGTCTTCTTCCACTTGGAGGGTTGAATTACCTGCTTACGCTGGCTGTGTCTGCAGTTATTCCACCCAGCTGGAAAGCCACGATTTTCTGCGACGAGAAGCCATTCTATAAGGGTGATTACCTCACTATTACAACAGGTATCGGCAGGTACTCCGGTGGAGGAATGCAGCTTTCTCCCTCTGCGATTCCCGATGACGGGCTGTTTGACAGCGTTGTGATATCACCCATGAGTTTCTTTGCAATTGCAAAGCATATGTCAAAGCTCTACGATGGAACCATTCTAAGCACCGAATTCACAACAGCAGCCAGAGGAAGTGTTATAAGAATCGAACCCTTCACAGCAGGTTCTGCCTTGATTGAACTTGACGGAGAAATTGTGGATCCAGGTGAAAAAGCCGAATTTATAGAACTGGTATCGAAACCGTCGGACCTAACAGTTGTTATTCCTCCCCCAGAATAAGCTCTGCGGCATCTTCAGGTGTTTCTGCAAACAGATCTGCTCCTGCTACTTCCAGAGCCTCCCGGGATCTGAAACCCCACAGCACAGAAACACAGGGGATTCCCGCAGCACGCGCAACTGCTATATCTGCCTCTCCATCACCCACCATAAGTGCTGAATCCAGAGGAACATTGAATCTATCGAGCATTCCCAGTAACAGAACAGGCGAGGGCTTTGCGGGAAAACCAGGTTGTGACCCGGTTATTGAAAGAAACTCTGCAAAACACAGATGATCAGAAACGGACTTTTCAAGGCTTCTCTGAAGTTTGTTGCTTAGAATAAACATCATTATTCCGGCCTTGGAGACTCTCTTAATCAGGCTTTCTATGCCACTGTATAAATATGATTTTGAATGCTTCATCTCTGAGTATACCCTGTTAATCTCATTCACCATACGCGAATTCATCTTCCCGGGAACACCGAGGGTTTGCAGCAGGTGTTCAACGCCAAATCCAACCCCGGCTTCAACTTCGCTCATTGACTTTTCTGCAAATCCGTGGCTGTGCAGAACAGAATTAACCGTAGAAGTAATATCCGGTATTGTGTTCACCAGGGTTCCGTCCAGATCAAACACCACCGCCTTCATCGGGATGCTCTTTCTCCCGGCTGAAGATAGCTGCTGCATGCCATATTTGCGGTCTGCCGGAGAATTTCTGCTTCCTCCGGGCTTATCTCCTGCGGTTGCCAGATTCCTGAAGAAGAAAGGTCAATACTGTACACTGTAACAGCTACAACACAGGCTGCAGCATAAGACCCTTTCAGAGAAGGATGTGCACCATCACCGGAGTAAGGGTCGATTTCCGGGTGGTTAATTCTTATCAGATCAAATGCTATTCCGCACGGGGCAACCGGCGAGCTGTGCGCTGCCCCCATTCTGGAATAACCTGCTCGCAGACCTTCAAGCATTAAAGGATCGTTTTTCCTTGCCCAGGTCATGAAGAAAACAGGCTGGGCTCCACCTGCCTGTGTAAGCCATGCAAGGCTGTCACCGAACAAATAGGTTGCAGCAGGATCAATAACAGGCATACAGCTCTGCTCCTGAAAAACAACTGTATTCCAGTTGCCTGTGTGTATTTCATCATGAAGCTGCTGGTTGTTCCAGTGATTCTGGTATGTGGCCCCTCCTGCGGTTATATGCCCCACGGAAAGGGTATCAGCCTCCACCGAATCATATATCTGCTTCACCATGTTCCACAAACCTCCGCTGGCCTGTGTGTAACTGTTTCCCACAAAAAGAACAGAAGGGTACAGTGTGACAGCTGCAAGCAGAATTACAGTATTCATTACATACCTCCACAGACAACGGCTCTGAAAACAAGCTGATCAGTACTGTTTGAAACCGCAACACAGTAAACACCTGCAGGAATACAGGCAGATAGGTTCAATAGGTTTTCACCTGTCACAACCGATGTTGTAAACATGGCAACAGATCTCCCGGCTGTGTCGTACACTGTAACTTCTACAATCCCTGGTTCTGTACAGTTCAATACAAAAGAAAGAAAGCCCGATACAACCGGATTGGCCAGCAAAACAGCACGGAATTCCCCACCTGGCGATTCCTCTACCCCCTGTGACCCAACGCACCCAAGAGAGTCTGTTTTCAATAACCACCCTTGGTACAGAGTTTCAGTCACACAGCCTGAAACAATCAGACCACCATCGGACGCAGACGACACAGAAAGCCCGTAGTCTGAGCGTACTGTACTGTGCTTTCTTGTCCATAGAAGCTCTCCGCTGTCGCTGAACCTGCGGATACAAAGGTCTGACCTGTTGGATTCACTGAAAGGAATTGAGTTTGTCCATCCACACACTGCAAAATCTCCTCCAGGCAATGCTGCAAGACCGGTTCCAGTTTCCCAGCTTCTGCCTGCTGCAACAACAGTCCACTGGTGCTGTAATGCAGAGTTCAGCTTAACAAACCTTGTCTCGCCGATCATGTTGTTTGCGTCTGTCATGGCATCTATCAGAATGAACAATCCCCTTGAATCAACCTCCAAAGCCACCGGAAGTATCCTTCCCTCACCTGGGAAAAGGTTGTACAGCTGCTGTAACTCACCTGCAGAATTCAATGAAAGGATGCACAGACTGCTGTTCCACCCGGAGTCTTCGCGACTGCCCACAACAAATATCTCACCGTTGTATGTACACACACAGCTAACAGAGAAGCCTGCTGAAGGATAGCCTCTGTTCCATGCAACACCGCCTGAACTGTTGAGTTTCGAAACGCGAACGACACCGGACACATTACCGGCAACTACAGTGTTTGCACCTGATGAACACACAGCTACATTCTGAAAGAAATCTGGTGAGTACTGTGCAAGCCACTGTTCTTCACCGGAATTGCTGAAAAAGACCACCGATGTAACCCCTTCAGCTGCGGCATTGCAGACAACCACAACACCATTCTGTAGTTCCGAGGCATCCACAGGTTCTCCTGAAGCCGTAGAAAATGTCTGAGACATCACAGCACCATGTTGATCGGTGGTGTAAACCACTGCGGCAGAAGCCCCACCCCAGCTCTGCTGAAGGCTCCCAACCACGATGTATCCCGAAGCTGTTTCCGAGGCAAAGACCAGTTTCTGCGCTCCCTGGCTTTGAAAAACAGAATAAAAATCCGGTAACCCTGTTACAATCAGAAAAAGAAGAAGACCAGTCATTGTTTACTCACTTCCTCGAGGCAATCCCGCACAAGCATAATATACAGAAGCTTCCTGCCGGGCCATCCCATTCGATGAACTGTGTTTCTGCCTGTTTGCCTTCGTCCTTTTCTTCCAGACGGTTTCGTACTATTGTATTACCGAATAAACTGGAGGGAGATTGACATGCACAGGAAGTTCCTTGATGACCTTACAGATGTTGAAAGAACAGAGTTCATTTCCAGGTGCGAAAAGAAAGTGTTTCTTGCAGGAACAGAAATAGTAACGAAGGATGACACTTCGCGGGTGATGTACATCATTAAAACAGGCTCCGCCACAGCCAGTGACAGCTGGGACGAAGACTCGGTACCCCTTGCCATTTTCTCCGAGTGGGATGTTTTTGGAGAGATGTCTTTTCTTGACGGTTCGCCACGCTCTGCTACTGTAAAAGCTACTGAAGACAGTGTAGTGTACAGTATCGAATGGAACAAGTTCATGGAACTCATCGACTCCAAACCTGTGATAACCACGAAAATTCTTCTCAGCCTTGTAAGAATTCTCATCAACAGACTTCAGTTTATCGATATCGCTTTTACCACCATTGCCGTTGCCAACAGAGACATGAAAAAAATCGTTGCAGAAATGCGCGGGTTTCACAAGGGATAGTTTTCTCAGACCAGTTCGTTCTTAAAACAGTGGGTTGATGAGGCATCCCATGTTATCTGTACCGTATCTCCCTGTTTCACACTAAGTTTTCTGAATTCGTCAGGCGTCAGCATGGAAGAAAAAACTGTTGTTCTGCATGTAACCTCGATAATAAAACCATAGCCTTCACGAACTATTTCTGTAACCTGACCCTTGAACCGGTTTGTTTCGTCTTCCCGCAGCAGCTTTTTGGAAACACTGATAGATTCCTGTGGAACTGCAATGCTGCCTTTTCCTGCTTCTATATCTTCCGGCAAATCAATACTGAGGCCATCAATTGTAACAGCCCTGCCCCCTTCATAAACCACTGGTATCAAATTTTTCATACCTGTAAATACGGCCATAAACGGGTTTGATGGCTTAAAAAATATATCATCTATAGAACCCTGCTGTACTATTTGACCGTTGTTCACCACTGCTCCAGCGGTTCCCAAGGAAACGGCATCAGTGAAATCATGGGTGGCCATTACAAAAGTTGTTTCAGTTCTGCTGTGAATTGTTTTCAGTTCCCGCCTGAGATACCCTCTGAACTGTTGATCGAGAGAACTCATAGGTTCATCAAGAAGCATGACTGATGGATTTGTTGCAAGAGCTCTTGCCAGTGCAGTTCGCTGTTTTTCACCACCACTTAGTTTACCAGGAAGCCTGTTAAGCAGAACCCCCAGATCCAGCATTTCAACGATTTCAGTTACCCCGAGGCCACCTTTTCTGCCCCATTTAAGGCCGTATGAAATGTTTTCTTCCACGGTAAGGTGGGGAAAAAGAGCACTGTCCTGATAAACAATTCCAACTCCCCTCCTTCCCGGCTTAACACTGTTCATATTCCGCCCGGAAATCTCTACGCGCCCCTCTTCCACCCCGGTGAGCCCTGCGATGATTTCAAGTATAAGAGTTTTACCTGATCCAGTGGGCCCCATGAGCATAAAAAAACTTCCCTGTGGAATGCTCAGATCAACAGGCCCCAGCCTGAACGCTGGAAATGACCTGTTTATTCCCTTCAGTCTGATCATTATCTTTCCTCTGTCCTGGCTGTTTTTCCCGCTGTAACAAAACGCAGAGCAATAAACACCAGCAGACTGACCACAACAAGAATGAAAGCAACAGGCTGACTGTATTTCAGCCCGTAGGCTTCATATCGCTCATACATAAGCACAGGAGCAATCATGGGATGATACGCCACAACCACAACAGCACCGAATTCACTTAGAGCTCTGGCCGCACTCATAATCAAACCAGCAAGAATACTTCTTCCGGCAAGAGGAAGAGTAATCCTTCTGAATGTGGAGAACCTGGATGCGCCCAGACTCATGGAAACATTCTCCAGCCTTGGCGATACCGAAGCAAACCCCTCCCTTGCTGCGTTAACAAAAAACGGCATACCAACAAACACCATAACGGCAATAATCCCGACCCTGCTTCCCATCACATGTATTCCTGCGTCAAGCAGAATACGTCCGAACCAGTGATTCCGTCCTGTAACACCCAGAATTGCAATGCCAACAACTGGGTGGGGAATAACAATGGGAATGTCAACTATGCTCAGAACGATCCGCTTCCCCGGAAATTCTTTTCTTGCCAGCAGGTAGGCCAGTGGAGTTCCCGATACAAGACAGATAAGCGCGGTAACAGCGGCTGTGTAAAGGCTTAGAAGCACCGAGTCTGTTACCAGCTTGTCTGATAGTGCCTCTTTTATGTCATCTAAACCGGGGGCAGTCATCATGCTGACCATTGGCAGCACTAGAAATGCCATAACACAAACTGCCGAAATAATGCTCAGCCAGAAGAATGCCCCCTTCATACCTGTTACCTGGTGAGGGAAGCAATATCGGCAGGTATTTCCGAAAACACGGTTCCGGGAGAAACACGAACCGGAACAAAGGAAGGCTGACCCATATCATCAAGAACAGAAAGCCCTCCATCCATGCTGAGCAGGAAAGCAACAAATGCTTCAGCTGCTTCACGGTTTGGAGCGTTATCTAGAATTGTTATTCCGTAAGCAATCGGAGCGCCGGAGACAGTTCTTGTATCACCTGGCTGACTGCCTGCAATCTGCGTTGATGCTGTTGCATAAAGCTCTGCCTGATCCGGATCACCCAGGTTCACCTCTGCCGGAAGAACCACGTACTGAAGTTCATGTTGAACAGCTACAGACAGGTATTCAAATGCATAATCAAGGTGGCCACTCTGCAGCAGAGAAATCAGCTCCACAGATTTCGGCCTTATGTTTGCCTCGTTTCTTCCGTTAACAAGCTCAGTAAACAATCCCGGAGAATCGTAGAACTTTTCCGCGAGCTGAAGAGTAAGCAGGGTTCTGTACCCGCACGGATCAGCATTGGGATCTGCGTGGCCCCACTCCACATCATCGCGACCAAGTATTTCAAACCAGTTCTCACTGTTTATCTCTGAAGCGTACATGCTGTTCGGGAGGTAACACAAAACCATCTGATTTGTTGCGAACACACAGTTCCAGCTTGTGTATTCATCTATGAGCATGTTGTCTATTACCCTGTAATCCGCCGAAGCCATTACATCACAATCACGATCAAGCTCGGTTATTTTTCTGGCACATGCTACACTACCGCCAGCCTCCCTCTGTACGTCAACACCAGGATACTGCTCTTCAAACATCGACTCGATTACTTCGAACGGAACCGTAAGGCTTCCAGCATGAAACACAGTTACAACGCCCTCAGGAGCAGCAAAGCATGTAAAGACAGACACAACGATTGCAACTACTGGTATTCGCATAAACACATCCTCCTGTTGATTGATCATTATCACCAGGACAATCGCGCCCTGGAAGACCGATAATATATCGTTATTCCCAAAAAACACAACGTGCGTAGAACGCCTTTTCCAGCGGTGATTTATGCCATGGCATTGAGTTTCATGAAATTTGTTCATATATTGCGTTCCATATTCAGTAGCAGGTTACTTTCAGGCGGCATTAAGTTGTAAAAGGTGAAAAATGAGAGAGAGAATCCTCGGTCTTAACAGAAAGACTCCTCTTCTGGACGGGTCTACCATTACTTACGTCAACCTCGATAACGGTGCAAGTTCCCCCCCTGTAAAAGATGCCGTTGAGGCTCTCAACAGCTTCATGCCGTACTACTCCAGTGTTCACCGGGGAACCGGTTTCAAAAGTCGGCTCAGCACCAAAGCCTTTGATGAGGCAAGAGAGATAATTGCTGAGTTCGTAAAAGCCGACCTGACAAACAACACTGTTATTTTCGGAAAGAATGCCTCTGAAGCCATAAACAAACTGGCACACTCTCTTCCTTCCGGTGATGGCTACACTGTTATTACCACCAGAATGGAACATCATTCCAATGACCTTCCATGGCGTGATCATTTTAATGTGGTCTATGTCGATACTCTTCCTGATGGCAGGCTTGATGAAGATGATTTCGATAGAAAACTTGCAGACAACAGCAACAATCTGGTTCTTGTTGCAGTAACTGGGGCGGCAAATGTAACCGGTTACCTTCAGCCCATTCATCGGCTTGCACGCAAGGTTCATAAGGCCGGTTCACTTATTCTTGTTGATGCTGCGCAGCTGGCTCCCCATCGTGAAATAGACATGAAGCCAGATGATGATCCCGAGCATCTTGATTTTATTGTTCTCGCCGGCCACAAGATGTACGCACCCTACGGTACAGGTGCCCTTATTGGTCCAAAGCACGCTTTCATGAACTGTTCTCCCGATTACAGCGGCGGCGGAACCGTAAGTGTTGTTACTCCTGATGAAGTTTTCTGGGCCGGTCTTCCAGACAAGGAAGAGGCCGGCAGCCCCAATGTGGCTGGTGCTGTGGCAATGGCTGCCTCTGCCCTTGCCCTTATGAACTTCTCTATGAAGAAGATCGAAGAGCACGAAGTTGAGCTTACTAAGTACGCTCTAACCCGCCTAAAAGAAGTGCCTGGAATGATAATCTACGGCGAGAGCGACCCTGAGAAGCTCGACAGAGTAGGGGTTATTCCTTTCAACATAGAAGGTGTTCTTCACTCGCTTCTAGCCGCTGTTCTTGGTTACGAAGGTGGAATAGGTGTCAGAAGCGGCTGCTTCTGTGCGCATCCCTATGTAGTAAGTCTCCTTGGGCTTTCGGAAGAGGAAACCGAGTCCTGGAGGAAAGAATTCCTGTCTGGCGATAAATCAAAAATGCCCGGAATGGTAAGAATGAGCCTCGGTTGCTACACAAACCGTGAAGACATCGACAGGCTAATAAAAATGCTTAAAATTGTTGCAGCAGGCACTTACAAGGGCAAATATGAGGTAGTAAAGGCAACCGGAGAGTTTATACCCTCCGGTTACTCAGAGCCCTTTGACGATTACTTCAAGTTCAGGCGTTAATCTTTATCTCAACATAATAACAGGCTGTATCAGGCTCTCGGTACCTGCTTTTAACCTGCAGTAGTATAAACCGCTTGCCACACGGTTTCCGTTGTTGTCTATGCCGTTCCATACAGCCTGCATTTCCCCACCCGTTTCAGTGTTCAGAGGTATTGTGTTCACAACCCGCCCTGAAATATCAAAGAAGTCAATAGCTGCAGACGTACCTCTGGGCACAACACAGTACACTGAAAGCGGTCCTGAACACGGAGAAGAACTTATGCGAAGCTCCGGGCCGGTAAACTGACCCTGCTGTTCCTGCTGCTCAATACCGGTAAGAGTCTGATAAAGGTATGGAGACTTATTGAAGGCTGTAGCGGTAACATAAATATCTGAAGCTGCTCCAAAGGCAGGAATTGTAAATGTAACATTCCCTGACGCATCTGAATAGTCGGAAGCCATCCAGCCACCAGACGAAGAATCATATATTTTTACAGCCACAAGAGCACCCTCAAGTGGAGTACCCCCTGTACCTACAGTGAACGTGTGTGTGCCTGATACCACAGGGTCAGGATGATCGCAGGTAATAACCGCCAGGGGCGCTGTATCGTAGTAGATATCCATCTCTGGGCATCCGAAAAGCATATGCATGTGATTGTTGTCTACAGCATTAGAACCGTAGTAGCTGTAAACCTCGTTCTTAGACCAGTCTGTAACGGCACCCATATGGCGCACTTCCTCTTGAAAGTACCCTTTGAATATCCACTTCACAAGAGAATCAGCTGCTCCGTAGGGGCTGTTTGTTGTGGGTCCCATGGCTCCGATACCCCCTCTGGAATCTCCAATAGACCCCTCGCCCATAAGAGCTTCGCAGAAACAATAGTGACCTTCAAACATTCCCACCTGACACGCGACCAGAGCAAACCATGGAAGTTTACGTCCGTTGCTGAGGGCTGCTACATCAGAAACACTGAAACCGGGCGGGTATATGGTGGTTATATCGCCGTGCCCGCACATACCCAGAATTGAGGCACCGTCGTTGATCGCTTCTGTCAACGATGCCACTGTGGGGGTAATTCCTCCGTTGGCGCACAACCACACTGGGCTCATGCTTGCTCCCCGCATGTATTCCATGTAGTCCCACGAATTTTCTGTAAACTCTGTGTGTCCCAGGCTGATTCCTCTCTGAAACCAGCTGCTGTCACCTTCAAAAGGATACATTTCGTGCTGCACTATTTTCCATGCTTCGTACTCGAGGTCAGAACTGTTTTCCCCTGAAAGCCTTCCCACATGAATGCTCGGAACACAACCGGCACCAATTACCCCGTAGATATTATCTGCTGAATGCCCATTGTACTCAGGAGATGGAACAACATCTGCATCTCCCACAAGAAGAATGTACTCTGGAGGAACGGGCCATGTATTGAAAGCGTTTTCGATATAGGTATCAATTTCAGAAGCAGTGGAACCGATACCGGGAATCACTCCAGTAACAACCTGATAACCCTTTCTGTTCTTCCAGTTAATAAGGTCACTTACAGAGTCTATTCCCGACTGTGTCGAAATCACCAAATAGCATCCGTCAACAGACCTTCCTCTGGAATTGAAACCAACCACATCTCTGTAAACAGGTTCATAACTTCTTGTAACACCGCTGCTGACGCGATGAAGTTCATTCACGCCAACATCATCGGTAACGAAAAATCTCACAGTTACTGATTTTGTTATTTCCAGTTCACCAGTTGAGGGGTTCCAGCTCACCGGCAGAAATCCTACCCTGGCTATTCTGATGTCTCTCAGCATTTCAACAGATTCAATCGTGATGGGAGACGCAGGCCACGGTGCACCGCCGCTGTAGAACTCCTGATCAATCACAGTTTCCACTCTGGGCGCTCCCCTTACAGGCAGCGGCTGGAATGGAAGAATACTACCTGACAGGTGCACTGCCAAACTGCTGCTGTCGAGTATTTCATAGCTCAGTTTGCCAGTATCAGCAATCTGCACCATTCTTCGAATACTCGGTATGTTCGGCATACCGTCAACTGCCATCAGCCCTTCTCCCGGTACACGAAGAACAGCACTCAGATCGGAACCGGTGTTTTCAATAGACGACAGGTTGAACCTGACAGTTACACTTCTGGAATCCGTGGAAAGCAGTTCAACTGTCTGGTTAAACTCTGCATTATTGAACATTTCACCGGCAGAAGCTAAGCTTAAAGAGACAAAAACTACAATAAAACAAACCCTCATTTCAACCTCCTCTGGAGAATCAGAAACCCACAGCAGTATACATATATATATATAATTTTAGTACACGTGTGCAGCCTTTGCCGCAGAATCTGCGTCAGCTCCGGCTGCTTTTTTTCCCAGCAAGCGCCAGAAACATCTCTTCTGATATGATTTTCACTCTAAGTTTTTGTGCTTTGCTCAGTTTTGAACCTGCATTTTTCCCTGCAACAAGCAGTGTTGTACTGCCTGTAACGGAATTGGTGACTTTTGCACCTGCTGCAGACGCAATTCTTCCTGCTTCCTGTCTTGTGAAAGACATCTGACCTGTAAACACTACCGTTTCGCCAGACAGCGAAGTGCCCCGCTCCGCGACCTCTTCTACAGGGTTAAAACCTGCATCAACCAGATGATGCACCACAGCAGAAGTTACCGGATTATTGAAAAACCGGCTCACCGATGCTGCAGCAACAGGACCAACACCCCTTACAATCATTAGTTCTTCATCTGCTGCATACTCTAGAGCCTCAAGAGTTTTAAACTCTGCTGCTATATCACGGGATGCAACTTCTCCGATCCCCGGGATTCCAAGCCCTGTAAGAAAACGGCTCAGTGAAACACTTTTGCTGCGCTCAAGGGCAGAAAACAACTTTGATACTTTCAGTTCACCCATGTTTTCTAGGTTTGTGAGCTCGTGGTATTTCAGGCTGTAGATATCCTCAATGGAATGCACCATACCCGAATCAACGAGTTGTTCACACAGCTTCTGCCCCATTCCCTCTATATCCAGAGCCTTGCGTGAGGCCCAGTGCTGAAGACTTCGCCTGATTCTGGCAGGGCATGACGGATTGATGCAGTACAGATTAACCTCGTTGTCAGGCTGCACCACAGGACCTTTGCAAACCGGACATCTATCGGGCATCTTAAAAACATCACCCCTTGTCCCGTTCACAGGAGGAATGCTCTTAACCACCTCAGGTATAACATCTCCGGCCCGACGCACAAGCACAATGTCTCCGGCTCTTACATCTTTTCTAAGCACCTCGTCCTGATTGTGCAGTGTAGCTCTTGAAACAATTACACCACCAACCTGCACCGGTTCAAGAACAGCCACAGGCGTCAGTCTGCCGGTACGTCCCACCTGAATCTCTATTGTTTCGAGAACGGTGGACAGCTCTTCAGCGTGAAATTTCCACGCAGTGGCCCACCTTGGCGAGCGGGAAACAAAACCTATCTTTTCTCTCTGGGAAAAACTGTTGAGTTTGATAACCACACCATCGATCTCCATTGGAAGGTTTTCCCTTTTCTCTGCAAGACTGTTGTACACATCTACCACCTGTTCTGGAGTACAGCATATCCTGTTCTCACCATCCACGGAAAAGCCCCACAGTTGAAACTGTTTCAGCAATTCAGCCTGCGTACTTGTACTGCCGGAACTGCCTCCTGAAGCGTAGGCTATAAATGAAAGCGGACGACGGGCGGTTACACTGCTGTCAAGCTGCCGAAGCGACCCGCTGGCGGCGTTTCTTGGATTTGCAAAAGCTGGTTTGCCGTTGCTTTCTCTCTGGCTGTTCATTTTCATGAAACTGGATGTCTTGAAAAACACCTCCCCCCGAACTTCAGTGTTCACCATCTGTTGAGAGTTCAGCCTAAGTGGGATTGAACGGATTGTTCTTGCATTTTCCGTAACATCCTCACCGTTTACACCATCCCCCCTTGTTCCCGCCCTTACCAGAACAGAGTTCCTGTACACAAGGGAAAGGGAAACGCCGTCCAGTTTTGGCTCTACGGAATACTCCACAGTATTTACCTTCAATTCGCTCTGAATTCGATTGTGAAACCTAATAAACTCCCCGGCACTAAACACATTTGACAAGCTGAGCATAGGCGGGTTGTGAACAACTGCCCCAAACCCTGACACCGGAGCAGATCCAACCCTGGCCGAAGGTGAATCCTGTGTTTTGAATTCAGGGTATTGCTTTTCAAGAAGCAGTAGACGGCTCATCAAAGCATCATATTCTGAATCTGTAATGGTTGAACCGTCTTCAGAATAATACTGTCTGTTGTACTTCCTGATCAACGCTGAAAGATTCGATATTTCCTTCTGCGGTTTCATTCAACCCCTGCACCTGTAACTCGGGTGTACATCAGATCAGCAGGAACAACCCCGCTGAAGTTTAGATCAATGGCTGTAACTTCGCCGTACCCTGGAAGATCTGTTAAACACTGGAACAACCCAGGTTCACCTGAGGGAATCAGAGTTCTGACAACTGTGGTGTCTGGAAGAAACAGACGACATCTGCTGAACTCAAGGTTAAACCTGGAACCAGGCTGGATTTCAGTCATACTGAGAAGCAGTTTTTCACCTTCCTCCCACCATCTAACACTGATCTGCGGAATTCCCGGCTGGTACAGAAGAGCACGAAGAAGTTCGTACTCGCGGGTACCTTCGTACACCCTTAAACTCAGTGATATTTTCCTCCAGAAGTTGCCGCTGGAAGCGTGTGTGAAACTCTGAAGCATGTACGGCAGCCTGTTCACCATTCGCAGAGAGTTGAGATACTCCATAACTATCACGCCTTTGCCCCCGGATACAAATGGTTCTAGCGGTGACTGACTAAGCATGGGATCACCAAGAGCGTACTCTGCAACCAGAGGTGTACTCCCGCTTCCTCCAAGGTTCTGCGTATGAAAGAGGTAGTACTTCAGGTATACTTTTCTTATCTCTTCCATTCCACTCTCATCATCTGCGTTCTCTGCGAAATACCTCAGAGGAATCCAGGCTGCCAGCATACTTGATATAATAGGATCCAGATGAAGTGACTGGGAAAGAATACCGCTTGCTGCACCGGTGAGAATATTGCATCCTTCAGGCACAATTCCGTTTACCAAACTCTCATCCCACATGGAAACATCAACCAGACTCTCCAGAGCTCCCCTTGAAAACATCATTCCTCCGAATGCGGAAGTAACAACAGGACCACCTGGATTGATTATTTCGACAAAGCTGAACTCTGCAGATGGGAAATCAACGGTGCTGCGAAGCACTGAAGTGATCTTCTCTACAGCCAAACTGTCCAAAGAAGAAATCGGAGAACCGGACAGAACAAGTATCTTGTATCTGGGAGAAACAAGCCCTTCTGTGTAATTGCCGATAGCTATGGGAAGCCCGCCAACTATTCCCCCGGGAAGGGAATGCCACTCTCCGGGCAGTTCTCCTCTTGCAAGCGGAGTCCAGGATGTTATTGAATCCGGAAGAAATATACGAACAGAGTACCCCGCAGGAGTCAATGAAACAGGGTAGTAGCCATCCCCGGAAAGATAGGCAGTGGTAAGTCTTGACTGAACACACACAGAACCCCGGGAGTCTAGATAAGGAATGTTAATCTTGAAGTGATTTCGGAACACACCGGTGTACATTCCAGACGAATCTGCAAAACAGAAATACTGATTGGGAATACTGTCTCTTCTGAATATACCTGCTGTTGAAGAAATTACAGAACTGGTATCCCGGTGAATGAAAGTAAAGGCAAGAGAGTCCAGATTGCTCTCCCTGAAATCTACAACCAGCGAATCGATGGTTTCAAGAAGGGTACCTGTGGAATCCTGCTGGTAGTAGACCATGATGTGGTGCGTAACATCAGGAGGAGGCTCTACTGCTGTAGAAGCTCTTTCCATATCTATTTCAGGGCCTGTACGGTTTGAAAGAAAAACAGACCTCAATCCTGGAGGGCGCACTATTGCAGCCTCACTGCATACCGTTTCCGCCATGGTAATCAGCTGTTCATCTCCGTCATCCGGTACTGTTATTGAGAATACTAGAACAGCAGAGCCACCGATGTACCACTTTCTGTTTAACCGCAGCGAATCCGGGAGAGCAATGCCGTAATTCAAAGAATCAATTTCACTGCCGTTATCAGCAGTCGTAACAGTAACCATTGCAAGCTCGGGTTTCATCAGTGTTTCGTTTACAGGGCGAAACCTGACAGACCACGATCCCTTGTGAATAACCTGAAACTCTTCTTCTGAATCAACCGGCAAAAGAGCAGTTCCTTCGTTCCGGCACGAACTGATCAACAGCACGCCCAGCATCACAACAGGTAAAACAAACCTCATGTTTTCTCTTTCCCAAAGGGTTGACTACAGTTAAAAATTATTTAGTTTCCCACATCTGGAAAGGAAGTATCTATGGAACTATTCAACATTCTGGCACTGACGGTCAACGCCAGTGAACCCAGTTCCGCATCTGCTCTGTTGTTTTCTTTTTACGCTCTTGCGGTTTTCCTTCTTATTCAATTTCTCGGTGCCAGGTTCTTCACCAGCTGCAAAGAACGGTTCAGCAGTTTTTCTCTTATTTCCTTTATCGTTATTGCAACTCTCGCAGCAGGCTCACTTACAATCGCATTTTTCTTAAAAGAAACAAACCATAAATTGTTCCTGGGGGTTGTGGGTGGTGTTTTTATCTGGACATCACTGGGAGAGATAGCTGAGCAACTTGGCTGGTACAAAGCTCACGCCAGAAACGCCGTATGGATTTACCTTACAACCATTGCGGCATGGCTGGTGATGGTTTTTTTCATACCTGGAATTCCAGTTCCAATTCTCGGTTTTATTGGGTATCCTCTGGTTGCGTGGGGAACCCATCTTACAAGGGTTCGTTTCATTCACAAATGGGGAGCAACTTCCTTTGCCTCAACTCTTCTGCTTCTGGTTATGGCTGCAATTTCCGGTGGCGTTATCGTTGCCGGAGCACTTATTGGAACCAGATTTTCCGGTATGATGGCCGGGCTGGTCTTCGCCATCTCTTCGTGGTCGATAATGGAAATTATCTGGGAAAGGGGAATGGCCAACGGCCCATGGAAACAGAACGAGAAGAAAACCTAGGAGCGTGTCTGACAATAAGCTCTGTACAGTTACGCCGCAGGATCGAGGCAGAATGCGTGCGGATTTGAAGATAATGGCAACGCCATTTGATGATAATACGCGCGTATTGTGGCCGATTATGTGGATGTAAATGCCAGTGTACTATTCTCGGACACGCTCTTAGGAGGTGCGGAAGAGGGCCTATTCGCCGGGTCGGGTTTCAACAAGAATTGTGTCGTACCACAGCCGGTACTCGTGTTCTTTGAAGGTCAGTGCCGGTTCTTCCGGCAGGTTGTTGTACTGGAAATGGCTGGACTGCGCTGCATTTCTGCCTGCGTATCTACGGTGCAGAACCTGTCTTCCTTCAGGCGTGAAGAAGCTTTCTGCAGGTGTGCCGTTCTGCCAGCCCCACAGTACTTTCAGGCAGCGCCTGTATTTTGTGTTTCCGATGGAAAGATCGACTGTACAGGCCGAGTAATCCTTTGTTTCGCCGCTTGAGTATGTGCCGGGGAACAGTTCTTCCCCTTTGCCCATAAACCGCGAGCGGGGGTATGCTTCATCTGCTGTTGTCATCATTACCCAGTCGAAGCCTGCTTTTGTTTTTGTGAAATACTGAAGCACATTCGGTGAAGGCGGTTCGCAGTTCGAGTGCTGTATCAGTACTTCAAAACACTTCCTGCCGGAAATGTTAACTTTCCGCACTACCCGTGTGTGCACTGTCTGCGTAAGTATTCCACCGGGATAGTCAAAGAAACGGCAGCTCTCTTCATGGCCTTCCTTTAGAATTGTAGTGAAGTAGAGACCGGGCCCTGTTGCATGCACGGTCATCTCTGCTTCGGGAATGTTCCTGACAGTAATTTCAGGCGCAGTGCAGGCAGCTTCAGATGTTCTTTCTGACATGTTCAACACCTCTTTTCTCATTTTGTTGCGGCTTTCCCACAAACGGCGTTTTACTGTTCCAAGCGGTATTCCAAGCAGTTCTGCAACCTGCTTCTGGGGGTAGTTGGAAAGGTAGGCCAGTCTGGATGTTTCCCGCAGTCTGGGAGACAATGCGGACAGGGCCGACAGAGCTGATACACCTGCTGAAGAAGTATCTCTGTGCGCTTCAATGCTGCCTGCGGTAAACTCCTCATGCAGTTGCACCAGCTCCGGTTTTCTCATCTGGTTGCGGGCAATGTTTCTTGCGATCTGTCTTACCCAACCACCAAAATTGTACGGTTCTTTGAGGGTGGAAAGCTTAAGAAAGCTACGCAGGAAAGCCTCTTGAACCGCATCTTCAGCGTTGTGGACACTGCCTGTTAAACCGGTGAGCTCAATCAGTATACCTGCTCTGCACCGTTCGGTGAGTTCACCGAAAGCCTGCAGATCACCGGCAATTGCTGCTTTAACAAGTTCTTTGTCTGTTTTCATTGTACTCCCTGTGTTTACACCCCAATAACACCGGGATTGCACAGAGGTTCGGTTTGGTCTGATACGTTAAGCGGGTACAGGGCAGGTTTCAGGCTTCGGCGAACAGTGTTTTTTCCCTTACATAAACCACCTGGCCCGGGCCGCCGCCTTTCATGCGCCTGACGTATTTTACCAGAGTCCAGTCTACTGGAACCATACCGTTCGTACTGCTGTGCTTTGCCGCGATGCGCGCTGCCTGATCAAGTATTGAAGCAGGGGGGTTGTCGGTTTTGCCGTCCCGTTTTAGAATGACATGAGCACCGGTGACGCCCCTTGCATGAAGCCAGATATCAGTTTTTGCAGCCAGTTTGAATGTGAGGTGATCGTTCTGCTTCGCATTTCTTCCCACCAGGCATCTCCAGCCGCCTTCAAGAATGTACTCCAGAGGTGCGCCTGTAACTTTTTTTTCTGTTTTTCCCAGTTCTTTCAGATACTGTGTTACTTCACCGTCTGTGATCGTGTCCAGCCTTTGAAGAATGTCTGAAAGGTAGTTCATGCGCTTCATTCCAGCCTGCATCCGCTGCTCAAGGCGGTTCTTTTCCAGATGAACTTTACCTGCTTTTCTGAAGTACCTGTTTGCGTTCTCGGCAGGGTTCAGTGACTGTTTCAGCTTTATTGATATCTGTGTGCCTTCCCAGTCTGTGAGCAATGCTTCCTTCATGCCTTTTCTCAGGTCTTTTTTGAAGGTCAGTACAAGGTTGCCCCAGCTTCGAAGTTCATCGGGGCTGGCCAGGCGGCCGAGGGATTTCTGCGAGCTTTTTATCCGTTTGTTCTCTGAAGAAATGCGTTTTTTCAGTATGGTTCCCAACTGAATTCTGGATGGACGGTATTCGCCGGCTTTTTTACCCTCCATCTCTTTTGCAGGAGGTGCGAGGGGATTTTGGATTGCAGTGCCCTCTCCAATGCTCACTGGAATTTTCCCGAATTCTGTTTGCCAGGGTGTGAAATCTTTGTTAATGAGCTTGTGTGCAAGTTCTTTTACGGTCTCTGCCGGGTTGCCGTGGGCGGCAATGATTGCTCTGGCAGATGCAGGGCCCACGCCCTCCAGATTCTGATACAGAAGCTTTGGTGTTACGTCTGTTTGCAGCAGTTGCTGCACTTTGTCTGTGCTCCATTCCTTCAGTGGAAATCCTGAAGATGGTGGTGCTTTGTAAACAATGCCCGGCGATATGGTTCTGAACCGGTTAACTCCCGATAGCACTTTTCTTAGGGTGGCAAGTATTCTGCTGTCTTTTGTTTTTACCAGTATTATGTTGGCGTTTCGTCCCGTTGCTTCAAAAACAAGCCTTATGCCGCCTGCATCGTATGGGCTTCTTCCTGCGAAGTAGATCTCCAGCACTCTGTCTGTTCCCTGCTGAGCTATTTTTTCTACAGGCGCTCCCTGCAGATGGTGTTCCCAGGAAGGTGAATCCGGTGGAACCGTTGAAGCTGTGCTGGTCCACCACAGACCTGCCGAACCGGGTTTTGCATGGAGGTGAAGCCACCCTGTGCCGAATTTAAGTGAAAGTGTAGATGAGGATGTCATTCCAACACCCCTGCACGCCTGGCCATGGAGTTTGTTTTCAACAAGCGGTGCAAGGGAACTGAGGTATATGCCTTCCATTGTTTCCAATCTGTGTGGTTGTGCAATAAATTCTCACGCTTAGTATCACAATTTTCGGAGTGCCGGGTCAAGCCAGTGTGGTTTTGCTGCGTTCTTACCGTATTTAGTGGACAATCGACCCGGCAGTATAGATAATTAGATACATGCAGATTTATTTTTATTGGGGGGATTGCTTTTATGGAATCTATGACCGGTTTTGGAAATAGCTCTCAGGTTGTTGGGGTGTACCGAATTACAGTTCTAGCTAAGTCGGTGAACAACAAAGGGCTTGGTTTGCATTTCAGGTTGCCACGGGAGGCAGCCCATCTGGAGGAAGCTCTTTACCGCCGTGGAAAAGAACTGTTCTTAAGAGGCAGGATAGATGTTGCCGTTTCCGTGGAGTCTGACACCGGAGGTTCACTGCCGGAACCGGATCTGACCCTTGCCAGAGCATACCTGGACGGGGCCGATAAACTTGTTAAAGAATTCTTTCTTACATCCAGCCCTGACGCTTTCAGGCTGGTTACACTGCCTGGTATGATGCGTGTTCCTGATCCGTCCGGAGAGGAAGGATTTGACCAGGGTCTTGTTTCCACAGTTGAAGAGGCTTTTCAGCAACTGCTTGTTTCCCGCCGCAGTGAGGGGGAAGGCCTGGCAGAGATGTTCAGAGAGAGCCTTGACCGCATCAGTGTTCTTTCCGGCCCTGTGGCTGAAGCGCACTCTGAGAGGGTTGAATACCTTTTCAGCGAGAGAAAGAGAAGAGTTACAGAGCTTATGGGAGAGGCTGCTGTTGATGAGAACAGGCTTGTTCAGGAGCTGGCGCTTGTGTCGGACAGAATCGATATTGCCGAAGAAACCCAGAGGCTTCTGGCTCATATTCAGTCGGGTCTTTCCGTTCTTGCAGACAACGGGTGCGGCAGAAAACTTGGTTTTATACTACAGGAAATGCACAGAGAGCTGAACACAATGGGAGCAAAAGTAGACAGTGTTGATGCAGCCCACAGTGTTATAGAGATGAAGGACATCCTTGGTGGCCTCCGGGAACAGGTTGCAAATGTTCAGTAG
>Ga0256845_1000773_pt1 | contig 27881 bp, 25 predicted proteins | sample RiftiametaG_FD_189101 | JGI IMG/M metagenome (GOLD analysis project Ga0256845, IMG submission 189101) | Tube worm associated microbial communities from hydrothermal vent at the East Pacific Rise, Pacific Ocean - Riftia | ecosystem: Host-associated > Annelida > Integument > Unclassified ...
GTGTAAAACTGTTTTGAAACCAAATGAAGGAGATTGTTGCGTTTATTGTTCATTCGGAACTGTTCCTTGTCCGCCAATACAGGAAAATAAAAGTTGCGGAGACACGAATTGTTGTTGAAAATCTGACCAAAAATAGAATAGCCAGTGGGTAACAAAGTGTAAAAATAATAAGGGTTTTAGTACTTAACTTAAAGTTTGGTACATTTTACAAAGTCCGCAAAATTTACAATTTTGCGTGATAGTTTTTTAAAGAAAAAATTGTAAATTTGGCTAATTAGGTAAACGAAAATATGTACTTTTAAATCGCCCTACAAAAACATAGATAGGCGTTAAACGAAATCAACCCCCTTCTCCACCGCCATCATCAAAATTTCGATTTCCCCCTCGTTTTTTCTTTTGATTGATACGGTAAGTAAAACTTATCCTAAAGTATCTTGATCGCCATTGGTGAGAACTCTCAGAAACAAAATTAGCTCCAACAGATGTACTTTGTCGTCTTCTAGAATTCAACATATCTTTTACATTAAACGCTACTGTACCATTCCCTTTTAATACATCAAAAGAAAAACCTCCATCAATAGAATATCGTGCTAAACTCTCTCCTTGAACCGATTGTTGTGGTGCACGGTAATTTCCTGACAATTGCAGATTAACCTTCTTCTTAATAGTCCATTTGGAGTTTAAACGAGTACTCCAAGCATACGTATCCACATCATAATCTACCCCCTGAAACGAGCCATCTCTTATTTCTCTAAAAAAGTTGAAACTACCTCTAACATTCCACCATTTTACAATTTCATGAGATCCAGAAAATTCTAATCCAAATGAATTTTTAATTCCTAAATTTTGCGGCATTCTTCGTGTAATTCCTTCAGCATCAGAAATAGTTACCCAATCCATTGTATTAGTTGTGTATCTATAATAAACACTTGAAAGAAGGGATGATTTTTTCCAATTCTTTAAATGTCCTAACTCATAAGCATCTGTTAATTCTGGATTAATATTAGGGTTTCCTGAAGAGTTACTTCTAGAATCTGTATAACTAAAAAACGGCAACAGCCAATAATGTCTTGGTCTTCTTATTCTTTTACTATATCCTAATTGTATAGAATTGTCCTTTTTGAGTTGATAAGAAAAGTGAGCACTTGGAAAGAAGTTTAAATAATCTCTATTATTAATCTCATTGGTTGAAACCAATTGTGTTTCAACTTCTGTAAATTCAGCTCTTATTCCTAATTGAGCAGAAAACTTTTTAAACTTTTTGCCCATCATTAAATAACCAGCAGAAATATATTCATCATACAACACCAAGTTCTTAAAACCAGGAACATACTCCCATTCATTGATGGTTGTATTAAATTCCTCTACAGCATAATCATCGTCAATTTTTTGAATCGTATGTTTTAAACCAAACTCTATTTTTCCTTTTTTAATTGGGTGTATATAGTCTGATTGAAATAACCAATTTTTTCCTCCTTCATTATTAAAAATACGTTGTTCACTATCCAGTAATGATGCGTTAGTACTCGTTTGCATAATAGTTGAATGTTCATTATCTGTTCTATCAGATTGAGTTGCACTAAAAGTTAATAGCCTATCTTTCTTTTTAAACGTTTTTCGATAGTTAAAAGAAGCATTATAAGAACTTCTTTCCTTAACCTCTTCTTCATCTCTATATACAGCTTGAACAGTTTCTCCAAATTCATCGGCATCAGTATACACCAAATTTGTTTCATTATCACCACCACCAAAACTATACCTACCAGATATGGTGAATGAATTGTACTGATTTAAAAATACTTCAGTTCCTAAATTAAAATTATTATTGATGCTAATTCTAGTTGTTTTTGAATCTGCAGTATAACTAAATGTGGTATCTGGATAGGTAAATGTTTGCTTATTTTCACTTGAACCCGGAGAACTCCTATATCGAGCTCCGTAGCCTGTAAAAACGTTAAAATGCTTTTTCTTAAGCGTAATATTAAATCCTCCTCCAAAATTATCAGGGTAGCCAAAATTGGCATTTATTGATCCATTTACCCCTTCTCTCCTATCTTTTTTCATGATGATATTGATAATTCCAACCTCACCTTCTGCATCATATCTAGCTGAAGGATTCGTAATTACCTCAACTTTCTCAATTAATGTAGCATCCATTTGTTTTAAAACATCTGCTGTACTCATCCCCATCATCCCCGATGGTTTTCCATTAATTAAAACTCTAACATTTCCACTTCCTCTTAAACTTACATTTCCATCAATATCAACTTCTACTGATGGAACACCATCTAAAATTTCTGTAGCATCCGCCCCATGGCTAGTTACATCCTTAGCTACATTAAATATTTTTTTATCTAAATCAAGCTCCATCAAGCGCTTCTCTTCTACTATTACAAACTCATCTAAATCATTTACAGATGGCTTCAATCTCACCTTTTTCAGGTCAACATCTCTATCAGAAATCACTATATTCTTGATGGTTTTATCCTCAAAACTTAAAAATGAAACTTTAGCAAAATAATTTCCTGAAGGAACCTGAACCGCAAATCGCCCATTCGGTTCTGTCGCAGCTCCTTTAACATAGTTAGAATCTTTACTATTAAAAAAGGCGACAGAAACATAAGGCAATCCTTTTCCGTGATCATCCAAAATCTGACCAAACAGACTATATGTAATTGCTTGCTTTTTAATTTCACCTCCTCTCCCACCTTTTCCTCCTCTCTGAGAAAAGGATGACGTGCCAAGAGAGAGTAGTAATATCAGTAATAAATTTTTCATTTTTTATTATGAGAAAACAAAAGTACTCATCCTTTGAGCAATTAAAGTCATTCTAATTACCTTTATGACCAATAAAAATTACAAAGGTTTAATGGCTAGTTTAAAAGAAGAACTTCATGAAAAATTTCTACAAATTGCTCAACAAAGAGTAATTGAATTAGAGCACATTATTAAAGAAACTCAACATGCGGCAAATAATGAGACAAAAAGCAGTGCTGGGGATAAGCATGAAACAGGAAGAGCAATGGCTCAACTGGAAACAGAGAAGCTCAACGCTCAATTAGGTGAAGCATTAAAACTCACGGAATTATTATTTAAAATAAACCCAAAAGAGACACATCAATTAATTGGATTAGGAAGTTTAGTTATTACGAATAATGGTAACTTTTTTATTTCTGCGAGTCTTGGAAAAGTTTTGCATAATGATGAAACTTATTACGCAATTTCTAGTGTGTCTCCTATTGGTAAAAAATTAATCGAATTAAAACCAACTGATCATTTCTTCTTAAATGAAAGAAAATATATTATTAATAAAATTAATTAAAGACGCAACCTAAATCGATTAATTTCGTTTTTTTTGTAGACTGAATAAAAAACAGCCAACATTTAGAATGAAAAAAATCTTTATCCTTTTAATGATTACACTTAGTTGCCAGCTATTTTCTCAGACAGGACCAGGTGGTGTGGGTACAAATGATGGGACGTCTAGCCTGGTTCTATGGTTAGATGCAAATACAATTTCTGGGACAACTGGTTCTATAATTACAACATGGAGTGATGCTTCTGGAAATGGTTTTGATTTTACTGTAGGTAATGGAGCAGTTTATAATAATCCTTCTGTAAATGGTTACCCTGCATTTAATTTTAATGGTTCATCACATTATTTTGAACGAGCTTTTACAGCAGGTATTACCCCAGCTAATTTTACGATTTTTTCGGCAACTAATGTATCAACTAGTGGCGTTCATAAAGCAGTAATTTCAAACAGAGACGACCCTGCTGGAGCCGGTACCGCAGGATTTATACTATATTCAGTTCCTGGAAGTAACAATTGGGAGTTCTGGACTGGTAGAGCTAGTGGGTCATGGCAAATAACCACAGGTGGTACTTCTACAGCGGGAAATTGGGCAAGCCAAATGATGGACTATCAAAACATAGCAAATGGTAAGGAATTGTACACCAACGGAAGTATTGATGGTATAAGTACACACAGTATGACATCCAATCCATCAAGGCCATGCAGAATAGGTGCTGGTTTTAATGAAGCTGCTCCTCAATATTATTTCAATGGTGATATAGGCGAAGTAATTATGTTTAATACCGTTATTAACTTAGCACAAAAAATAATTATTAATAACTATTTAGCAGCTAAGTACAATTACACACTTACCTCAAATGACATCTATAATAAAGATGATGGAGCAAATGGTAATTACGATCATGAAGTTGCAGGTATAGGAAGAGTTGATGCTTCTAATTTGCATAATGACGCTCAAGGAACAAGTATTCTGAGAATTCGCAACCCTAGTAACCTTGGTAATGATGAATTTTTAATTTGGGGGCATGATAATGGCTCTCTTGTAACAACAAATTTAGTTGATATTCCTGGTACTGTTGAAGCTAGGTTTACAAGAGTTTGGAGGGCAAGCGAAGTGAACAGCTCATCTGTAGCAGTTGACGTTGGAAGTATTGACATAAGGTGGGATTTAACCAATTTCGCTATTGGATCAACTGCAGCTTCAGATCTAAGATTATTAGTAGACACAGACAATGATGGTGTTTTTAGTGATGAAACTCCTATTGCTGGAGCGACTTCATTGGGAGGTAATATTTATCAATTTGCTGGTGTAACAGCAATTGCCAATAACCTTAGATTTACATTAGGAACAATAAATAGAACACTAACTCCGCTACCTATCGAATTAATCAATTTCACCGCAAAAGAAGTTAATAATGATAGGGTAAAATTAGCATGGAAAACAGCTACAGAAATTAATAACGCTTATTTTACAATCGAACGTTCAACGAATGCTAATGATTGGGAAATTGTAAAATCTGTTGATGGTGCAGGAAATTCATCAACAACTTTAAATTACACAACAACTGATAATGAACCATATACTGGCATTAGTTATTACCGTTTAAAGCAAACAGACTTTGATGGAAACTTTTCATATTCTGATATAAGAAGTGTTCACATTAATGAATTAGTTAAATCAACAATTGAAATTTACCCTAACCCGGCTAATAATCAAATCACTTTAATAGGAAATAAGAATGATTTAAAGAGTATTATCATTTACAATGTTGTTGGACAAAATGTAACTAATCAAACGATACAAAAAAAAATCAACACTTCTAAAATGGAGATTGATATCTCAAAATTAAGTGGTGGAACTTATTACGTCAAATCAACTACTGCTGCATTCAAAATATACAAACGATAGTATTATTTACTTAAGGAAGTATTTTAAGATTCCCAACCAAGTTGAGAATGACATTTATTTAAGCCTCTTCACTTTCATCCATACTGTGGTAAACGTTTTGCGTATCCTCGTCTTCTTCAAGCATTTCCAACAATTTATCTACATCTTCTTTCTGTTCGGTAGTTAACTTCGTTAAAACTTGAGGAATTCTTTCAAAACCAGAAGAGAGAATCTCTCTATTCTTTTCTTCAAAATATTTTTGAATTGAACCAAAACTTTCAAAAGGTGCATAAACTATAATTCCGTCATCATCAACAAAAACCTCATCTGCACCATAATCAATCAATTCTAATTCTAGCTCCTCAGGATCTGTACCATCATTAACAATTCTAAAATTACAGGTATGATCGAACATAAATTCAACTGAACCAGCTGTTCCTAAAGCCCCATTCCGTTTACTAAAGCAATGTCTAATATTGGCAACTGATCTATTGTTATTATCCGTAGCACATTCAACCAACACAGCAATACCATGTGGAGCACGACCTTCAAACATTACCTCTTTATAATTACTAGTATCCTTATCTTTTGCTTTCTTAATGGCACGCTCAACATTCTCCTTAGGCATGTTTGCTGCTTTAGCATTTTGCATTACAGCTCTTAATCTAGAATTACTTTCCGGGTCTGGTCCAGCTTCTTTAATTGCCATAACAATATCTTTCCCAATTCTAGAAAACGTTTTGGCCATTTTACCCCAACGTTTCATTTTTCTAGCTTTCCTAAATTCAAATGCTCTACCCATTTCTTAGATTTTAGATGATAGAGACAAGAGATAAGACTCGAACTCTACTTCTTATTTTTTATTATAATTTAATTATTGAGATGATAAAATAGTCTTTTTTCTAAAATCTATTTTCTCTTCTCTTTATAACTACTTTTCCATTTTAAGTGAATGCCCCATTTTATCACGTTTTGTTTCTAAATAAGCTTTATTATGCTCATTAGACTCAATCTCAATAGCTACATTTTCTATTATTTCTAATCCGTAACCTATTAAACCTGTACGCTTTTTAGGATTATTACTCATCAACTTAATTTTCTTAACTCCTAAATCTCTTAAAATTTGAGCTCCTACTCCATAATCTCTCTGATCTGCTTGAAAACCTAATTCTATATTTGCTTCAACAGTATCTCTTCCTTCCTCCTGTAATTTATATGCTTTTAACTTATTAATTAACCCTATCCCTCTTCCTTCTTGATTCATGTAAACAATTACACCTTTACCAGCTTTCTCAATCATTCTCATTGATTTTTGAAGCTGCGGTCCACAATCACATCTACAAGATCCAAAAATATCTCCTGTCATACAAGATGAATGCACACGAACTAAAATAGATTCATCTTCAGTCCATTCTCCTTTTACCAATGCCAAATGATCCATTTCATTGGTTGTTTGTTTATAAGCGATCATATCAAAATTACCGTACTCTGTCGGCAATTTTATTTTTACTTCACGCTTAATTAATGTTTCATGTTTTAATCGATACTCAATTAAATCTTTTATTGTAACAATCTTTAACTCAAACTTTTCTGCTATTTTTAATAAATCTGGTAAACGAGCCATCGTTCCATCTTCATTCATTATTTCAACAATAACACCTGCTGCTTCAAACCCAGCCAAACGAGCAAAATCAATTGCTGCTTCAGTATGTCCTGCTCTACGCAATACACCGCCTTTTTTAGCTCTTAATGGAAAAATATGACCTGGTTTTCCTAATTCTTCCGATTTAATTTCTGGATCAATTAACGCATGTATCGTTTTAGAACGATCACTTGCAGAAATTCCTGTAGTACAACCGTGCCCCATTAAATCAACTGAAACAGTAAAGGGAGTTTCATAGGCTGCATTATTATTATAAACCATTAAATCTAATCCAAGCTCATCACACTTCTCTTCTACTAACGGAGCACAAATTAAACCTCTCCCATGTGTTGCCATAAAATTTATCATTTCTGGCGTAACAGATCTTGCTGCAGCTAAGAAATCACCTTCATTCTCTCTATCTTCATCATCTACAACAATGATAACCTTCCCTGCTTTGATATCCTCTATCGCTTCTTCTATCGTGTTCAACTTTGTATCCATTAATTTCGTATTTAAACACAAAATTAATCAATAGAAAACAGGTTTCAATAGTTAGGTATCAGTAATTTTATGCTAATAATTAAATACTTACAACTAAATAACTACTAAATGGCTCGAATTATAGCAATAGATTACGGAAGTAAACGTGTTGGCGTTGCTGTTACTGATGAGTTACAGATTATTGCTAGTGGTTTAACTACAGTACACTCAACAGAAATTATTGCTTATTTAGAGGCTTACTTCAGTAAAAATGAAGTGGAGTGTATCGTAGTTGGTGAAGCGAAAGATTTACAAAATAACCCCTCAGAATCTGCCAAAGTAATTGAACCTTTTGTAAAACATTTAAGTAGAAAATTTAAAGACAAAAAAATTGCTCGGATAGATGAACGATTTACTTCTAAAATGGCTTTTCAAACAATGATTGATAGTGGCTTAAAAAAGAAAGCGAGGCAAAATAAAGCCTTAGTTGATGAGATTAGCGCGACTATAATTTTACAGAGTTATATGGAGCAACAAAGCAATCGGTTCTAATCCTGATTTTCTTCCGAAAAAAATGTTAACTTCGTTTAACACAATGTTAGTCGTATTAAGACGCAACTAACAAGTGCATTAGGACACAATTAAAAAAATGGAAGAATTCATATGCATCAGAAATAACAAGAATATTATATATAACTTTCCCTTAAGCTCAGTTTTCGCATGTTAGGCGCACAACACTCACATGAGAGTTTGGTTATTATATTTCAAATAAAAATTACTAAGTATGCCAAAAAAATCTACGAACGAATTTCGACTAACTAATTTTTTAACGAAGACCAAGAAGCTAATCGTAATCGTAATTTCTATAATTATTTTACTCTTTACTATCGTTTACACTATTCGATCAGTTTTCGACAAAAAAATTGTTATTCGTCCAATAACAATTCCTGAATCAATGATCGAATCGGGCTATTCAGATAAGGTTCTCAGCCAAATGTATTTAGATGAAATTAGAATGATTTCATCTACCGCTCAAACTTTTTTATAAACGGAAAACTTATGGAGAGTATCAGAAAGAGCTTGATTTAAAAGTTCCATTTTTCGATAAGGAAATTTCTATCGGAACTACAAAATCATTAATCCAAAGTGTACTCGGGCTTTATCCAAACAAAATTACTGGTGATATTCAGATCATCGATACAGATAGTATAGTTTTTAAAAGTCGGTATAATGAAAACTTACCCGTTGAAGTGCGAGGACGAGTTTCAACTCTGGAACGACTTGTGAAAAAATCTGTACTTGAACAATTTAAAAACTTTGATCCATACTTAGTTGCATCATTTTATGAATCAACTAATTCAGACTATGTAGCCGTTAACGCAATCAAGCATGTTCTAGCGAATCCTCCTGAAAAAGATGATAAATGGGCCTATAATTTATGGGGAGTTATATTGATGAAACATAAGTTTTATGATATAGCAGTTAATAAGTTTAATAAGGCTTTGCTTTTAGATAATACTTTTTTTCTACCCTATTTTAATTTGGGGCAGATTGCTATTCTAGATTCAAACTATTCATATGCGATAGAAAATTTCAATAAAGCACTGAAATCAAACAAAACCTTTGAAAGAGCATATATAGGAATAGCATCAACTTATAAAAAGAGGAAAAAACTTGATAGTGCCCTATTCTACATTGATAAAAGTCTGGAGTTAAATGATAAATTTATACAGGGACATTATGAAAAGGGGGAAATTTATTTCATTATGGGAGATACAATTGCAGCTTTGGAGTCACTTGATAAGGTCTTAGAGTTGGATAATACACATGTAGGTTCTTATTATATACTAGCAACAATAAAACTATTTCAAAAGAAGATGAGCAGTGCGCGCCAATTAATAGCGAGAGCATATCAATTGGATAAAACTAATATCCAAGTAGCTAAATTCTATCAACATTGTTTGAAAGCTGATGGAGATACAACTAGTGCTTTAAAAGTTCAGAAAGAACTTGATTTACTTCCAATATCAAAAAGCATTGATCTATATACCAGCCAGATTTTAGAAGAACGATTAATACACTAGTGGTGAATTTTAAGCCTTCTCGAAGCTAGTAAATGAAAGGCAACAGAAATGACGCAACTGGTCTTAGGTGTAGACTAGCGATTATCAGACTGAGTAATAATTGTAGCAATGTTATAATTATGTTATGACAAGACAGGGTGTTTTGTGTTATTTTGAAGATTTTAATTAATTAAAAAAAGTGCCTAACAATCGCTAAAAATAATAGCCCCCTACGGAATGGAAACGCTTTTTAGCCTAGCGTTAAACGAAAAATCACAACTTCTTATTAAATAGATTCTCCTTTGCAGCTAGTTTATGTATGTGTTTTAGATTTAAATGATCTTCAAGCATCATTAAATGCTCTATTCTATGACAGTCTGTTCCTACAGCATCTACTAAATCTGCATCAACCATTTTTTCTGCAACTTTTCTTGTTTGCGGAGAATAATGATTGGTTAACGAAAGTAAGTTTAGTTGCATTAAAACGCCCCTAGATCTTAATTCATCATACTTTTCAAACTCATCATACCAAAACGTATAACGCTCAGGGTGTGCTAAAATTGGCTTATATCCTGCCATCTGAAAATTAAAAACAATCTCTTGTAAATTCCTAGGCTCTTGCATAAAAGGCAATTCGAATAACACATGATTATCTCCAAATGTTAAAATATTTTTTTTATCAATTAAGTCTTGTAAACCGTCATCTAAATTATATTCTGCTGCTGCCGAAATATCAATATTGATATCTTGTTTTTGAAGTTCTTCTCTTAACTCATCTAATCCCTTAAGAATTTTATCTGGTGTATTTTGATAATAATCACACATTATATGAGGAGTAGTTACAATCTTTTTATACCCCAAATCGACAAACTTCTTAACCATCCTTACTGAGGCTTCCATATTAGGAGAACCATCATCTATACCAGGAATCAAGTGAGAATGAATATCAGTACCGAAAACAGAAAGGCTTATCGGGTCTAACTTAGGTTCTGATTTGAATATTTTTTTGAATAGATTCAAAGTCTTTAGATTATTTATTTACGAAGCAGGAAAAACCCACCCCTAACCCCTCCAAGGAGGGGATTATTAATTTACAAATTCTTTTTTAAACCAATCTATGGTAATTGCTAAGCCATCATCAATTCCAAATTCTGGATTATACCCTATTAACTCTTGTGCTAACGAAATATTAGCTAACGAATCTCTTACATCTCCTGGTCGATCTTCTCTATAAATAGCCTGCACATCATTCCCAACAATATCTCTAATAGAATGAAATAACTCATTTATTGTTACTCTACCTCCACAAGCAATATTTACAATTTTACCTTTCACTTCTTTTTTGGAGAACAACGCTTTAATATTTGCCTGAACAGCATTTTCTACAAATGTAAAATCTCTACTCTGTCCTCCGTCTCCATTAATATAAGGTGACTCATTTTTCAATACCGCATCCATAAACAATGGAATTGCTGCAGCATAAGGTCCTGATGGATTTTGATTTGGTCCGAAAATATTAAAGTACCTTAAGCCTATCACATCTAAGCCATAAACATCTGCAAATACTTTTGCATATAATTCTTTAGTGTGCTTACTTACTGCATAAGGAGAAAGCTGCCTACCAATATTTTCTTCTCTTTTAGGTAATTCTTTACTATCTCCATAAACAGATGAAGAACTAGCAAAAACTATTCTTTTAACGCTACTGTCTTTGGCTGCTGTTAACACATTTAAAAAACCTGTAGCATTTGCTGAATGTGTTGCTATTGGATTTTCTATAGATCTTGGAACGGAACCTAAAGCTGCTTGATGAGAAATATAATCAACACCTTGCATCACTTTTTTACAGGTATCTAAATCAGTTATATCACCCTCTATAAATTCAAAATTAGATTTACCTATAAATTGCTCAATGTTAGCTAAATAACCATTAGAAAGATTATCTAACACAATAACCTTCCCTGCATTATACTTCATTAAATAGGTTACAATATTAGAACCTATAAAACCTGCTCCTCCTGTAATTAAAAAGGTTGTTTTAGAAATATCTTCTGTCTGAAATTGTTTATCGTACATCTTATTTATTCGAAAGTGAAAGTTTATAAAGTTGAAAGTAAAAACTACCTATTAACATATTGTTTTTCATAGTAACTTTCATAATCTCCTGAAGTGATATTATTTAACCACTCTTCATTATCTAAATACCAATCTATCGTATTTCTTATTCCCTCTTCAAATTGTAAAGATGGAACCCAACCTAATTCTTCTTTTAATTTTGTAGCATCAATAGCATAACGCATATCATGCCCTGCTCTATCTGTAACGTAAGTAATTAATTTCTCAGATTCACCTTCTGGTCTTCCTAATTTCTCATCCATCACCTTACACATCACTTTTATCAAGTCTATGTTTTTCCACTCGTTATGCCCCCCAATATTATAAGTTTCTCCATTTCTCCCTTTATGGAAAATAACATCAATAGCTCTTGCATGATCATTTACCCACAACCAATCTCTAATATTTTCTCCCTTACCATAAACTGGTAAGGGTTTATTATTTTGAATATTATTGATAAATAAAGGAATCAATTTCTCAGGAAACTGATGCGACCCATAATTATTTGAACAATTTGAAATTACTATTGGCATTCCATAAGTATGATGATATGCTCTAACAATATGATCTGAACTTGCCTTAGATGCTGAATAAGGACTCCTAGGATCGTAAGACGTTGTTTCTAAAAACATTCCTTCATCTCCTAACGATCCATAAACCTCATCTGTTGACACATGATAAAATAATTTATCTGAAAAATCATTCTTCCAAGCATCTTTTGCTGCATTCAATAAGTTTGTTGTACCAACAATGTTAGTCATTATAAACTCCATTGGACCCTCAATTGATCTATCTACATGAGACTCTGCAGCCAAATGAATTACTGCATCAAAATTATAATCTGAAAATAATTGAGTCATAAAATCTGCATCAACAATATCTCCTTTTACAAATTCATAATTAGAGTTATCTTCAATACCTGTTAGATTAGCTAAATTTCCAGCATAAGTTAACTTATCCAAATTTACAATCTTGTAATTCGGATATTTACTAAGCATTAACCTCACTAAGTGAGAACCAATAAAACCTGCTCCGCCTGTTATTAAAATTGTTTTATCCATCACAAACTCCAATATGTTAAATTATTAATCTGCCCCCTATATATTCCTTTAATATCAACAATTACAGGGTTTTCGTTGGTTATTGAGTTAAAATAGTCTTCATCAAACATTTGATAATCAGAATGATTAACAGCGACAACTACCGCATCGTAATCATTTGCCAATTCTGTAACTAATCCAAATCCATACTCTTTATCTAAGGCATCTGAATCTGCATGCGGATCAACCACCTCTACTGTCGCTCCAAAAGATTTTAATTCATTAATCACATCTACTACTTTAGAATTTCTAATATCACTTACATCTTCTTTAAATGTAGCCCCCATTACCAATATCTTAGATTCACTAATGTGTTTTCCTGCTGCAATTATTTTTTTAACAGCTTGTTTTGCAATGTAACCTCCCATAGAATCGTTTACAAAACGACCAGCATTAATAATTTGAGCGTGATAACCTAATTCCTTGGCTTTATATGTTAAATAATAAGGGTCAACACCGATACAATGTCCGCCAACTAATCCTGGTGAAAATTTCAAAAAATTCCATTTGGTTCCTGCTGCTTCCAATACATCGTAAGTGTTAATATCCATTTTATTAAAGATAATAGACAACTCATTTACCAAAGCAATGTTTAAATCACGTTGTGTATTCTCAATAATTTTTGCAGCTTCGGCTACTTTAATTGTTGTTGCTCTATGCACCCCTGCTTGAACTACTGTTTCATAAACTTGAGCTATTTCCTCTAACGATTCATCACAACAACCCGCAACTACTTTAATTACATTAGTTAATGTATGTTTAGTATCTCCAGGATTAATACGCTCTGGAGAATATCCTATCTTAAAATCTTCTTTCCATTTTAAACCGGAAACTTCTTCCAACACAGGAATACAATCATCTTCTGTACATCCTGGATACACCGTAGATTCATAAACCACGTAATCTCCTTTCTTCAACACTTTACCAACTGTAGTTGAAGCACCCATTAAAGGTGTTAAATCTGGTAATTTATGAGAATTAATTGGTGTTGGAACTGCCACTACATAAAATGTAGCTGATTTTAAATCTTCCAAATTTGCTGTAAACTCAATATCACATCCTTCAAAAGCTGAAGCTTCTAATTCTTTACTAGGATCGATATTATTCTTCATCATATCAACTCTTTTCTCATTGATATCGAAGCCTATAACCGACATAGTTTTAGCAAATTCTAAAGCTATTGGTAAACCAACATAACCCAATCCAATTACTGCAATTTTAGTTTCTTTATTTTTTAACTGATTATATATTCCCATATTTCTATAACTCTAATTTTTTTAAAAGACTTTTATCTCTTAAATCATATATTCTTTCTATAATATCAACTACTTTCAATCCTTCTAAAGCATTGGTCGTTGCTGTTGTTCTTCCTTTAAGTGTATCAATTACATTTTCTATAATATAATGATGGTTTGCTGCAGAACCTTTATAAAGTCCATAATCATTTGGAGGGTTTACTGCTTCTAATACTGGCATATCATAACCATCAATATTACAAACTTCTACTTCATTCATATACTGTCCACCAATTTTAACACTCCCTTTTTCTCCAATTATCGTAATACTACTTTCCAAATTTTGAGTAGCTACCGCTGTTGAATAATTCAAACACCCCATTCCCCCACCAACAAAATCAAACGAAACAAACCCTGAGTCTTCAAAATCGGTAGAATCTTGGTGTGTAAAATCTTTAAATTTTGCTTGAATATTTTCTATATCACCAAACAACCAATACAGAATATCAATAAAATGAGAAAATTGAGTAAAAAGTGTTCCTCCATCTAAATCTTGTGTTCCTTTCCATCCCCCAGCTTTATAATAACGACTGTCTCTGTTCCAATAACAATTCAATTGAACCATAAAAATATCGCCTAATACTTTATTTTCAACTATATCTTTAATCCAAACTGAAGGCGGAGAATATCTATTCTGCATTACAGCAAATACTTGTTTATTATTAGTTAATGCTTTATGTATTACCTTTTCACACTTGGCTTTAGATAAACCAATTGGTTTTTCAACAACAACATGTATCCCTTTATCTAATGCTAAAGATGCCTGTTCTGAATGTAATCCATTTGGAGTACAAATATTAATTACATCAATATCTAACTCTGATGAAAGTAATTCTTCAATCGATTGAAAAAATTGAACATTGTATTTTTCAATATCTAATTCTGATTTTGATCTAGAATCACATAAAGCAATTAGCTCTGCTTCTTCGTTACCCATTACCATTTCTGCATGGCGTTTTCCTATATGGCCGCAACCAACAATTGCGAATTTTATTTTTTTATCGTCACCCATTATTCCTTGATTTTTTCAACAAAATTATTTACAAAATAATACTTTTCTTTGCTTTCTTCACATATTGCAACACCATTATCATTAAATTCTAAACGATGACCATATTCACTCATCCAGCCAATTTGTTTTGCTGGGTTACCTACAACTAATGCATAAGCAGGAACTGTTTTGGTGACCACCGCACCAGCACCAATAAAAGCAAATTCTCCAATATCATGACCGCAAACTATTGTTGCATTTGCTCCAATAGTTGCTCCTTTTTTTACTGTTGTTTTAGAATATTCGCCCCTTCTATTTACAGCACTCCTTGGGTTCGTAACATTAGTAAAAACCATAGAGGGGCCTAAAAAAACATCATCTTCACAAACAACACCAGAATAAATTGAAACATTATTTTGGATTTTCACATTTTTACCTAAAACAACTTCAGGAGAAACCAGCACATTTTGTCCAATATTACAATTTTCTCCTATTGTACAATTAGACATAATATGAGAAAAATGCCAAATTTTGGTTCCTTCACCAATATCGCAACCTTCATCTATTATTGCTGTTTCGTGATTAAAGTATGACATATTTATCTTTTAATTATTTTATGTACTGATTCTGTTCCATTCAAATATACTTTCAAAAAGTAAACTCCTTTAGCAAACCTATCTAAATTCATTTTCACCTCATTCGTATTTTTCACATTTTTAACAATTATTTTTTCGCCTAAAGTGTTTACTACTTCAATATTTACATCAGCTATTTGCTCTTTCAAATTTATCGTGAAAATATTTGTTGTTGGATTAGGAAAAATTTCTACATTAGATGCTAAAGAAATCTCTTTCACTTCTACTGTCGCACTGTTAAACCTCACTGTATACATAAATTTATATGTTTCAGTAGTATCTCCATTACTCCCTACAGCAAAAACTTTAAAATACATTTTCGTTCCCACAAATTGGTTGGGAAATGAGGTGTCAGAAACCCAGGTAGAATCAACTGTATTTGACATTGATATCACATTATCAAAAGCAAGGGTATTGGCTGACCACTTTACATAAACACTAGTAATTGTATTATCATAAGATATGGTTGATGTTACAAATTGAGGGACACCTTTTTTTGGTAATATATCTGTAGGTTGATCTGTAATTCGAGTAGTTACTATTGCCGGATGATCATTCCTGTCTACTAATGAATATTCCCATAAACCCCTTCCCCAAATTGCAGCACGTAAAGTGTTTGATCCATTTACCACTTCAAGCTCTCTAACATTTGAGTTTGGCAATTCAGGATTGTACAAACTCCAACTAGTCCCATTCATCGGTTTTGTGTACACACCAATTTCAACTCCCAAATAAATGTTTGAAGCATCCAAGTGATCAATCACTCCACACCAAATTGGCATATCACCTAAATTGTAGGTAATATTAGTCCAAGATGTTCCACCATTATGGGTGATGTAAACTTTATTCCCATCATTGTTATATCTATTATAGGTTACTAAAATAGTATTGTCATCATTTGGGTCAAAAGCAATATCTTTAATCGTTAAACCAGGAAGGTTACCTACTATACTAGAAAACGATACTCCTCCATCCGTTGATTTTCTAATATTACTTCCTCTAGAAACTACTATTATATCTGAATTATTCTCTGCGATTGCAGCTTCATTTATTGTACCCGAAAATGGGTTTCCTCTATAATCCCAGTTTGTTCCAAAATCATCACTCACATAGATATCTTTTGCAAAATTGAAAATCTGCATTTGTTCATTTGGATTATAAGTAATTGGAGCTTCCCAACCGCCATTACTCGACCCTGACTGCCCTGTAGGAGAAACACCAGTTTGCGTAATCCCTCCATCTTTTGTTCTTCTTCTTCCTCCGTACTGTAGACTTCCAATCATCCAATCATCATTTAATGGGTGAATTAGCCCTTCCATCCCATCAGCCCCATAAAATTCGATCCAAGTGTTTTGATATTTAATACTTGTTCCATTATCTTGAGACCCCGAAATACTTCTGAAATGATTAGACTGACTTACTCCTAAACTGTAATTTTCTCTAATACCTACTCCTTGGCTCAAAATTTGCCATGTAGTACCATTATCAACACTTTTACAGAAGAATCCATCTGTTCCAACATAATAAACACCATTAACAGAAATGGCGGGATGTAAGTCTGCATGAATGTAATTCGTACTTGTATTAAAACTCACTTGATGTCCTGAGCCAGATCCATTAGTATTTCCTAAACTCCAACGTGTAACTCTATTAAAATTTCCCCCACCATCAGTACTCACTTCAACATCTAAATAGCCATAAATCATTTTTGCAGTGTCCAAATCGTTAACAGCAAAACCCAAACAACTTTGTGGTGGATTACTCAAAAAAGTAAAATTAACACCATTATCAATAGATTTCCATACCCCATTGGTAGATGCAAAATAAATACAGTTTGAACAATCATCACTAACAGAAAGGTAACCCGTACTATTGTTATTATTCGCTATGGTGTTTGATGCGGTAAAGGAAAGTCCTTGATCTAAAGATCGTAACACTTTGTTTCTATCAACTCCTGACTTTCTATAAATATAAATTAAATTATCATCCGTTGGATGAAAATCTATTTGCGTGATGTTAGAAGTAACCGATGCTATTTGAGTCCAAGTAACTAAATTATCCGTAGATCTATAAATTCCATCATTTGCTACTACAAAAACTAAATTAGCAACTCTAGGATGAAATCTTACCATATTTATTCTAAAGTTACTTCCGAGTCCACCTTTCCCTAAATTAGTAGGATTAAAATTTGATTCAGCCCATGTATTTCCTCCATCAGTTGATTTATAAACACCATGTGAGTAAGTGTTTCCTCCATTTTGAACATTTATTAAAACATAATTTGGATTGTTTGGTTTAGCAGTTATTGAGCCTACTCCGCTAGCAAAAAGAGTATCAGTTGTACCTATCCAATTTGTCCCACCATCAGTTGATTTCCAAAACCCTCCACTTCTTGATCCAATATACATAATTTGAGGATTCAATTTATGCACATATGAACAGATTATTCGACCTAACCCAGTTGAATATGCTCCTGAAATACTATCTATACGATATGGTCCTAAATCATTCCATGCATTTGAATAAAGGCTTTTTGAAGAAGTCTCATTTTTGGATATCTTTTGATATGCTTTAGAAACAAATAAAGGATCAATGTTATTTCTAACTCCAAAAGGAGCATACTTACTCTCATTTTCATTTTTCCATCTCTGATATCCTTTCCAACCAGAACCTTTTCCTTTTTCATGTGTTTCAAAATACTTCTCAGCCTCTTTACATACGTCATAGAAATTAATCGAATTATCATTTATCATCCATTTGTATTTTTTTTGAGCGTGTAGATTTAAACTCACAAAAACAATAACAAAAAGTAGAAGTATTTTTTTCATTTTTTTTAATTTATGGAAGATATATTGTTTCTTTTTTTTCTATTTCATTTAACACATAACGAAACTGAGATCCTTTTTGAGAGTAATAAATAATAACCTTACGATATAACGCATCAACTAATTTATCTTCCTCTGTCAGTTTAAACCTATTCACTCCTTCAGTTTTAATTTTAATGGATTTACCCACTATACAAAATAGACTATCCAGTGTTACTCCATCAGCTAAATCTATCACTTCAAAACCTAATTCAACGTATGCTTTTTTTCCTTGTTCTCCTGGAACTTGTTTTTGAGTATAAGCATTAAAAACCCTAAACGTAGGTAGTGATTCTTTAAAAGCCACATCTGTGTGAGCACATTTCGAACTCATTAATATCAACCTAATAGAAACAAAAAAGGATATCTTTTTAATTGGATTCATTTTATATATTCCTCAAAACCTTTATGCTCTACTTTTGTTAACTCTTCCTCAGTAAGACTTTTAAAATATTCATACGTTATTTTTAACCCTTCTGCTCTATTTACTTTCGGCTCCCAATTTAAAATTGATCTCGCCTTAGATATTTCTGGTTGTCTTTGTAAAGGGTCATTGATTGGCAACTCTTTATAAATCACTTTTTGGGTAGTCCCTGTTAATTTGATAATTTCCTCAGCAAAGTCACCAATAGTAATCTCATCAGGATTACCAATATTCATTGGCAATGTATAATCACTTAGTAATAAACGATAGATACCTTCAATTAAATCATCAACATAGCAAAAAGAACGTGTTTGCGTTCCATCTCCAAAAACTGTTAAATCTTCGCCTCTTAATGCTTGACCTATAAATGCAGGCAAAACTCTACCATCATTTAATCTCATACGTGGACCATACGTATTAAATATTCTTATAATTCTCGTCTCAACACCATGATAAGTATGATAAGCCATAGTTATTGCTTCCTGAAAACGTTTTGCTTCATCATAAACTCCTCTCGGACCAATAGGGTTTACATTTCCATAATATTCTTCAGTTTGAGGATGAACCAATGGATCTCCGTAAACTTCTGAAGTTGATGCGATAAGCATTCTTGCTTCTTTAGCTTTTGCTAACCCTAATAAATTATGTGTTCCTAAAGAACCAACTTTAAGTGTTTGAATAGGAATTTTTAAATAATCAATAGGGCTTGCTGGTGAAGCGAAATGTAAAATATAATCTAACTCTCCTTTTAAGGATATATGTTCCGAAACATCATGATTAATAAATTCAAAATTTTCATTATCAAAAAGATGTTCAATATTTTTTAAATCACCTGTTATTAAGTTATCCATCGCAATAACGTAATAACCTTCTTTAATAAAACGATCACAAAGATGAGAACCTAAGAACCCTGCTGCACCTGTAATTAATACTCTTTTCATATCTTAATTAGAAATTAATTCCCGTCCAATACTACTATAATAAAAGCCATGCTCTTTGACTTCTTCTAAATCATATAAATTTCTACCATCAAAAATTACTTTCTGGTTCATTTGTGATGCTAATTTATCAAAATCAGGCGATCTAAAAATCTGCCATTCTGTAGCAATCACTAATGCATCAGCATTTTGGACAGCTTCATCTTTACTCAAAGCAAACTTGATTTTATCACCTAATAATTCTTTAACGTTACTCATTGCTTCAGGATCGAAAGCAGTAATTTCTGCTCCAGCAGCCAACAATTCATCTATTATATACAATGCTGGTGCTTCTCTAATATCATCCGTATCAGGTTTAAAAGCTAAGCCCCACAAAGCAATTTTCTTTCCTTTTAAATCTCCTTTAAAGTAATCCTTAATTTTTGGAACGATAATCGTTTTTTGTTTTTCATTAATACTCATTACAGATTCTAAAATCCCAAAATGATAACCATATTCCTCACCAGACTTAGCTAATGCTTGAACATCTTTAGGGAAACAACTACCACCATATCCTATCCCTGGAAAAAGAAATCTGTTTCCAATACGTTGATCAGAACCAATACCTATCCTTACTTTATCTACATCAGCACCAACTTTCTCACAAAAATTAGCAATCTCATTCATAAATGTAATCTTAGTTGCCAAGAATGAATTAGCAGCATATTTAGTTAGCTCTGCTGATTTTTCGTCCATAAATAAAATTGGATTTCCTTGTCGAACATAAGGCTTATATAAATGTTCTAAGATTTTTCTAGCTTTTTCTGATGATGTTCCAATTACAACTCTATCTGGCTTTAAAAAATCATCAACAGCAAAACCTTCTCTCAAAAACTCTGGATTAGATGCTACATCAAAATCTACCGTTGCATTTTTAGCAATTGCAGCACTTACTTTTTCTGATGTTCCAACGGGAACTGTACTTTTATCTATAATTACTTTATAATCCTTTATAATTTTTCCTAAGGTATCTGCAACTCCTAAGATATAGGATAAATCAGCTGACCCGTCCTCTCCTGGAGGTGTTGGAAGTGCTAAAAATATAATTTCTGCGGCCTCAACTGCTTCTTCAATTTCAGTTGTAAATGATAACCGACCTTGCTTGATATTTCTTTCAAACAATACATCTAAATGAGGTTCATAAATTGGTACCTCTCCTTTTCTCATTTTTTCTACTTTAATCTCATCTATATCTACACAGATTACATCATTACCTGTTTCGGCAAAACATGTACCTGTTACCAAACCAACATAACCTGTTCCTATTACTGCTATTTTCATATTTTTTTAAGTTCTTGCTTTATTTAAAATTTACTACAACATTAGAAAACATTATTTAATGCTTCTCAATAATTATATTAGGCATTGCCTATAAAGTATTTTTTTACTGATTCTGTTATGTATTTCAATTGTTCTTCATCCATTTCTGTATGGATAGGTAAAGATATAACACTTTTACACAATTCCATAGTTATTGGATAATCCTCATCTTTAAATTCTGGTCGTACATAAGCTTTTTGCTGATGTAAAGGAACAGGGTAATAAATCATTGCAGGAACACCTTTCTGCTTTAAGAATTCTATTAACTCTGCTCTATTAATATTATTTGTTTTTAATGTATATTGATGAAAAACATGGGTAGAGTTTTTTGAAATTTCAGGTGTTTCCAACTGTTCAATATCTAAAAAAGCATTATTATAATATTCTGCTACACGTTGTCTTGCTGCACAATACTCATCCAAATAAGGTAATTTAACTCTTAAAACTGCCGCCTGTATAGAATCTAAACGAGAGTTCACACCTATCTCATCATGATAATAACGCTTATACATTCCATGATTTACAATTGCACCTAATCGTTTTGCTAATTCATCATCATTTGTAAATAAAGCTCCCCCATCACCATAACATCCTAAATTTTTAGAAGGAAAAAATGATGTTGTTCCTACATTTCCAATTGTTCCTGTCTTTTGAGTTCTTCCATCAGAAAAAGTATAATCAGAACCAATTGCCTGCGCTGTATCTTCAATAACAAACAGTTTATTCTCCTTAGCTATTTTCATAACAGCTTCCATATTGGAACATTGCCCAAATAAATGAACTGGAATAATTGCTTTTGTTTGTGGAGTAATTGCTTTTTGTAACGCCTCAATATTAATATTGAAAGTATCTCTATCAACATCTACAAAAACAGGAACCAAATTTAATAAGCCAATAACCTCAACAGTAGCTGCAAACGTAAAATTAGCTGTAATTACTTCATCTCCTGGCTTTAGGCCTAATGCCATTAATGCAATTTGTAAGGCATCAGTTCCATTTCCACAAGGTATTACATGTTTTACGCCCAAATAATCTTGCAACTCTTCTTGAAAAGCTTTAACCTCTGGCCCCTTTATAAAAGCTGTTGTTTCAATAACATTTAAAATTGCTGAATCAACTTGCTCTTTAATTTTTTTGTACTGACCTTTGAGGTCAACCATTTGAATATTATTCTCTGGCATTACTATTTTTAGTATTAAAAATTAAGTTAGCTAAATTAACAAATCTCAATTGTTTAATTAAATTTTATTTCATTAACGTTTCATCAATACTTTTAGTTGTTTTTATTCGTTAATTTGTACTCTAAATTATAATAATGAAACATTTTTTATTTCTAATTTCACTCCTGTTCTTACTTAGTGGTTTATCTAAAGCTCAGTTTGTAATCGGAAAACCAGAAATTCAAGATACTGCTTTTAGTATCCCCATGATTACTATATCTTACGCTAAGCAATGGTCTGGTGCAGATTTAGCAGATAGATTTAGTTCAAATAATAATATTGGAGCTAGTTTTATTGTTAAAACAAAAAGTAAGTGGCTATATGGGGTTAAAGGGAATTTTTTATGGGGAGGTGAAGTGCAGGACCAGAGTTTTTTAGACGGAATTAAAACTGATAACGATTACGTGATAGATGATGAAGGTAGGGAAACAACTATATTTTTAGGGCAAAGAGGATCTTCTGCTTTTGTTTTAGGTGGCCGTTTTTTTAATGTTTTATCTCCAAATAAAAACTCAGGAATAATTGTATACGGAGGGGTTGGCTATTTGCAACACAAAATAAGCATTAAGTTTAAAGATGATTTAGTGGCTTTAACTGATGAATATAAAAAAGGATATGACAGATATTCTGCTGGTTATGCTTTTAATGGATTTGTTGGTTATTTATTTTTAAGTAAAAACAGATTATTAAACTTTTTTGGCGGATTTGATTATACCTACGGAAAAACAAAAAATTTAAGAAAGTACAATTACGACACTAACAAACCTGACACTGAAGTTCATACCGATGTTCTATATGGTATTAGATTAGGATGGATTATCCGTTTGAACAAAAGACAAACTGATGATTTCTATTACAATTAATACTGTTTTCTTATTTTGATACTCTTTTATCAAATATCAATATTTTTTTATTTTTTAGCGATTAAAATAGCTGCGTTATTTAATCCAAAAGCTAAGTTATGGCTTGATGGAAGAAAAAATATTTTCGAAAAACTAAAAGAAATTAATCCTAATGAAAATATTTACTGGTTTCATTGTGCAAGTTTAGGTGAATTAGAACAAGCCAAACCAGTAATTGAGCTATTAAAAGAGAAAGACTCCACTATAAAAATATTAATTACCATTTTCTCTCCTTCTGGTTATGGCTTTGCAAAAAAATATGAAAAAGCGGATTATGTCTTTTACTTACCATTAGATACTCCTTCAAATGCTACAAATTTTATAAAAATAGTAAAGCCAAAAAAAGTATTCTTTGTTAAATATGAATTTTGGTACAACTACCTTTTTCAATTAAAAAATAGTGACATTCCAACCTACCTAATATCTGGAGTCTTTAGAACGAATCAACTGTTTTTTAAATGGTATGGAGGTACTCATAAAAAAATGCTTTCCTTTTTTACTTATTTTTTCGTTCAGAATGAAAACTCTAAAACATTATTAAATAATTTAGGATATAAAAATGTTTCTATTACTGGTGATACACGACTAGATAGGGTTTATGAAAATTCATTAAACCCTGAAAAACCCACTTTAATTAAAAAATTTACAGCAAATAAAAAAGTGATTATACTTGGAAGTTCATGGGCTAATGAAGAAAAAATACTTTCAGAGTTTATCCTATCAACAAAGAAGGATTTTAAATTTATTATTGCTCCCCACGATATTAAAAAAAATCGTATAAAATCAGTTGAAAAACTACTTGCTAATGAAAATCACATCAAATACTCTGATGCTAATTATGAAAATATTGCTGATTACAACATTCTGATTATAGACAACATTGGAATACTAGCAAACACCTACCAATTTACTGACATTGCTTTTGTTGGCGGTGGATTTACTGGAGCATTACACAATATATTAGAACCTGCTAGCTTTGGAAATGTTCTTCTTTTTGGTCCTAAACACAAAAAATTTCACGAAGCTGAAGAATTATTAAATATAAAAGGAGGGTATGAAATTAATGATCTTGACGATTTAATTGCTGTTACCAATCTCCTACTCTCAAAAAATAATTTAGAAGAAGTTCAACAAATAAATAAGAACTATATCAAAGAAGGAAGAGGTGCTTCAGAAAAGATCCTTAAACAATTGGATTTATAACAAATGAAAGCATCTATAGGAAATAAAGTTAAAGTGATTAATGAAAATTTTGAGGGTGAAATAAAAAGCATCTTACAAAACAATCGTTTAATCATTACCTGTACTGATGGTTTTGATTATGAATTCTCTACAAATGAAATTGTTATTATTGGAGAAGATAACAAACATCAATATACTATTGATGAGACTGAAATATCAAATAAATTTGTTGCTGATAATTATGTAAAAGAAAACTTTTTAAAAAAGTACACTTCAAAAAGTAAATTTAAATACAACCGAACATTAGAAGTAGATTTACATTTAGATCAATTGGTAGAGCATCCACAAGGATTAGATGATTGGCACCGGCTACACACCCAAATGCAACATGTTAAAAATTGTATAAGTGCTGCAAATGAAAAAAACATCCGTAAAATAGTTTTTATACACGGTGTTGGAACTGGGGTTTTAAAAACAGAACTACACAACTACCTTTCTAAATTTGAAAATATTACCGTTTTAAAAGCAGATTTTAGTGAATATGGAAATGGAGCTACAGAGGTTCTAATCAAAAATTGATAGCCTACCCCAGTTATAATTCATAATTTTGCACTGCAAATTGTTCTATCGCTTCATTGTATGATGAAGAGGAAAGTCCGGGCAGCATAGAGAATCCGACCTAGCGAAAGCTAGGGTGTTCTAAAAGAGATTGAAGAATAACAGCTAGTGCAACAGAAAATAGACTACTCCCGATATGTCGTGAGAAAAGATGAAAAGGTGAGGTAAGAGCTCACCAGTTACAAAAGTAATTTTGTATGCTAGGTAAACCTTCGGAGCTGAAAAATCAAATAAACCAAGAATTGAGGGTTTCTCGCCCAATCTTGGAGGGTAGATTGTTAATGGATAAGGGCAACCTTATTCTTAGATAAATGATAGAACTCGACAGAATCTGGCTTATAGATTTGCTTTAATTAAAAACCCCTTAGCGAAATTTCACTAAGGGGTTTTTCTAACCTAACTAACTATTAAACTATCTTACTTTTACTAAAATCAAATTCATTTGCTCCATTTCAGTTAAAAGTTCTAAATACAATTTCATTTCGCCTTTTAACATTAACTGTTTTGCTTTTTCTTTTAATTCTATATATCTTCTTCTAAGTTCTAACATAATTTTTAAATTTAATTCGAAATGATATAGTCAATTTACGTGCCAACTTTCCTGAAATAGATTTCAAATCGTTAAAAAAAGTTAAAAGAGTTCAGCTTCCTATCAAGTCGGTTTGATTTCGTATTTTTACTCTAAATTATGTTCAAAAAACTAACATACATTATTGTTGCACTTGCAATTTCTCACAATATTTTTTCTCAAGCAGAAAACACTGAGGAGGTTGAATATGTAGTTGAAAATGATGACTATGTTACTTCTTTTGACTCTTTAAAAACGAAAGAAAAAATACATTACGGATTTGAAATGGGAGCTAGTTTTGGCAACTCCAGTACCTACGGAAACTACTTTAGTACTTATTATAAACCTATGATAAGTTATGATGTTTCTCCTCGTTTTTCTATAAATACTGGTGTTACTTACATTAACAGTTCTGTTAGTAATGTTCCTACAGTTGCAGAAAATAGATATAACCTTTTTTCAGGTAACATTTCTCAATACTACACCTTTGTTGGCGGTCAATATAACATAACTGACAAATTATCCGTTGGAGCCTCTGTTTTTTATGATTTCACATCTTACAATTCTATTGATGGCACTACTGTTAGCAAAAGAAATGGATTAGAAAACCTAGGATATTCGGCTAATTTCAAATACAAAGTTACAGACTCTTTCTCTATAGAAGGTGAGATTAGAATTAACGATAGAAACCCTTATAACCAATACTCAAGTCCCTTTTCTAATAGGCGTGCTGGCATAGGAAGTACTTTCTTTGGAAGGTAAATCATTTCTTACAATTTTCAAAACTGTATTCTTTTATGACTAAAATTGCTACTTCCGAATTAATTTTAAATCCTGACAATAGTATTTATCATTTAAAATTACATCCACATCAAATTGCAAAAGATATAATTGTTGTTGGAGATCCTGGAAGAGTTGAAGTTATCTCTAATTATTTTGACACTATTGAACACAAAGTTGCTAATAGAGAAATTGTAACCCATACAGGAACATTAAATGGAAAACAACTTACCGTTATGTCTACCGGAATGGGAACTGACAACCTTGACATTGTTATTAACGAATTAGATGCACTCGTTAATATTGATTTAGAAAACAGGGTTATAAAAACAGACCACACTTCTTTAAATATTATCAGATTAGGTACTTCTGGAGCTTTACAAGAAGACATTGAAGTCGATTCATTTGTTATCTCTGAATATGCACTAGGGTTAGATGGCTTAATGAATTACTATGATTTTAAGCACAGTGATAAAGAACTTGAATTATTAAACCAATTTCACCAACAAACAGGTTATTTAAAAGAGTTTGCTCAACCCTATTTTGTAAAATCTTCTGCTGAATTATTTAACAAATTAAAAAAGGGTTGCACTTCTGGAATTACAGCTACAGCTGGAGGATTTTACGGGCCACAAGGTCGAATTCTTAGAATTCCTCTAAAAGAAAATCAGTTAAATGAGAAGTTAAGAGACTTTAAAATGGGTGATTACAGAATTACCAATTTTGAAATGGAGACCTCTGGACTTTATGGGCTTTCAAAAGCTTTAGGACACAACGCATGTACAATTTGTGCTATTATTGCTAATCGATTTTCTGGCGATTTTAGTAAAAACTACAAGCAGTCTGTTATCAAATTAATTGAAAAAACATTAGCCGAATTAACAGAATAAGGTTAATAAGTCATTTAAAACACATAACCCAAATTCCAATTCTGACGTATATTTGATATATGTCGAACAACGAATTACAAGCACTAATTAGTCTTTTAGACGATCCTGATGATACTATCTTTGATGAAATTAGAGGTAAATTAATTTCTTTTGGTGATGATATTATCCCTCATTTAGAAACTGCTTGGGAAAGCTCTTTTAATAATTTACTTCAAAATAGAATAGAAAATATCATCCATTTTTTACAGTTCGATACTGTAAAAAAAGAATTAACCACATGGAAAAATTCAGAAAGAGAATTAATTGAAGGGGCTATTATTGTTGCGAAATACCAATATCCTGATTTAGAGGAGGCCGAAATCAAACGTTTTATCAAACAACTAACTCAAGATGTTTGGTTAGAACTAAATGATAATTTAACTGCCCTAGAAAAAATTAAAGTAATTAATCGAATTATTTTTGATGTTCACGGTTTTTATGGCAATACCAAAAACATTAATTCTCCAAAAAACTCTTACATCAATAATGTAGTTGAACGAAAAAAAGGAAATCCAATTACTTTAGGTATTATATATTTAGCTGTTTGTAATAACCTAAATGTACCTATG
>Ga0256845_1000774_pt1 | contig 27872 bp, 17 predicted proteins | sample RiftiametaG_FD_189101 | JGI IMG/M metagenome (GOLD analysis project Ga0256845, IMG submission 189101) | Tube worm associated microbial communities from hydrothermal vent at the East Pacific Rise, Pacific Ocean - Riftia | ecosystem: Host-associated > Annelida > Integument > Unclassified ...
TTGCTCGGCATAGATGTCCAAAATAGGGGTTGTCATTTTATACAACGGAAAACCATTCACCAATTTTTGCTTATAATCTGTTGCCCCCATCCCAATTCCTACAAATCCATTAATCTTGCCATCGCCATATTTATCTACATAACTCATTGCCATGTGTACACCGCAACCATGGGCAATCAGCACAATATTGGTAATCCCTTGTTTTTTATAAAAATCAATCGCCGCATTGATACGCGCATGTGAATAAGGAAAAATTGGCACATAGTCATAGTATTTGGCTTGCTTGCCTAGTACCGGCATTTGCACTGACAATGTATGCCAACCTGTTTTTGCTAATCCTATGCGTAAGGGTTTAATGGTGTCATTCCAATTTGCGTGTTGCCCCCGATTGTGCAAGATAATCACGCCGCCTTTGGGCTTGTCTGCCTCACTTTCCATAAAGATACTGAACACTTCTTTGCCATTTTTGAGGGGTAAATATTCTACATCGCCATCCATTACTGCATCGGCTATTTCATTAACCACTCGTTGTTCTCTGGCAAAATCTGGTTCAACGCCCACAAATTGATTGAATTCAGCACGCAATTTATTTGGATTAAAATCACCAAACATAGGTAAATGTGGCAAACTTGGCATACTGGGTATTGGGAACATCGCATACGATACTTGTGTAAACAGTAAACTTAATGCCCATATTGTTTTTTTATTTAACATACTTCTTTTCCTTTAATTTCTCTAATGCAACTTGTGCATTCGGGTGTTTATTTTGGTTGGCTTGTTGAAACCAGTAATACGCTTTTTTTAAATTTTTTTGCTCTAAAAATAACGAAGCCAAATTAAATTGTGCATACTCATCATTCGCATTTGCTGCTATTAGCCACCATTGTTGCGCTTGTTTAATAGCACCTTGTCGATAATACAACATCGCCAATTCACTTTGTGCATACGGTAACCCCTGTTTTGCTGATTTTTTAAACCATTCAAATGCTTTTTTATCATCTTGTTTCACACCCAATCCATATAAGTAACTCAGTCCAATATTATTCTGAGCCGCCATATGTCCCGCCTCAGCTGCACGCATCATCCAATGAAATGCATCATCATTGCGCCCTTGCTGAGAATAATCATAACCAGTTTGATACCATTTATCAGCACGAAAATCAGCGCCAATAACTGATGTTGTAAACAATCCTAATGCGAAAAAAAAGGGCGCTATTAACGCCCTTTTTTCCATTAATAAGGTAATCAAAAAATTACTTACCAACAGTACTAAGACCTAATGAGTGCCATGCATTCATACCCTCACGATAGTACTTAAGCTTGCTCGCTGGATAACCCAAAGTAAGTAAAGATTTGATTGCTGCAGGCGATTGACCACACCACAAACCATTACAGAACAAGTACAAGGTCTTGGCTTTACCAAAGTCCAAAACGCCTGAACCGTTATCAACAGCACCAAATCGTTTGGTAAGAATATCCGTTACTGCATCTGGGTCTTTAGCAACTGCCTTAGAATTTAACTTCTTAAAGGAAATATTCACCGCACCTTTAATAGTACCACCTTTCTTAGCAGTGGTCCAAATAGGTGTTCTGGCATCAATTACCATCGCATTAGCCCCATTAGCAATATCACGAAGTGCATAGATAATGTCTAATTCAGTGACTGTATCAACGGGCGCAGGTGCAAACGGATGCTGTGGTTGAATGCAGAATGGCGGACAAGGACGAGAAGTCTTTGCAAATGCTGGATGAATCGTATTTTTACCATTTTGATTACGATAAATACCTGCAATTTCCATCACATCTTTAACAATTCCAACCGGTTTAGAGCTGGTCTTCTTAACCTCTGCAGCGCTACTTTTTTTAGTCTCTGTAGTGCCACAAGCAGTTAAAAATAATGCAGTGGCGGCAATCAATAATAATTTTATTTTCATCATAATTTCCTAAGTTAACAGTGGTTATTTACCAACAGTGCTAAGACCTAATGAATGCCATGCATTCATACCTGAGCGGTAATATTTAAGCTTGCTTTCTGGGTAACCTAAAGCAAGTAATGCTCTAATTGCTGCAGGCGATTGACCACACCACAAACCATTACAGAATAAATACAAAGTCTTGGCTTTACTAAAGTTTAAAATACCTGAGCCATTGTCAACAACACCAAATTTACCTGTTAAAATATCTATGACTGCATCTGGATCTTTGGCAACTGCCTTAGCATTTAACTTCTTAAAAGAAATATTCACTGAACCTTTAATAGTGCCGCCTTTCTTTGCAGACATCCAAACTGGCGTACGCGCATCAATGACCATCTTGGATTTATCACCTTTGGCAATATCACGAAGTGCATGGATAATGTCTAATTCACTAACTGTCTCAACCGCTGCAGGTGCAAATGGATTGGTTGGTTGAATACAGAATGGTGGGCAAGGACGCGAAGTCTTAGCGAATGCTGGATTGATAGTGGCTTTGTTATCTTGGTTGCGAGAGATACCTGCAACTTCCATAACGCCTTTAATAATGCCAACTGGCTTAGCGGTTACAGTCGTTGACGCTAACAATGCTACTGATGCAGCGCTTATTACTAATGTTTTAAGTTTCATTTTATTTTCCTTCTTTGTTATAAAAATAACTCTTTCGAGTTGGTTATTGATAGCCTTCTAATATAAGCAGTGCTAAAAATTCTTGTTGTTAGTCGCAACTAGGCTCTTCTTCTAAATTGTGTTGTGCAAAATAATCAACCACACAAACCTCACGCTTATCCTCATCATCAATGTCTTCGCAACGATTTTTAGCGCCATCACGCACTGTTTGCATTTGTTTTTCAGTTGCATCATCATTTAAAACGGCAACCCCATCTTTCGCATCAGCAAATATATTAAAACTCAATAATAACCCAAATAATATCGCTAACTTTTTCATTCTTACTTCCTATGTTTTGACTAATTAAAAACCCCCATTATTCATAAGAAAAAATACTTTGCAAGTCTATCTACATTCAATAATATTATGATAAATTAATATTATCCATTGCTTGATTAGCCAGCAAATCTGCCATATCATTACCTTTGTCGCCACTATGACCTTTGACCCAACGCCAATTGACTTGATGTTTTTGATTGAGCTTGTCTAATTGTTGCCAAAGATCTGCGTTTTTAACGGGCTTTTTTGCAGCTGTTTTCCAATTTTTCTGCTTCCAGCCAACAATCCATTGGGTAATGCCGTTCATCACATATTTTGAATCGGTGTATAAATCAATGTCTATATTTGCCGATTTAATCGCTTCTAACGCCTTAATCGCAGCCATTAATTCCATGCGATTATTGGTGGTGTCTTTTTCCGAGCCGTTGAGTTTTTTCTCACGCTTACCGTAACGCAACCACACGCCCCAACCGCCAATACCTGGGTTGCCTCGGCAGCCGCCATCTGTGTATATAATTATTTTATCCATCGATATTTATTTGTAGCCAATATTCTAATAATGCCAAATGCCATAGGCGTGAACCATTCAATGCGGTCATATAATCCTCGGGTTTGTTAATCACTTTTTTGATAAATTTTTGCTCAAACACGCCACGATTTTTGCACGCACTTGAGGTGAGAATATCACCCATAAAATCCAAAAACTCGCCACGCACATATTTCAATGCTGGCATGGGGAAATAACCTTTTTTGCGGTCAATGACACTGTCAGGTAATAATCCACGGGAAATATATTTAAGCGGATGTTTACCCTCCTCTGCCATTTTTAAACTTGGTGGCATACTCAGCGCATGCTCAACCAATTGCGTATCCATAAACGGTACGCGTGCCTCCAAACCCCATGCCATCGTCATATTATCCACGCGTTTAACAGGGTCATCAACAATCAGGCGAGTAATATCAGTGCGAAAAACCTTGTCCATAAATTCATCTGCATTGGCTTTGGCAAATTCTTTATTAAGCCATTCTTGCGTGTGATTGCCTGTGTGGTATTTGGCATTCACAGTTTGTAAATATTCCTCATACGGTCTATCAACATAGTGTTTGGCAAAGCGTTCAAATTCATTGCCCGATTCTTTTTGCATGCGTGAATACCAAAAATACCCTGCAAATGCCTCATCTGCCCCCTGCCCTGACAACACCACTTTAATGTGCTTTGACACTTGCTCAGACAATAAATAAAACGCCACTGCATCTTGTCCCACCATGGGTTCTGCCATATTCGCCACCGCCTCACCCAGTCGGGGTAACACTTGCGAATTGGCAATAACATATTTTTCATGCGTGGTGTTGAATTGCTTAACAATTTGGTCTGAATATTCAAACTCCGAGCCTGCTTCATCATCAATATCCTCAAAACCAATCGAAAAAGTGTGAATATTTTGATGCCCTGCTTCGTGCAACAAGCCCACCAATAACGAAGAATCTAGCCCACCTGACAGCAATACGCCAATCGGAACATCTGCTGCTAACATTCTTTTATCCACTGCCTTGATTAACAATTCATGGGTTTTATCGAGATAATCTTGGTTACTCAAATCCGTTCTTTGCGCACTCGGTTGCCAATAAGTTTTTTCGTCAATATTGCCTTGCATATCAATCGTTAGCGTGGTGGCAGGTTTGATTTTATGCACCCCGTTGAGAATTGTATTAGGTGCAGGCACCACGCCATGTAGTGACAATTGCTGTTGCAATGCCACTGAATTAATACTGCATTCTGCACCAATCGCCAGCAAAGCTTGGGTGTTGGAAGCAAAACTAAAAGCGTTGTTACTAAGATTAAAATACAGCGGTTTAATACCCATTCTATCCCGTGCAACAAACAATTTTTTACCATTCCAAACACAAAAAGCAAACATACCATCTAAATGCGTAACACAATCCTCACCCCAACAATGATAAGCCTTGAGTATAACTTCGGTGTCAGAAGTAGAAAAAAACCGATACCCCTGTTTCCTTAAATCCGTGCGTAACCTTTGATAATTGTAAATCGTGCCATTAAACACCAAAACCAAACCAAGGTTATCATCCACCATAGGTTGGTGTGCATGATTAGACAAATCAATAATACTCAAACGCTGATGCCCGAATCCTATGGTTTTGTCCAGCCAAACACCCTTGTCATCAGGGCCTCTGCGTGCAATTTTTTGCATCATCGCTTGCAAGTCGGTTTGCACCACTGCTTGATTGTCAAATCTTAATTGTCCACAAAGTCCACACATATTAGAGTTACAAAGAATGTAAAATAATCTATTTTATCAAGTATTGCTACCAGTAATGACACAAACACTTTACGACAAATTGATGAGCGCACACATTGTGCGTGAAGAGGAAACCACAGCACTTATTTATATTGATCGGCAACTCATTCACGAGGTAACTTCGCCACAAGCCTTTGAAGGCTTAGCCATAGCGGGCAGAAAACCATGGCGCATTCAAGCAAATTTAGCAGTGCCTGATCACAATGTCCCGACGACTGAACGATCAAGTGGCGTAGACAGCATCACCGACCCAATTTCAAAACTGCAAGTACAAACTTTGGATGAAAACTGCAAGAAATTTGGCATTAATGAAATTCAGATGAATGACATTCGCCAAGGCATCGTGCATGTAATTGGCCCTGAGCAAGGTGCGACACTGCCTGGCATGAGTATCGTTTGTGGTGATTCACACACCTCCACTCATGGTGCATTAGGGGCTTTGGCCTTTGGCATTGGTACCAGCGAAGTTGAGCATGTATTGGCCACAGGTTGTTTGTGGCAATCTAAAGCCAAAAATCTCAAAATCGAAGTAACTGGCACACTCAATAACACGGTCAGCGCTAAAGATGTGGCACTTTATATCATTGGACAAATCGGCACAGCGGGTGGCACAGGTTACGCCATTGAATTTACAGGTAGTACCATTCAAAATCTGTCCATAGAAGGCAGAATGACCTTATGCAATATGGCAATCGAAGCTGGCGCACGCGTCGGCATGGTTGCCGTTGACGACAAAACTATTGACTATGTCAAAGGCAAGCCACTTGCACCAACTGGCGAGGAATGGGACAAAGCCGTTCAATATTGGCGCACTTTGCATTCTGATAAAGAGGCAATTTTTGACAAAACACTACATTTTTCAGCCAGCGACATTAAGCCCCAAGTTACTTGGGGCACTTCCCCAGAAATGGTGGTGGCAATTGATGAAAGCGTACCAAATCCCAAAAATGCCAAAAACGAAGTACAGAAAACCAGCTGGCAAAACGCACTTGATTACACCCATCTAGCCGCCGACACCAGCATATCAGACATTAAAATCGACAAAGTTTTTATTGGCTCTTGCACCAACTCACGCATTGAAGATTTACGCATTGCTGCCAGCGTTGCCAAAGGTCAGCACATTGCCGATAATATTAAATTAGCACTGGTGGTACCGGGTTCTGGCTTAATCAAAAAACAAGCCGAAGAAGAAGGGTTGGACAAGATTTTTACCGATGCAGGTTTTGAATGGCGTGAAGCCGGTTGCTCAATGTGCCTAGCCATGAACGCCGATAAACTAGAAGCAGGCGAAAGATGTGCCAGCACCTCAAATCGTAACTTTGAAGGCCGCCAAGGAAAAGACTCGTTCACACATTTGGTTAGCCCCTATACGGCTGCAAAAAGTGCGATTTGTGGGCATTTTTGCTAAAGGGTACCTCCACCCCAGTGCGATTTAGGGAAGGTAGAAAATAGTGCATTTTTTAGCCAAAAATGAGGAGAAATAGCCCGCTATTTAATAAATTTTTGGATAAGAAAGATGCTGTTTTATGCTTTCCATAAATTGTATTGGGATTTCTGGAGATTCCCTAAACCCAATTTTCAACTTTTAAACCGTGAACACGCTTAAATTCTTTTTCATTATTCGTAACCAGAATCAAGCCTTCACTTATTGAATGCCCTGCAATATGCAAATCATTAACGCCTATTATGACACCTTTTTTCTCTAAATCCGCTCTAATAATGCCATATTGTTGAGCGGATTTTTGCGTGTAATCAAGGACATTTAAATGTGAAACAAAATCTTCAAAAATAAGTCGATTATTCTTTTGTTGTTGAGATTTTTCCACCCCATGAATAAGTTCAGATAAAGTAATACTAGAAATTGCCATTTGCCCTGCATTTTCATTAAAAATTTCAAGCAAATCAATAGGTTTACGCTTCATTACATAAATACAAATATTGGTATCCAATAAATATTTATTCATCAAACGATTCCCTTTCACACTCTAACTGCACCGCTCTTGTGACTAAAAAATCATCGCTAACTTGGGTATCTGAGAGAAAAAAATTGTCCCAAACACTGTCAATTGGCGATATAATCCTGTCTTTATTATTTTTACGAATAAACACTTTTTTAACCGAACTGTCCAAACGCATAGCCATTGGCAATCTGACTGCCTGAGTTTTGTTGTTAAGAAATACCGAACTAGTTATCATAATCAATCCTTTATTAAAGTATACTTGTAGTATATACCAATTTAAAAAATATATGCAAAAATCTACCCACACCTTAAATCGTAACTTTAAAACCCACCAAGGAAAAAACTTGTTTACGCATTTAATCAGCCCTTATACTGCCCCCAAAAGTGCGACTTGCGGAGTTTTGCTGATGGGTGATTTTATTAAAAAGACAGAAAGCCGCATTTGCATTCTAATTGCAACTATCATTATGAGTCATTTTTTAGGTATTTAAATATGTCATTTCTTACTATGGAACCCAGCAATCAAACCTTTAAGGCTTTAATGAGCAATGGGGTTAAGTACTATGTGCCTCGTTTTCAGAGGGACTATTCATGGGATCAAGAACAATGGGAAGATTTATGGGAGGATATTAAAAATTTAGAGGAAGAAGAGCATTATATGGGCTATATCGTTCTGCAGCGTGATGAGGAAGATAAAAATAAATTCTCAATCATCGATGGGCAACAACGCCTCATTACCTTATCTTTGTTAGTTTTATCAGCAATGAATAAAATTCAAAACCTTATTGATAATGATCAAGATGCTGAAAATAATAAAATACGATTAAACGAAATGAGAAGAGGTTTTATTGGCACATTAAGTCCTGCCACACTTATCCCTTATAACAAGTTAATTTTAAATAGAAATAATGACGCCAAATTTAAAAAATTGACTGAAGATTTACAATCCCTTATCAGCAGGAATTTAACTAAAACAAATAAGCTAATGTCAAATTGTTTTAAATTTTTCTGCACAAAAATAACACATGATTCTGGCGTTAATATTGTTAATTTTATTGAACAAATAACAGACAGCATGTTGTTTACCAATATTATCGTTAATGATAACTTAAATGCTTATAAGGTCTTTGAAACACTTAATGCTAGAGGCGTTCAACTTTCAACGCCTGATTTACTTAAAAACTATTTATTTTCTCAAGTTGTTGCTAACAATCAAGCAATTGACAGTAACGAACTAGATGCTATGGATGAAAAATGGAGCGTTATTATTTCTGAATTGGGTGAAGAAAATTTTACCGATTTTGTGCGTTATTATCACAATGCTCATTACCCTTTGGTTACCAAGAAAAAACTGTTTTCAAGCATCAGGAGTAACATTCAACAAACACAAGCGGCGCAAAGTTATTTAAAAAGCCTATCACAATATGCCAACATATATGCAGCACTTAACAATCCAGAAGATGAGTTGTGGAACAATTCAGAATATTTTAAAGTTAAGCCTTATTTAAAAGCATTTAAGTTATTCAATATCAAGCAACCTTTTTTATTGTTATTAACCGCTTATGATAAATTTAGTGCGGATGAATTTGTCAAACTTGCTGAATATTTATACATCTTATCAATTCGTTACAATGTTATTGCTCACTACTCTGCCAAGGAACAAGAAAAGGCTTACAATATATTGGCAATGAAAATTTCAAGCCAAGAATTAACGCGAGCAAGTCATATTAAAAATCAACCAGAATTTAAAAACTTGTACCTTAATGACCAAGCATTTCAAACGATATTCAAATATCACGCCATGCCTAGCCGACAAAGTAATAAAAAAATCTGCTTTTTGCTGACCGAAATTGAAAATAAATTAGCAAAGTCCAGTACAGATTATAGTAATTGGACTTTAGAACACATTGCCCCTTACCACATAACGGAGGAATGGGCGGAATACTATGAAGGACAATATCAACAAGATATTGACAGAATGGGAAATATAATATTATTAACGCCCTCAGACAACAAGGAGTGTGGAACCCAACTGTTTGATAAAAAGAAAGTCATTTATCGACAATCCAATGTCGAACTTGCTAAAAAAATATCTACCTACGATCAATGGAACAGTGAAACACTTGAGCGCCATCAAGATTGGCTAGCACAACAAGCAACAAATACCTGGAGAATAAATTATGAATAAATTTACCACACTAACATCAATCAGTTTGCCGCTTAACCGTGCCAATATTGACACTGATGCGATTATCCCAAAACAGTTTTTAAAATCAATTAAGCGCTCAGGTTTCGGGGTTAATTTATTTGATGAATGGCGTTACTTAGACCTTGGTGAAGTGGGAATGGACAATAGCAAGCGCTTGCTTAATGTAGATTTTGTGTTAAATAAGTCAAAATATCAAGGGGTAAAAATACTTTTGGCACGGGAAAATTTTGGCTGTGGATCAAGTCGTGAGCATGCGCCTTGGGCGCTGGAAGATTATGGGTTTCGGGTGATTATTGCACCAAGTTTTGCCGATATTTTTTACAATAATTGCTTTAAAAATGGCATTTTACCTATTGTGCAAGACGATGAAATAATGGACAAATTATTTGCAATAACGAATGAAATCACCATTGACCTTGGGGCGCAAAATATTTATGCTGATGGTGAAAATTATCCTTTTGAAGTAGATTTAGAACGAAAAAGACGATTGCTAAATGGTCTTGATGACATTGATTTAACTTTGCAATATAAAGACGATATTAAGGCATTTGAAAAAAACTATTTTAGTCAATACAGCTGGCTATGATTGGCAAGCTTACCGGTGTTATTTTAGACAAAAACCCACCTGAAATTTTGCTTGATGTTGCTGGCATTGGTTATGAAATTCTCTGTCCAATGTCCAGTTTTTACGCCATGGGGGATGAAAAACAACTTTCGTTATATACCCATCTGTCCATCAAAGAAGATGCACACACTCTATACGGCTTTGTCTCCAAAGATGAAAAAACTTTATTCAGAGAACTCATTAGAGTCAACGGCATTGGCCCTAAAGTAGCACTGGCGATTTTGTCTCATCTTGACATTGTTTCACTGATGAGTGCCGTTGCCAATGAAGACGATATTTTGCTGGCAAAAACCCCCGGTATTGGCAAGAAAACTGCTCAAAAATTGATTGTTGAACTCAAAGACCGCCTAGTAAAACTGGAGCTCAGTAATAGCAGTAATCAAGTGATTAAGCCTAGTAACAATCCAAATATCAGCAAAGCGCTGTCTGCATTGCAAGCACTTGGCTTTAAGGCGAAAGAGGCGGAAAAAATGCTGAGTGTCATTACCGATTATACTTTGAGCACTGAAGAACTCATCCGTCAAGCATTGAAAAACAAGTAATCATTTGAGTACACCCATGTCTGTCTAAAATATAGATTGAGGACTTGGAAAAATGCAATTTTTGCCCTTCTGGAGAAATGCTGTATAGTGCTTTTTGTTGAACCTTATGCAGAGAAGGAACGGTTATAAACCGTTCCCTACGGTTAAGACTTGCCCCCTGTCTCAAATTGACAAAAATTTTTATTTTTTGCTAAATTTAGTTATCCAATTCACAAATTGAAAATTCATTAAATAAAGACACGGCAACAAAATAAGCGTCATTACTGTGCCGAATAATAAGCCATAACCCAAAGACAATGCCATTGGTTTTAAAATAAAATCTGTGCCACCGATACCGTAAGCCAAAGGAATGATGCCTGCCAAAGTGGTTAAACTGGTGAGTATCACTGCGCGCAAGCGGTCTTTTGCACCTTGAACAATCCATTCAAGTGCTGGCGTGGTGGCAGATAACTTCTGTTTCAAATAATTTAAATGAGTAACCATCACCAAAGAATCATTCACAATCACCCCAACCAACGCCAAAGTGCCTAGCAATGCGAAGAAACTCAGTGGCTCGCCGTGTAAAAAGAACGCCCAAATGACACCAATAACTGAGAAAGGAATAGCACTAAGCACCAATAACGGCTGGGTATAAGAATCAAATAACAAAATTAACAAAAAGAAAATGACGAAAATAGCCATAACAAATGCCTTTAGGAAACTTTGCATTGATTTTTTTGACTCTTTCGCGCCACCTTCGCTCAAAACTCGAACAGCAGGATATAAATTATCGGCATCAAATGACTTGAGAGCCTGCTTAATAACCACGGGTGTACTGGCAACTTCATCATCAATACTGGCGCTGATTTTTACCGAGCGTTGTCCATCAAAATGGTTAAAATCAGGCTCGCCAACAATATGGCGAATATGGGAAAATTGCTTAAGCGGCACAGGCCTAGACTGGCGGTTATTAATTTTAAGTGTGCTGATAACTGCCTCTGATTGTTTCGGCTCACCTAAATAAATCCTAAAATCCACATCGGTATCGCCATAGCGAATATCCGTCACATTAATACCGCCAAAGGTGGCTTTTAAATAGCGATTAACTGTAACAAAATCCACATTCAGCCTTGCCATTTTTTCAAAATCCAATACCACTTCAATGCGTGATTTACTCGGCTCATCGTCTCTATCAATATTGTCCACACCCTTTATTTGCTTAAGAATTTCAACCAAAGCATTTGCAGCAGTTTGGCGCTGGTCATCATTATCACTCACCAACTGAATTTCAATATCTTCACCTTGTGGTGGACCAGGGCGACGCACGGAAAAAGTGAGATTTTCCGCTTCAACAACCTCTGTGGCGCGTGCTTTTAAGCGTTGAAGTTGCTCCTTAGCTTGAATTTTTCGCTTACTACTCGGTACCAAAGCAATGCTAAAATTTGCCACATGAGAAAACGATTGACCGACATTATTAGTTAAAGAATCCAAATCTACGCCAACCACATCCTTAATTAACGCCTCAACTTTATGACTCACACTTGCCGTATATTGCAACGAACTGCCCGGTGGCATCTTGAGTTTTGCAGTAATAATATCAGCACCTACTGTTGGAAATAAAGTAAGGCGCATTTGTGTTGCAGCGAAAAAAATCGATGCCCCCAATAATGCAAGAAATCCTATTACTATTAAATAGCGTATTTTTAAGATCCCCTTAAGCACTTTTTCAAACCAGTCTTCAATTGCATTAAACCAATTTTTCTTTTGAGGTTTTTCGCTCAAACCAGCAAGATGCGCAGGCAAAGCAATCGTTACTTCTAAAAAAGACAAAGTTAAGGCAAAAATTACCACCAATGGAATGACATAAATAAACTTGCCCATTGTCCCTTCCATTAAAAACATAGATGAAAATGCCAAAACCGTGGTCAATATGGTGGTGATAACTGGCATGATAACCCGTTTAAAACCAGTTACAGCAGAATGATACTTATCCTTGCCTGTTTGCTTGTGATGATGGATACTCTCTGCCACAATAATGGAATCATCCACCACAATGCCCAGCACCAAAATCATTGCTGCCAGTGATATCAAATTAATCGTCTCGCCTGCCGCCCCTAATAACGCCACCGAACCCAGTAACGATACAGGCAAACTCACTGCCACCCAAAACGCTGTTTTTAGTGACAAAAACACCCCCAATACCACCAATACCAATAACAATCCAATTATGCCATTGTTGGTCACAATCTCCAATCTATTGCGCACATATTTAGACGAATCAGAGGAGGAAAAAATGTGTACTTGCGGATATTTTTTCGCTTGCAATGCGTGTAGTTTTTCTTTGATTAAATCAACTGTGGTAATAATATCGGCATGTGCTTGCTTACGAATTTTTAAAATAAACCCCTTGGTGGCATTAACGCGTACAATTGATTTTTCCTCAACATTGCCATCACTAATAGTAGCAATGTCTTTTAACCGCACTACTGGGCCGTCAAAACTTGATTTTATGATCACATCCCCCACTGCTTGTGCTTGGTCAAATTGTGCCAGCACTACAATGGTTTTCTCATTCTTGGTATCATTATTACTACCAACGGTATAACGCTGATTACGCTTCTGAATTGCACTGATCACTTGTGGCAAAGACAATTTATATTGATACAATTTATCGGTGTCAATGCGTATCTGAATTTCACGGTCTAAATACCCTTCTTTGACCACCTCAGAAACCCCATCAACCAACGCTAATTCATCAGCAATTGCATCAATGTTGTTGCGCAATTGGGCAAAAGATAGACTGTTACTGTTGATATTAACTTTTAAAATGCTTTGCAATGAACTTTTCATGTCCACCACTTTAGGCAAATCCACCACCTCAGCTGGTAGTGATTTAATTCGGTCAACCGCATTTTGAATGTCTTGTTTTAACGCACCAACATCATCCACATCGGGCGACAGCGTTACCAAAATAACAGAAGACCCTTGGCGAGAAATGGAGTTAAATTTTTCAATTCCTATTACACTGCTTAATTCATCCTCAATTGGATTGGTGATATTTTGCTCAACATCTTCAGGAGATGCACCTGGATAACCAGTAACAATGGTTACCAATTCAAAATCAACCGCTGGAAACTGGTCTCTCTGAATATTGTTAAACGCCAACAAGCCAACCGCAATAATACTTACGGTAAAAACCAGTGCCAGTTTTTTTTGCTTAACAAAAAAATTAAAAAGATTATCCATAGAAATATCAGTATACCCAAATAGACGCCAGTTAATTTATTTACCGCGCGCCCTTTTGCGTGCCGTTTCACTCAATAAACGCTTGCGAATACGGGTGTTATTCGGCGTTACTTCCACCAATTCATCGTCATCAATAAATTCTAACGCTTGCTCAAGATCAAGTTTAATCGCTGGTGTGAGTGATACCGCTTCATCAGTACCAGAGGCACGAACATTGGTAAGTTGCTTGCCCTTCATGACATTGACAACCAGATCTTTATCTCGTGTATGAATACCAACCACCATACCTTCGTAAATATCAGTATTGTGCTCAACAAAGAATTTACCCGATTTTTGCAAATTAAAAATCGCATACGCTACTGCTTGCCCTTGCGTCATTGAAATCAGTGAGCCGTTATTGCGTTGACCGATTTCACCGTCTTTTCTAGGCTTGTAAGCATCAAATGAAGAATTCATTAAGCCTGTACCTGTAGTTGCAGTTAAAAATTCTGTCCTAAAGCCGATTAAACCACGGGCAGGAATGTTAAAGTCTAATTTCACCCTACCATTACCATCAGGCACCATATCACTAAGTTCACCTTTGCGCTCACCTAACTTCTCCATCACTGTGCCTTGATGCTGAGATTCAACATCAACGCTCAAATTTTCAAACGGCTCACAAATCACCCCGTCAATCTCTTTTAAAATTACTTGTGGACGACCTACTGCCAACTCAAATCCTTCACGGCGCATGGTTTCAATCAAGATAGACAAATGCAACTCTCCCCGACCTGATACCAAAAATTCAGAAGGATCTTCAGTATTTTCAACACGCAATGCCACATTGTAAATCAGTTCTTTATCTAGGCGATCACGAATATTTCTTGAAGTAATATACTTACCATCTTGACCTGCAAATGGCGAATCATTGACACGAAATGCCATTGACACTGTCGGTTCGTCCACACTAAGTGGCGGTAAAGCTTCAACGGTTTCAACATCGCAAATCGTATCAGAAATAGAAATACCTTCAATACCTGTAACACAAGCAATATTACCCGCTTCAGCACTGTCAGCCTCCACTTTCTCTAAACCCATAAAACCCATTAAACCTGCAATTTTAGCCTTGCGTTCAGTGCCATCAGCACTCACCACTATCACTTGTTGGTTTTTCTTAACAGTGCCACGGGTAATCCGTCCAATGCCAATTGCCCCAATAAATGAGGAATAATCAAGTGCTGTGATTTGCATTTGCAACGGTGCATTTACATCCACTTCTGGTGCTGCTACTTTGGCAATAATGGTTTCAAACATAGGGGTCATATCACCCGAACGCACATCGTCTTCTAGCGATGCGTAACCATTAATACTTGAAGCATAAATAATAGGGAAATCCAGTTGCTCATCAGTTGCACCTAGTTGGTCAAACAAGTCAAATACTTGGTCAATCACCCAATCAGGACGCGCCGCATCTTTGTCAATTTTGTTAATCACCACAATTGGGTTAAGCCCCTGATCAAAGGCTTTTTTAGTTACAAAACGCGTTTGTGGCATTGGCCCTTCTTGTGCATCCACCAACAACAAAACCGAATCCACCATCGACAATACCCGCTCTACTTCACCACCAAAGTCGGCGTGTCCGGGGGTATCAACAATATTAATATGATAATCGTTCCATTTAATTGCCGTATTTTTACTGGAAATAGTAATACCCCGCTCTTTTTCCAAATCGTTAGAATCCATCATTCTATCCGTGGACTCAAAACGGTCATCAAAAGTTTGTGATTGCTCTAAAAGTTTATCAACCAGCGTGGTTTTTCCGTGGTCAACATGGGCAATAATGGCAATATTTCTAAGTTTGTCGTTCATTAGATGATAATTAGTGTTTTAAAAAAATCGCTATTATCCCCTAAAGAGTGCCACCATATTAGCATTAAATAATATAAATGGTAACTTTTACATAATTCATAATTTTTCACTCTGATTTTAATGTTTGTATTTATGAGGTGTTTACACAATATAGAAACCTTTGCATAAAGCATAAAAGTATGGATGATTAGCAAAATTCAATTTTTGTCCAATTGGTAATTTTCTTAAATATTGTCCTAGCAGGGCTAAGGCTGGGTTTAAGAAAATCACCAAGTGGGTGAAACGAGGATTCTTGATGATTATTCATATTTATGCAAAGGTCTCGAATAATATGCTGTCAATACTGGGGATGAGGATAGGTGCTAGGTTGTTTGGTTTATTTTTGAAAATGGCATTAGATATGGATGCTGAATAAAAGTTAGCCTGTGGTTAATATCCCTGTCTAATGCAATGGCTTCGACTTGAAGGAGGTATTTTTTTTGCCGCCCATCATCCATTTTTATTATCTAAAAACAAATGCTTGATTTGCATCATTCAAAAAAATAAAATTAAGGTATAATTCAATTTTTATTGAAGTCTTTGCATAAAGGTGCAAGTGATTGACAGAATTCAATTTTTGCCTAATTATTCTTGATGAATATTCATATTTATGCAGAGATTTCTTATTTACAGAAATTTACCTGTACTTCAAAAAAATCCAATTAATTTAAGTTAGGTACGAAAAAACTAGGGGAATAAACCATGCAAATAAAAACACAAAAACAAATCACAATATTACAAAATAAAGCGCAAAAAGTCGCTGACCAACTCAACGAAGAAGTTGTTGCCATTGCCAAAGGCATTCAGCACATCCAAACCCAAACAGGTGTGGTTTACCAATTAAATGCCGAAAATTTTGACGCTAAAAAGTTAACCCTAATTGCCAAAAAAATTGGCGATGATTTAGAGGTAACACTAGAGGAAAGTGTTGTTGTCTTTGACAACTATTTTAATGTTTGTGGAACTGATTTATCCTGTTTAGTTTCTCTACCTACCGAAGATGGCGGGCTTTACCACATTGTTGCTGATGCGTTCTTTACTTTAGAAGATGGCACGCAAGTTGTGTATTTTTATGGCGAGCAATCTATTGTCGCTACAGAGTCTAGTGCAGCAAGCACAAAGGGCAATCAAAGTTTTTTCGATGTTATTAATTCAAATATAGAAATCGTAGCCATAGTTACAGCTGTAGCGGTTGTGGTTGCTAGTAGTGGTGGCAGTGGTGGTGGTAGTGATGATGGTGATGATGGTGATGATGATAACAAAACTCTGGAACAGCCAATTGTTCAAGTAGCAGAAGTAAACGCCACAGAAAATGAAGCGAAAGATGAAAATCACATTACGGTAAAGGCAGAACTAGGTAGTAAGGTAACCATCACCTTTTCTGCAAATGGAAAAACTGTTACCAAGGTAATTGAATCTGCCTCAGGTAATCATGACAAAGTTTCTGCTTTAACAGTTGACGAACTTAACACATTAGGTGATGGTTTGATCAGTATTTCAGCCGTTGCCGTTAAAGATGGTGTAGCAAGTTCTGCTGGCACTGGTAGTTTTACACTTGATACTGTGGCACCAATATTTGATCAGCAACCTACTGCAATCAACACTGATATTAACACCCCTATTACAACCACTATTTATGATGCACAAGCAACCGACCAGAATGGCAATGCAGATGAAGGTATTACTTATAGTATAAAAGGTACAAATGCCAATAAATTTGAGATTACTGCTAACACTGGAGTGGTAACTTATAAAACAATGCAAACATCAGTGCACATTGATGCAATTACCATTGTTGCTACCGATGTCGCAGGTAACGAGAGCTTACAAAATATAACCGTTGCGGTTGTCAACAAGCCAACCATTCAAGTGGCAGAAGTAAACACCACAGAAAATGAAGCACAAGATGAGAATCAAATTACGATAAAGGCAGAAGCAGGTAGCAAGGTAACCATCACCTTTTCTGCAAATGGAAAAACTGTTATAAAGGTAATTGAATCTGCCTCAGGTAATCATGACAAAGTTTCTGCTTTAACAGTTGACGAACTTAACACATTAGGTGATGGTTTGATCAGTATTTCAGCCGTTGCCGTTAAAGATGGTGTAGCAAGTTCTGCTGGCACTGGTAGTTTTACACTTGATACTGTGGCACCAATATTTGATCAGCAACCTACTGCAATCAACACTGATATTAACACCCCTATTACAACCACTATTTATGATGCACAAGCAACCGACCAGAATGGCAATGCAGATGAAGGTATTACTTATAGTATAAAAGGTACAAATGCCAATAAATTTGAGATTACTGCTAACACTGGAGTGGTAACTTATAAAACAATGCAAACATCAGTGCACATTGATGCAATTACCATTGTTGCTACCGATGTCGCAGGTAACGAGAGCTTACAAAATATAACCGTTGCGGTTGTCAACAAGCCAACCATTCAAGTGGCAGAAGTAAACACCACAGAAAATGAAGCACAAGATGAGAATCAAATTACGATAAAGGCAGAAGCAGGTAGCAAGGTAACCATCACCTTTTCTGCAAATGGAAAAACTGTTATAAAGGTAATTGAATCTGCCTCAGGTAATCATGACAAAGTTTCTGCTTTAACAATTGACGAACTTAACACATTAGGTGATGGCTTGATCAGTATTTCAGCCGTTGCCGTTAAAGATGGTGTAACAAGTTCTGCTGGCACTGGTAGTTTTACACTTGATACTGTGGCACCAATATTTGATCAACAGTCCACTGCAATCAATATGAATACTCACACCCCTATTGCAACCACTATTTATGATGCACAAGCAACTGACCAGAATGGCAATGCAGATGAAGGTATTACTTATAGTATAAAAGGTACAAATGCCGATAAATTTGAGATTACTGCTGACACTGGAGTGGTAACCTACAAAACGATACAAACATCAGAGCGCGATGACACAATTACCATTGTTGCCGCTGATATTGCGGGTAATACGGTTGAGAAAGTCGTTACTGTATCAGTAAAAAATTTGATGCGCGGCTTTACTATTGATGGTGGAAATGGTGGTTATGCAAGTGGCTGGTCAACCTCCTCAGCAGGCGATGTTAATGGCGATGGCTTAGATGATTTAATTGTTAGCTCTTATTTGGATGGTACCACGCCTGATGGCTCAAGGAATCGTTCAGGTAATTCTTATGTCGTGTTTGGTAAAATTGATGAAACTATTGTTGATTTATCAGCCGTAGTCTCTGGTACGGGTGGCTTTGTTGTTCATGGTGATGGTAAGTATCCAGGTGATTGGAGTGGCTGGTCAGTCTCCTCAGCAGGCGATGTCAACGGTGATGGTTTAGATGATTTGATTATTGGTGTTCGTAATGCTTGGGGGAGGAGTCCTCCAGGAGAAGACCCTAGGCAGTATTCAGGTAATTCTTATGTCGTGTTTGGTAAAACTGATGGAACTGCTGTTAATTTATCAGCCATAGGCACAGATGGTTTTGCTATTGAGGGTGCTACTGATCGAGAACAGAACGGCTTCTCGGTCTCCTCAGCAGGCGATGTCAATGGCGATGGCTTGGATGATTTGATTGTTGCTTCTGCTTATTTTAACAAAGCAGAAGGTAGGGTTTATGTCGTATTTGGTAAAACTGATGGAGTTACTGTTGATTTAGCAAACATAGGCACAAGTGGCTTTGTTATTAAGGGCGAAGATGTTCAGAATTGGTGGACTGGCCGATCAGTTTCCTCGGCAGGCGATGTCAATGGCGATGGTTTAGATGATTTAATTATTAGCGCTTATTATGCAAACCTTGAAGCAGGTAAATCCTATGTCGTGTTTGGTAAAATTGATAAAAATGACATTAATTTACTAGACATAGTGTCAGGCACAGGTGGTTTTGTTATTAATGGTGAAAATGATGGTGATTTGAGTAGTTGCTCAGTCTCCTCAGCAGGTGATGTCAATGGTGATGGCTTGGATGATTTAATCGTTGGTGCTCATAAAGCAACTTCTAATAATAAAGCCGAAACAGGAAAAACTTATGTCGTGTTTGGTAAAACTGACAAAAATGCCGTTAATTTATCAACTATAGCTTTAGGCACAGGTGGCTTTGTTATTAATGGTGAAAATGCTGGTGATTGGAGCGGCTGGTCAGTCTCCTCAGCAGGCGATGTTAATGGCGATGGCTTAGATGATTTGATTATTGGTGCTAAAAAAGCAAATTCTGGCAATGGTAAATCTTATGTCGTGTTTGGTAAAGCTAATGAAGACTCTGTTAATTTATCAGCCATAGTCGCTGGCACGGGTGGCTTTGTTATTAATGGTGAGAGTGTTGAGGATGAGAGTGGCCACTCAGTCTCCTCGGCAGGTGATGTCAATGGCGATGGCTTGGATGATTTGATTGTTGGTGCTTATTTGGTAAATCATAGCCTTCAAGAAGGCAAAGGTAGATCTTATGTTGTGTTTGGCAAAACCGATACAGCAGCCGTTCATTTAGCAGATGTTAGTGCTGGTCAGGGTATCATTGGGCATGCAATTGATTTTCAAGGAAATCAGAGCGAATATAGTGGCACCTCTGCTGATGAATTGTTTGTTGCTGGTGAAGGTGACAATATCTTAATAGGCAATGGTGGTACCGATGTCTTTAATGCAGGTGCGGGCAATGATACTATTATCATTGATAGCAACAACCTTACTAAACTCTACAGCAACACATTGAGCAATAATTTACTTGCTCGTGTTGATGGTGGTGGTGACATTGATACTCTAAAATTAAGTGGTAGCAACCTTAGACTAGACCTTACTCACATAGACAATGGTCGTATTCAAGATATTGAAGTCATAGATTTAACAGGATCAGGTGACAATACTTTGATACTTAATCTGAATGACTTGCTAGATATTTCAAGTTCAACTAACATTCTTAAAGTTATTGGTAATTCAGGCGATAAAGTTGATATAGAACTTAATGACAATGCCTTTGTTCAAAATTCTGCATCAGAAACAAAGGATGGTATTACTTATCATGTTTATAGCAATGCTAACGCCTCCACTGCAGAATTATGGATAGATCAAGGTTTAGGGGTGATTTAACAACTATTCTCTACCGTTGTTCTGAGTTATCGTTTGCTTCACCCTTTCAATTAAAGGGTAATGATACTCTTAAACCTTGTCCTAGCAGGGTTAAGGCTGGGTTTAAAAAATTACCAAATGGGTGAAAAGTGGATTCTTGATGATTATTCATAATTTATGCAAAGGTCTCATAGAGCCAATACTTGGAATAAAAATGGACGCTAGACTGTTTAGCTTATTTTTTGAAAATGATATAGGATATAATTCAACTTCTTTCATTGTAGGAATTTACCTGCATTTCAAAAAAAAAGTAAACATCAAGAGGAATCAATATGCAAATAAAAACACAAAAACAAATCACAATATTACAAAATAAAGCGCAAAAAGTCGCTGACCAACTCAACGAAGAAGTTGTTGCCATTGCCAAAGGCATTCAACACATCCAAACCCAAACAGGTGTGGCATATCAATTAAACACTAAAGATTTTGACGCTAAAAAGTTAAACTTAATTGCCAAAAAAGTCGGTGATGATTTAGAGGTAGCACTAGAAGAAAGTGTTGTTATTTTTGATAACTATTTTAATGTTTGCACCACTGATTTATCTTGTTTGGTTTCTTTGCCCACCAAAGACGGTGGACTTTACCATATTGTTGCTGATGCTTTCTTCACTTTAGAAGACGACACCCGAGTGGTGTATTTTTATGGCGAACAATCTATTGTTTCCACAGAATCTAGTGCCGCAAGCACAGGTAACAAACAAAGCTTTTTTGATGTTGTTACCTCTAACATAGGGATCGTGGCTGCAGTTGCGGTTGTAGCCGTTGTAGTTGCCACTAGTGGCAGTGACAAGAATGATAATGATAATGAAGATGAAACATCACTAACATTTACCTTGGCAGACACAGGTGGTGCTACCAACGATACCACGATTACTGTTAGTGGTATGAAGGAAGGGGCAACTTGGCAGTATTCTATTGATGGTGGCGCTAGTTTTACCGATGGCACAGGTAGTAGTTTTGTGTTGAGAGAAGGCACTTATGCTGAGAATATCATTCAGATTAAACAAACTGATACAGCTGGTAATACCTTAACCGTCATTAAGAATACTTCCCCTGTTGTTGTGGACACCACAAATCCTTTATTTACCAGTGCAACGACAGTTGATGTTGAAACAAACACCGAAGCATCGGAAACGATATATGAAGCAACAGCAACAGACAATAATGCAGTTACTTACACCTTAGAAGATGGCAATCAAAAAGACAAATTTACGATTAGCAAGGAGGGGGAACTAAAATATAAGCAAAAACAAACGACAGCACATAATGACGACAAAGTTACTATTATTGTCACTGATGTTGCAGGCAATAAAACAAAGCAACTTATTACCGTGTCGGTGAAAGATTCTATTTTAACCACCTCAGTTGTTTGGAATAATATTGGTGATGATAATAACATCAATATTGAAGAATTGGCAACAGTTACTTTAAGTGGTACAGTTACTTCCACTGGTAGCACACCTGCTGACTTAAATATTGCCAGTATTGTTTTCAAACAAAATAATGCCATTGTCCACACGATTAACACCGCTCTTCCCGTTATCAATAACAACACTTGGACTTTAGACCACGACAACGCTTGGACTTCAAAACTTGTTAATGGCAATTGCACCGTTATTGTTAATCTTTCTGCTAATAGTAACAGTATCACAGGTCAGGGGGAAACGGTAGTAGTAATTGATATAGTTATTCCAGGTGCACCAGTATTGAGTTTTACAGATACAGGTTTATCAAATGATGGTGTTACCAAAAATGGCACAATGACTGTTAGTGATTTAGAGACAGGTGCAACTTGGCAGTATTCTATTGATGGTGGCACTAACTTTACCAGTGGCACAGGCAGTAGTTTTATACTGAATGAAGGCACTTATACTCAAAATACCATTCAGATCAAACAAACTGATGTAGCTGGCAATGTTTCAAGCGTGGCTGCAAACACTTCAACTGTTGTTGTGGATACCACAGATCCTTTGTTTCTTAACACAGACAATACTGTTAGTGTTGAAATAAATTCAACTGTTACAACTACTGTTTACGATGCTCAAGTAGTCAACCATACTGGTGGCAATGCAGATGAAGGCATTACTTATAGCATAAAAGGAGCGAATGCCAGTAAATTTTCGATTACTACTGACACTGGAATAGTAACCTATAAAACAATACAAACGGTAAGGCGCAATGATGCAATTACCATTGTTGCTACCGATGTTGCAGGCAACGAGAGTTTGCAAGATGTAACCGTTGTGGTTGTCAACAAACCAATCGTTCAAGTGGCAGAAGTAAACGCCACAGAAAATGAAGCGAAAGATGAGAATCAAATTACGGTAAAGGCAGAACTAGGTAGCAAGGTAACCATCACCTTTTCTGCAAATGGAAAAACGGTTATCAAGATAATTGAATCTGCCTCAGGCAATCATGACAAAGTTTCTGCTTTAACAGTTGACGAACTTAACACATTAGGTGATGGTTTGATCAATATTTCAGCCGTTGCCGTTAAAGATGGTGCAACAAGTTCTGCTGGCACTGGTAGTTTTACACTTGATACTGTGGCACCAATATTTGATCAGCAGCCTACTGCAATTAACACTAATATTAACACCCCTATTACAACCACTATTTATGATGCACAAGCAACTGACCAGAATGGCAATGCAGATGAAGGCATTACTTATAGCATAAAAGATGCAAATAACAGTAAATTTACGATTACTACTGACACTGGGAAAGTAACCTATAAAGAAATACAAACATCAGTGCATAGTAACGATACAGTTACCATTATTGCTACCGATACTGCGGGTAACGCAACAGAACAAGTCGTTACTGTTTCAGTGGTACCTCCTGCACAAGGCTTTGTTATCAATGGCAAGAGTTTTGCAGATAATGCTGGATTCTCAGTCTCCTCAGCAGGTGATGTGAATGGTGATGGACTAGATGATTTGATTGTTGGTGCCCCTCATAATCTGGTCTACAGCGATCCTACCAAGAAGGCAAGTGAATCTTATGTAATATTTGGCAAGACTAGCGCAACTGCTGTTAATTCATCAGACATAGCCTCTGGCACGGGTGGATTTATTATCAATGGCGAGGGGATTGAGGATCTAAGTGGCTGGTCAGTTTCTTCAGCAGGCGATGTGAATGGTGATGGCTTAGATGATTTGATTGTTAGTGCCACTTGGGCAAACCACTCCGTTGATAAAACAGATGCTGGCAAGTCTTATGTTGTATTTGGCAAGATTGACACAATCGCTGTTGATTTATCAAATATGGGTACGGGTGGCTTTGTTATTAATGGCGAGAATAAGGATGATCAGAGTGGCCACTCAGTTTCCTCAGCAGGTGATGTTAATGGCGATGGTCTAGATGATCTGATTATTGGCGCCCCTATAACAGGCTTAGAGTTTTCAGGTAATTCTTATGTGGTATTTGGCAAGGCTAACACAACTGACATTGATTTGTCAGATGTTGTTACTGGCATGGGTGGCTTTGTTATTAATGGTGGGAATGTTGGTGATTTTAGTGGCTACTCAGTCTCCTCAGCAGGCGATGTCAATGGTGATGGCTTGGATGATTTGATTATTGGCGCTAGTAGAGCAAAAAAAGAGGCAGGTAAAACTTTCGTCGTATTTGGCAAGCAGGACACAACTACTGTTAATTTATCAGATGTAGCCTCTGGTACGGGTGGTTTTGCTATCAATGGTGAGCATATTGAGGAACAAAGTGGCTGGTCAGTTTCCTCAATATATGATATCAATGGTGACAACTTGGATGATTTGGTTATTGGCTCTTCTTTTATAGTCAAGGCATATGAGGATAGGAAAAGTAGAACTTATGTTGTGTTTGGCAAGAAGGACGACACAGATGTTGTTAATTTATCAGATGTAGCCTCTGGCACAGGTGGCTTTGTTATTATTAGTGAGAAAATTAAAGATCATGGTGGCTACTCAGTCTCCTCAGCAGGTGATGTCAATGGCGATGGCGTGGATGATTTGATTATTGGTGCCCATTCAGCTGACAACACAGGTAAATCTTATGTGGTATTTGGCAAGGCCAACACAGATGCTATTGATTTATCAGACATAGCTGCTGGCACAGGTGGTTTTGCTATTAATGGTGAGGCTGAGGATGCTAAGGATGATAGTGGCTTTTCAGTCTCCTCAGCAGGTGATGTCAATGGTGATGGCTTGGATGATTTGATTATTGGCACCCCCAGAGTAAGCCCTAACGGTGACGTTACTATCGTAGGAAAATCCCATGTAGTATTTGGAAAAACCGATACAAAGACCGTTTATTTAGCAGATGTTAGCAAAGGTGAAGGTATTGCCGCCCATACAATTGATTTTCAAGGTGATACCAATACCGATAACAATGACACGCTAACAGGTACCTCTGCTGACGAGTTGTTTGTTGCCGGTTTAGGCAACGATGTCTTAAGGGGTAACGGTGGCACGGATGTCTTTAACGCAGGTGCAGGTGATGACACCATTATCATTAATGACGACAATCTTGCCAAACTTTCCAGCAATACACTTAGTAGCGATTTACTCGCTCGTGTTGATGGTGGTGGCAATACTGATACTCTGAAATTGGAGGGTGGCAATCTTAGTTTAGACCTTACCAATATAAGTAGTAGGCGCATTCAAGATATTGAAATCATTGATTTAACAGGCTCAGGTAATAATATCTTAAAACTTAATCTTAATGATTTACTGGATATCTCTAGTTCAACCAATGTTCTTAAGGTTATTGGCAATTCAGGCGATAAAGTTGATATAGAGCTTAATGCTAATGATTTTACTAGGGGTATTGTAAAAACAGAGGCTGGTATAGATTACTATATTTATAGCAATATTAACGCCTCTACTGCAAAGTTATGGGTAGATCAAGATTTAGATGTGATTTAACAACTATTCTTTACTGTTGTTCTGAGTTATCGTTTGCCCCACCTTTCAATTAAAAGGTGGAGTCTGACATAAATTGACCTTGAAAAGTTGGCGTTCAAAATAACCAAAAAACATAATTTTTTGCTCTATTTTTATGTTTTACATATTTATGAGTTTGAGAATAAAGGGCAATGATATTCTTATACCATTTTCAAAAATAAAATGAACAATATAGAGACCTTTGCATAAATATGGATGATTAGCAAAATTCAATTTTTGCCCACTTGGTAATTTCTTAAACCTTGTCCTAGCGGAGCTAAGGCTGGGTTTAAAAAATTACCAAGTGGGTGAAAAGTGGATTCTTGATGATTCATATTTATGCAAAGGTCTCAATATAGTGCTAATACTTGGAATGAGGATGAGTGCCAAATTGTTTGGCTTATTTTTAAAAACAGTATAAGGTATAATTCAACTCCTTTTATTATAGGGGTTTACCTGCATTTCAAAAAAAATCCAATTAATTTGAATCAGAAATGCAAAAAAGTAAACATCGGGAGAAGTCAATATGCAAATAAAAACACAAAAACAAATTACAATATTACAAAATAAAGCGCAAAAAGTCGCTGACCAACTCAACAAAGAAATTGTTGCTGTTGCCAAAGGTATTCAGCATATTCAAGTTCAAGCAGGTGTGGCTTACCAATTAAGCGCTAAAGAGTTTGATGTTAAAAAGTTAAATCTAATTGCCAAAAAAAATGGCAATGATTTAGAAGTGGCACTAGAGGAAAATGTTATTATTTTTGACAACTATTTTGCTGTTTGTGAGACTGGTTTGTCTTGCTTAGTTTCTTTGCCCACCGAAGACGGCGGGCTTTATCATATTGTTGCTAATACATTCTTCACTTTAGAAGATGGTACGCAAGTTGTGTATTTTTATGGTGAACAATCTATTGTTACCACAGAGTCTAGTGCAGTAAGTGCAAATAACAATCAAAGTTTTAAAGATATTATCACTTCAAATATAGAAATTGTAGTCGCGGTTGTAGCCGTTGCGATTATTGCTAGCAATGGTAACGATGGCAACAAAACTTTGGAACAACCAATCATTCAAGTGACAGAAGTAAACGCCACAAAAAATGAAGCACAAGATGAGAATCAAATTACGGTAAAGGCAGAACCAAGTAGCAAGATAACCATCACCTTTTCTGCAAATGAAAAAACCGTTACCAAGATAATTGAATCTGCCTCAGGTAATTATGACAAAGTTTCTGTTTTAACAGTTGACGAGCTTAACACATTAGGTGATGGTTCGATCAGTATTTCAGCCGTTGCCGTTAAAGATGGGGTAATAAGTTCTACTGGCACTGGTAGTTTTACACTTGATACTGTGGCGCCAATATTTGATCAGCAGCCTACTACAATCAACACTAATATTAGCACCCCTATTACAACCACTATTTATGATGCACAAGCAACCGACCAGAATGGCAATGCAGATGAAGGTATTACTTATAGTATAAAAGGTACAAATGCCAATAAATTTGAGATTACTGCTGACACTGGGAAAGTAACCTATAAAGAAATACAAACATCAGTGCATAGTAACGACACAGTTACCATTATTGCTACCGATACTGCGGGTAACACAACAGAACAAATCGTTACTGTTTCAGTGGTACCCCCACAAGGCTTTGTTATCAATGGTGAGAATGCCGAAGATGTTAGTGGACACTCGGTCTCCTCAGCAGGCGATGTCAATGGCGATGGCTTGGATGATTTGATTATTGGCGCCCCTCATCATCTAGACCTCAGTACACCTAACGCTAAATATACAAGTAAATCTTATGTGGTATTTGGTAAGACTAACGCAACTGCTGTTAATTTATCAGACATAGCCTCTGGCATAGGTGGCTTTGTTATCAATGGCAAGGATGCTGGGGATTATAGTGGTTTCTCGACCTCCTCAGCAGGCGATGTTAATGGCGATGGCTTAGATGATTTGATTGTTGGCGCCAATTATTCGACAACCCCCGCTGGTAAAAACCAAGCAGGTAGGTCTTTCGTCGTGTTTGGCAAAATTAACACAACTGCCGTTGATTTATCAAACATGGGTATGGGTGGCTTTGTTATCAATGGTGAAAATGCTGGAGATCGAAGTGGGGTGTCAGTTTCCTCAGCA
>Ga0256845_1000775_pt1 | contig 27867 bp, 24 predicted proteins | sample RiftiametaG_FD_189101 | JGI IMG/M metagenome (GOLD analysis project Ga0256845, IMG submission 189101) | Tube worm associated microbial communities from hydrothermal vent at the East Pacific Rise, Pacific Ocean - Riftia | ecosystem: Host-associated > Annelida > Integument > Unclassified ...
TTTATTGTCTCAGTTCGCTAGTGAAAACTATGCACTTTAGTGCAAGGCTTTAGCAAGAAAGGGTTTATGGTATTCTATGAGCCATGAAAGTTCAAAGAAGAAGCAGTCACACGATAAGCCGTTTAACGGTTCATATTGTTTGGGTGACAAAATATAGATATCCCGTACTCCGAGGTGATATACAGCTCAGATGTCGAGAGCTTTTGGTCCAGATCTGCGATGCCGAAGATGTAAGAATCCTAAAGGGAGTGGTCAGCAAAGATCATGTCCACATGCATATTGAATATCCCTCAAGGATATCGATAAGCAATTTCGCGAAGTCGCTTAAAGGTAGGTCATCGAGACGATTGCAGGATGAATTTCGGAGTTTGAAGAAACGCTACTGGGGCAAACATTTTTGGGCAATCGGATATGGCGCATGGTCAACCGGAAATATAACGGATGAAATGGTACAGGAATATTTGGAACATCATCGAGATCCATCGAATGGTGATAATGGGAATATTATTCTCGAATAGGACTTTCAGTCCGTATATGCAACCTATGGACTTTTAGTCCATAGTCGTTGAGTAAATTTAATTTATAGAATTCAATAATTCGAGTAAGAGATTTACTCACCATCTGGTACAAACACGTAACCAATACCCCAGACTGTTTGCAAGTACCTTGGTTTAGCCGGATCAATCGTAAATGTCCGGGCATGGACACATTGCTTTTTAGATGCTCACTTCCAATTCAACATTCCAAGGCATCATATAGTCTAAGTCTTCCGGTTGCTTAGGCAGCTCTTCAAGTAGGTACATGAGGTAGTTAAATGGTGTGAGACCATTGGCCTTGGCAGTTTCGATTAAACTATAAAGAATGGCGCTAGCATTAGCCCCGCTAGCCGTATTACAGAACATCCAATTTTTTCTGCCAATCACAAACGGTTTTACGGCTCGCTCAGCCCGATTATTATCAATGTTAATGTCACCACTTTTAATATAGCCACTGAGTTTATCCCATTGATTGAGGCTGTATTGAATGGCTTTGCCAATCGCTGATTTGGGAAGCACTTGTTGAATGGACTTATCTAACCATTCTTTAAATTCATTGAGTAGTGGTATCGAATTTTCTTGCCTGAAATCTTTCTTTTCATCCGCCGATAGGTCTTTAATTTCTTTTTCAATTCGATAAAGTTTGGCGATTTTATTGATGGCTAAATTAGCCCGGCCGCTTTTGTTTTTTGGCTCAGCCGTTTGCGCTTCCACAAACTTTCGTCTGGCATGTGCCATGCAGCCAATGAGAGTTGCATCAACTTGCTCATACCCTGCGTAACCATCGGCTTGTAAATAACCATCGAAGCCTTCTAAATAATTCACCGCACAACTGACTTGGTAATCATAAAGCACGATATTTTTGATGTCATTATCACAAGGCGAGTCAGAGCCTGAGCAATATAGTGAGTGTCTGTAAATGTTGTCTTTAAATGTTGGGGCAGCGATAAAGAAAAGAGCGCCCCTCAAATATGAAATTAAAATTTACCGCAACAGTCCTCAAAGATCTCCATCGATTAAAAGAATTCATCGCCAATAAAGTATCAATACTCTTTAATGCCTGAAGCTGTTGCAAGAATCAAATGATCGGCAGCGCGTTGAGCAAAAAGACCATTAGTTACTACACCCGTTATTTGATTAATTTGCGATTCTAAAATTTTGGCTTGAGAAATTTCTAAATTGTGAAGGTCTAAAATGATGTTCCCATTGTCGGTAATAAAACCATGACGATAAACGGGGTCTCCACCGAGCTTTACTAGTTCTCGAGCGACAAAGCTACGAGCCATTGGCAGTACTTCGATTGGTAAAGGGAAACGACCTAAGGTTTCTACATATTTTGACTCATCGGCAATGCAAACAAATTTGTCAGCAACGGCAGCTATAATTTTTTCACGGCTTAGAGCGCCACCTCCGCCTTTAATGAGTTGTAACTGATAGTTAGATTCATCGGCACCATCAATATATACTGGGATTTCTGCGGCATCATTTAAATCAATCACTTCAATGCCTAGCGCTTCTAACTTTTGAGTGGAGGCTATGGAGCTTGAAACAGCCGCTTTAATTCGGTGCTTGTGCTCAGCTAATAGATCGATAAAACAATTGACTGTTGAACCAGTGCCAATGCCAATAATTTCATCATCTTGAATGTATTTAATAGCTGCTTTTGCAGCTTCAATTTTAAGAGCGAGTTGTTGATCCATAATAGTTAAAAGTCATTGGTATTTGAATAGGGCTATTAAAACATGAATTTATTCATAATTCACGTTTAGCTAAAACTCTAACAATAAATCATTAATGATTGAAGATATTGCAAAACCGGTAGTGTCATTATTATGTGATTGGTAGCAAAAGACGTTAATTTTTTGACTTAATGTGCTTGATACCTTTGTAAAAGGGGAGTAAGGTTGTTGCCCCTATTAAATTAGAACGCTTTAATTGGTAGGGTCAAGGAAGTCAATTAATGGCTACGGACTCCAGCTAATAATAACAAATAACACTTTTTAAAAGTGTGAAATTGGAGAACCAAAATGAAACGTAAACCAGATATACTGGTTATATTGGCTGCGTTATTAGGTCTTGGTATGATTTTTTCGAGTTTAAGTGGCGTAAATGCTGCTGATGTACAAACAGAAACGCATTTAGCAAGAAGTAAATAACCAGTACGGTCAGATCAATCGGTCTATTCTAAAACCTTCTTAATAAGAAGGTTTTTTTATGTCTGGCTATTTGGTTTTTTAATCATGCTAAAATGAATAAAAAGCTTTTTCTGTACAGACTCCATCAAGTGGTAAATCCCAAGAGTCGCTGGGTAAATCTTCCCTTTTTTGAGCTTCATAAGCTAAGCCAATAAACTTTGGACGGTTTTGTTTGGTTTTTAAATGAGCAAAAGTTGCGTCGTAATAACCGCCTCCCATACCTAAGCGGTTTCCGTGTTGATCAAATGCTACTAACGGTAGTAATACTAAATCGAGTTTTGATACGGCTATCGCATGATTAACTCCTCGATCAACTTCTGCAATACCATAACGGTTATTGATCATTTTCGTATGATCGGTATAAGGCATAAACCAGAGTCGGTTGGGTGCGAAAGGTTTTAGTTTTGGTAAGTAGCAAATTTTTTGTTGTTTGAGAAGTTCAGGAATAATCTTTTGAGTAGAAATTTCACCATCAAAAGAAAGAAAACAAGCAATATGCTGATGATTGCGCAATAAGTTATGTTGGATTAACTGCTTTAATAATTGTTGCTCCGCTAAATTTTTTTCAGGATCTGTTAGCGAGTTTCTTTTAGATCGAACGGTTTGTCTAATCTCGGCTTTTATTAATTGATTATTAGACATATAAATTAAACGCTATGTAGCTACTCACTTAATGTGAGATTAGTTAATGGTCTACCCACCTTGCCGTTTGCTGGACTCACCCAAGAACCCGAAGGTTCAGGTGGGAGTTCCGTAATTTTATTTAGGCTTTCCAATCCAAGATTAACTTGTTTGGACATGCACACCAAAAATCAACAAGAATACCCTGTGATGAGATTATCGGCTCATGGGTTACAACAGCTTGACGAACAAGGCAGGCAGGGTGTTATATTAACTCTGATTGGGCGGTTGATGCTAGCGCCGTTTCAACTTTTTGTTGAAGATCTTGAATACGCTTTTCAGTTTCATTCTTTTTAGTAAGGTTTGTTGGTTCACCGTGCAATAATTCATAAGATAAATTTAGTGCAGCCATTACCGCAACCCTTTCTAAACCCATAATACGACCGCTTTCTTTGATTTCACGCATGCGTTTATCAAGAGCTTGAGCGGCTTCTTGTAGTTTAGGAATTTCATCTTCAGGGCTGGCAACATGATATTCATTGCCCATAATATGAACATTAACGGGTTTATTTTCAGCCATTAACTAATTTCCTTAAGTTTTTCGATCATCGCTTCAATTTTGCTACTAGCCAGCTTATTTTTGTCGAGTAAGTTTTGACGATCGAGCCGCAATTGTTTATTTTCTGATTGTAACGATTCAAAGGAATCTAAAAGCTTTGAAACGCTGCCTTCAAGTTGCGAAAGATTTGAGGTTGTCATGGCAAACTATTGTTTTTTAGTGTGATTTTAATATAAGGCGCATCCAGTCAATGGTCAATGGTATAATGCGCAAAAATGCCATTATTTAACCTATTTTGACTATTTGAGTGATAAAAATGAATGATTTTTCAGAAAATGACGGATCGCTTTACCAAAATTTTGAAGATGTGTTAGCAGAAAGTGACTGCGAAATTAGCGCTTCAGAATTTCAAGGTGTTCTTGCTGGAATGTTTTCAGCAGGTTTAAAGTTGGCTGATCAGCAATGGAAATCGACGCTATTAGAAATTGTTAATGAAGGGCGAGCATTGTCGGCTGAAGCTTTAAAAGCGGCACAAGATATTTTTAATAAAACTGGAAAAGTGTTTATAGAAGAGGATGTATTAGCGCCAATATTATTGCCAGACGATAGTTACCCCGTTATTGATCGGCTTGAGGCGATTGTATTGTGGAGCCAAGGCTTTTTGTTAGGCTTTGGCTTACAACAAGCAGATAAATTGATTAATAGTCCTGAAGTGGCTGAATCTTTACAAGATATTAGTAAAATTGCGCAGTGCGAAGTTTCTGCCGATGAAAGTGAAGAATCGCAATTAGATGTGGAGATGTTAATTGAACATATTAAAGTTGCAGTGAAAGTTATTTATTTAGAATTAGTGGTGAAAAACCAACAATTAGACGTTGCTTCTATGGGCGACAGTGATACTTGTCATTAAATAGATTGGTTTTAGTACTTATAATGAGAATTATATGATGATAAAAAATGCTGAATTTAGTCGACGAAGACGTCAATTGATGAAGTTTATGGGCGGTAATTCTATTGCTATTATCGCTTCTGCTTCTGAACAAATAAGAAGCCGCGATACAGAATTTCATTTTAGACAACATAGTGATTTTCACTATTTATCAGGATTTCCAGAACCTCAGTCCGTTATAGTGCTTTTGCCCGGTCGCATTCAAGGGGAATACATTATTTTTTGTCGTGAAAAGAATAAAGAAATGGAAACCTGGCATGGCAGACGATATGGGCAAATTGGGGCAAAAAAATATTTTAATTGTGATGATGCGTTTCCGATTGAAGATATTGATGAGATCTTGCCTGGTTTAATGGAAGGGCGTGACCGTATTTATTATGAATATGGTAATCATACTGAATTTGATAATCAAATCATGAGTTGGATTAATCACCTAAAAAAGCAAGTAAGACAAGGTGCGCACCCTCCTGGGGAATTAATTGATTTAAGCCATGTATTACATGATATGAGGTTATATAAAAGCAAAGCAGAAATCGAAGTTATGCGGCAGGTGGCTGAACTTTCAGCAGTAGGACATAATGAAGCAATGAAGAAATGCCGTCCTGAGTTAAATGAGTTATCAATAGAAGCAGAAATTAAATATCAATTTTCCTCTCAAGGCGCTAGACACGAAGCCTATAATGCCATTGTTGCAGGTGGTGAAAACGCCTGTATTTTGCATTACGTAGAAAATAATGCACCTTTAATTGATGGCGATTTGTTATTAATTGATGCTGGTGCAGAATTAGAAGGTTATGCCGCAGATATCACCCGAACGTTTCCTATTAACGGTGTTTTTAATGAAGAGCAAAAACAAGTTTATCAATGTGTTCTTGAAGCTAACAAAAAAGCGATTAAACAAGTTAAACCAGGTAATGCTTGGACTGCACCTCATGATTGTGCAGTAAGAATTTTGACACAAGGTTTGATTGATATGGGGATATTGCAAGGCGATCTTGAACAATTAATTGAAGATCAAAGTTATAAAACTTTCTATATGCATAAAACAGGGCATTGGATAGGTTTAGATGTGCATGATGTTGGTGATTACAACATTGATAAAGAGCCAAGAATTTTAGAACCGGGCATGGTGCTAACGGTTGAGCCGGGTTTATATTTTGCTCCTAAAACAAAAGGTTTAAATAAAAAGTGGTGGGGCATTGGTGTTCGTATTGAGGATGATGTTTTGGTAACACCAAAAGGGCATGAGGTTTTATCAAAAAGTGCGGTAAAAGAAGTTGCGGCAATAGAAAAATTAATGGCTCAATAAATATTTTTTGTAAACAGATCCTCAACGTAAACTTTATAATCAAAGTAGGGTATATTTAAGTAATATTTAAACATGAAAGAATTTGATATTATTATAGCTGGCGGTGGAATGGTTGGCGCGACAGCGGCATTGGCATTGGCGCAACTGGAGATGAATATTGCTCTGGTAGAACCGATTGAACCAACGTTAGATATTAGTCCGAGTTATGATCAACGTGCTGTCGCCTTGTCAGCTGCATCAGTAGCCATTTATAAAAGTCTTAATCTGTGGGATCAAATTCAGCCTCTTGCTTCCCCTATTACCGACATTCACATTTCGGATCAGGGTAATTTTGGTTTTACACGTATAAATGCAAAAGATTGCAAGGTCGATGCATTAGGGCAAGTGATCCCTCTTGATCAAACAGGGCCTATTTTGTGGCAGTCGATCCGTTCAATTAAAAATATAACGCTTTTTTGCCCAGCAAAAATTTCAGCGATAAAGTCCAGTGAAGAGTTGGGTGATCCGATTGAAATAATACTTATTGATAATCAGAAAAAACAGCATTTACTGAGTGCAAAATTGTTATTAGCCGCAGATGGCACCTATTCATCAGTCGCTAAAATGTCGTCTATTGAAACCACAAGAAATAGTTACCGTCAGCATGCGGTTATAGCAAATATAACCACTGAAAAAGCGCATAACAATCGTGCTTTTGAACGTTTTACTCAACAAGGTCCGCTGGCACTATTGCCATTAAAAAGAAAAAGTATGTCCCTGGTTTGGTGTCAAAACGAAGAAAATATCGACAATGTCATGAATTATTCTGATGACGAATTTATTCAACAATTACAATTAGCTTTTGGTTACCGGTTGGGACAAATCACAAAAGTGGGTCAGCGCTGCGAATATCCTTTAGCGTTACATACTTGTCATCAGCCATTTAAACAACGGGTTTTATTATTAGGAAATGCCGCTCACACGTTACACCCTATAGCTGGGCAAGGGTTTAATTTAGGTTTGAGAGATATAGCAGCTTTAGTTGATGCAATTGTTAAAGCAAAAACACACAGTCATAATTTAGATTATGGACAGGTCAGTTTTTTAGCGGAATATTTGCAACAAAGACAAGCCGATTGGAAACTTACAATTGGCGCAACGGACTCCTTAGTAAAATTATTTAGTTATGATTTTTTTCTACTGACTTTGGCAAGAGATAAGGGCTTATGTCTCTTGGATAAGATCCCTTTTTTAAAACAAAAGGTTGCATCAATGGCTATGGGTTTTAATGGACACTCTGCTAATTTAACTCGCGGTATTAAAATTAATCATTAACTTAGCTTGTAAGTACTTAACCTCAAATTACTTATGATTAAAATAGCTAATATGATTGATTAAAACTGACTCGGAAATAGAACTTAAATGATGACAAATTACGACATATGTATTGTAGGTGGTGGAATGGTTGGTCTGGCAATGGCGGCCTCATTAGCAGAAACTGAACTCAATATATTATTGATTGAAAAACAAGATTTAAATCAGTCTTTAAATGATCATTGGTTGTTGAACCAAAAAGTAGAAATGAAAGAGTTTGATGTAAGGGTGAGCGCGATAAGCCCTGTTAATCGTGATTTTTTAAAACAACATAATGTATGGCAAAATATACCTCAACAACGGTTAGCTCATTATCAAAAAATGAACGTGTGGGATGGCGATGGTACCGGCAAAATCGAATTTGACGCCGCAGCTATTGCACAAGCGGATTTAGGTGTCATTGTAGAGAATAGAGTATTACAAGCGGCATTATTAAAAAGAATAAACAACGCTGACAATATTCATTGTTATTTTGGTGTGGGATTAGAAGATGTTGAAATAAATGATGAAGCCGTTTCAATTGTTTTAAGTGATGGTTCTAGCGCTATTTGCCAATTAATTATTGGTGCAGATGGTGCGCATTCTAATTTGAGAAAAAAACTATCAATTCAATCAAATGAAACAGATTATCAACAAATTGCTTATGTGATGAATGTAAAAACCGAGCACTCTCATCAACACACCGCGTGGCAACGTTTTACAGCAACGGGACCCGTTGCTTTTTTGCCATTACCAGACGAACATTGTTGCTCCGTTGTATGGTCTATTGATCAAGATAAAGGGGATGCACTCGCTAGCTTAAATTCGAAAGATTTTGCCCTAAAACTTCAATATGCGTTTGAGTCACGATTGGGTAATGTGGCACCAATTTCTCAGCATTTTGCTTTTCCATTGGTTAAAAGGCATGCGCAGAGTTATCTTAGCAAGCGGGCTGCACTGGTGGGTGATGCCGCGCACACGATTCATCCTTTAGCAGGGCAAGGGGTTAACCTTGGTTTTCAGGATGTCGACAATTTATCGACATTGATTATTAAACTGATTGATGCAAAGCGAGATTTTAGCTTATTACAAAATTTAAGATCGTATGAACGCGAACGAAAAACTAAAAATTTAATCATGCAAAATGCGATGAGTGCTTTTAAACATATATTTGCAAATCAAAGTCTGCCCATTACTTTATTGAGAAATTTTACCATGTCTGGATTAAACCGATTTAGTTCGGCAAAAGATATTATTATTAAAAAAGCGATAGGCTTATAAAGCAGCATAAAGAGTTTTAAATATGAAGATCCAACGGTTACTATTTATAGCATCGGTATTTATTCAATTGACGGTATCAAATACCGTATTTGGCCATCAAACTAAAGTTGATAGACCCCAAGCCCATCAAGTCAAAAATGATGAATATAAAAATTTGGGTGCGTTGATACAACCAGACAATTTATTCCCAGTGATTGAATTGCAAACCTCGGCTGGAAAAATAAGAGTGGAGCTAGATCGAATTAAAGCGCCAATCAGCAGTAATAATTTTATTTATTATGTTACAAATGGCTCTTATGATGGCACGATTTTTCATCGGGTTATTGACGAATTTGTGGTGCAAGGTGGCGGTTATGATCAGTATTTTAAGGAAAGAAAAGTTGAAAGCCTAATATACAATGAGTCTGGCAATGGCTTAAAGAATAAAATGTTTACCATTGCTATGGCAAGAGAAGAAAAACCTCACTCAGCAGGGCGGCAGTTTTATTTTAATTTGTCAGATAATGAGAATCTAGACCCCGGAAAAACTTGGGGTTATGCTGTATTTGGTGTGGTGATTGATGGTGAAGATGTTTTAGAGTTAATTTCAAAAACCAAAACACACATTGACACTAATTTTAACTGGGCAGACGTGCCAGTTAAACCGATTATTTTAAATCGAGCTATTTTAATAAAGTCGGAAATTTGAAGATAAAATTTATTTTCACTTTTTTCAAAAAAACATTCCATTTCTCATCACAATTTTGCTAAACTGGTCGGCTCTCTATCAAATATTTTTGTATATAGGCAATTTCTATGATCAACAGGCCATTAGCATATAAAGGTCCAGTCGATCACCTAAGAAAATATTTTTCAGAAGAGTTATTAATGCAAGGTTTGTCACTGTTATTTGATGACAACTTAGTCAACTGGAAGAGTATTGTTGATGAAAAATACGTTAAAGGAACCTCTCTTTGTGATGGGCAATTTAGCAAACAAATCTTATTTTGGCCACTTAATGAATCTTTGGGCAGCTGTAGTTGCCAAGAAAATGAAAAGACTGATAGCGCTTCAAAAGATTCTAATCATCAATTAAACAACGACAAATCAGAAATTCAAGCCTGCGTACATTTAGCCGCTTTAGCGATTGAAACAAAAACACGTTTACATAGATTACCCCCCTCTAGTTTTCAACAGTCACGACATGCCACCGGTAAACGATATATTAACAAATGGCTTAAAGGGCAAAAGTTAGATCCTTTTCCAAAAATGGCCAGACATCGAGTTATTTATCTAATTGACCAAATTGATTCACGTTGGATCGTGAGTACGCACAAAGCCTATTTAACAAAAGATTCTGTTTATCAAATTAAGTCGACAATCAACTTGAGCGAAACAATAGAAGCGGAACTTGTTGGTAAGAAAAATACCAAGTTTTTTAGTTTGGCAGACCAACAAATACTGTATTTTTTAGATAAGGAACTTGGTTGTTGTTTTATTAAAAACTCAAGAATTGACAAGCATTCATTATATTTAGAGAGTCATCAATTTGAAATCACTTCAACTGAAAAGGCAAATCGTTTAGTTAAAATGTTAATTTTAACCGACCGTGCATTTTGGCAATCAAGTCATCGACCGGCATTAAATTTGTCTGCACGAAATAAAAATTTTTGGCGTCAAACAGAAGCAAAAGAATTACCACAAATTTGTGAAAACTATTTTTTAGACTTAAAGCATAATGGCATTATTGAAGTATTTGAAGAAGCGGCAGAAAAAAGTAAAAAGCTGTTTTCACAATTGATGAACTTGCGCACTTTTGATATTCAACCGGTATTAAAGATCACTAGCACGGAGGTGACTTTACCTTGGCAAAGAGATAAGGTAAAACCATTTGATATTGCTAAATTATCATTTATGGTTAACGGAAAAGAGTTCTCATTAAAAACTTTACTACCGCTGATTTTGGAAAGAGAGGCTAATCATCAATTTAGTGAGTCTATTGCGGACTATTTATTGCAAATTGAAAACCTTGCAGTCTTAGAAGCTTGTTACGACATTCCTGTTATCGAAAAATTTCATTTTGGTGACCGTCAATTTGATAGTCATCTGAGCCATATGTTACCAATATTAAATGGGTTACAGACTTTGGGATGGAAAATTGAAATTGCGAAAGGTTTTCGTCTTAACCGAATTGTTAGTCATGATTGGTATGTCGATGTGGTTCAAGGAATTGAAAAGAAAAGAACATTAGAGGAAACCTCAAAAAAATTAAAAAATAAAAAAATAAAATCGCCTCAACAATTAGAGTTAATTGAGGAAGAAAAATTCGAGCTACAGAATTATGATATAGAAAATAAATTCGATTGGTTTGAACTTGAAATAGGAGTAAAAATAAAAGGTCAATCACTCAATTTAATGCCATATATTGTTCTATTGATTGAAAGAGATGAAATTGATTTTAAGAGTGAATCATTAGATAGCCAGTTACATATAAAGTTAGATAGTGGCGAAACTCTTTCACTTGAAAGAGAGAGAGTGAAATCTATTTTTTCTTCGTTTGTTGAGTTAAATGACGAAAAAAATCTTAATGAAAATAAACGTTTAAAATTTCCAACTAATCAGTTTGGTCGACTAATTCCTTTGCTGAATCAAGAAAAAGAAATCTCCGCTGAAACGCGATCAAATAAACGAAAAGGGATAAAAAATTCGTTTTCATCAAGTCTTAATTGGCTGAATGGTAAACAATTAGCAAAAAAAGCAAAACAATTAAATCGTGGCACGACGATTAGTGAAATTGAAGTACCTAGAGAATTGCGAGGTGATTTAAGAGATTATCAACAAGCGGGATTAAACTGGCTACAATTTATTAGAAAATATAATTTGGGCGGTATTCTTGCTGATGATATGGGGCTTGGAAAAACAATTCAAACGATTGCCCATATTCTTGTAGAAAAGAAAGAAGGTCGTTTACGAGGCCCATGCTTAGTGGTTGCGCCTACAACCTTATTATCAAATTGGCATCAAGAAATTCAAAAATTTGCCCCTTCATTAAAAGTATTAATTTTTGCAGGAAGTAATCGAAAGGTCTTATTTCCTAAAATAGCCAATTCAGATGTTGTTATAACGAGTTATGGTTTAATTTTAAGAGATATTAACAAACTGACTAATTTACATTTTCATTTATTAATATTAGATGAAGCACAAGTGATTAAAAATACTCGTAGTAAAATTACCGCGGCAGTGAATGAACTTCGTTCTAATCAGCGTTTATGTTTAACCGGTACACCTATGGAAAATCATTTGGGTGAATTGTGGTCATTATTTCATTTTTTAATGCCCGATTTTTTAGGTAGTGAATATCAATTTAATCAATTATATCGTCAGCCTATTGAGAAAAACCAAGATTATTTACGTCAAAGCTTATTAGCTAAACGAGTGGCTCCGTTAATGCTTAGAAGAACTAAAAATGAAGTAGCAAAAGAACTACCTAGTAAAACTGAAATGTTAGTTTTGTTAGAGTTGGAAGAGTCTCAAGCAGATCTTTATGAGACTATTCGTATTTCTATGATAGAACAAGTTCATAAAGTGATGTCGTTAGAAAGTAAAACTCGAAATCAATTTTTGATTGGCAATGCATTGTTAAAATTACGTCAAGTTTGCTGTCATTCATCACTTATAAAATTAGAGTCAGCTCAAAGAAATAGTTCTTCAACTAAAATTTCTTGGTTACAACAGCGATTACCCACCATGGTAGAGCAAGGCCGACGTATATTATTATTTTCTTCTTTTACTAGCATGCTTGATATTATTGCTAAAGAATTAGAAGTGATGTCTTTGCCCTTTTTGATGTTGACAGGAAAAACAAAGCATCGCGGAAAAATGGTAGAGCAATTTCAAAAAAGTAATATACCAATTTTTTTAATTAGTTTAAAAGCGGGTGGTGTAGGATTAAATTTAACGGCTGCTGATACGGTTATTCACTATGATCCTTGGTGGAATCCCGCGGCTGAACAGCAAGCTAATGATCGTGCTTATCGTATAGGGCAAGACAAACCGGTTTTTGTATATAAGTTAATTACTAAAGGAACCGTCGAAGAAAAGATTCAACAAATGCAACAACAAAAAAATAAACTTTCTCAAGGTTTATACGACCAAGAGTCTTTAGATACTATGAATTTAACGGCTGATGATTGGCAAGCATTGTTTCAGCCGATAGAAGGGTTTTAGTTAATTAATTAGTAAGTAAAGTTAAAATATAGTCCATATTCAATTTCTGATTCATCGTCTTGAATTTTAACATCATCAACTAATGCGCCAACGGTTAACCGTCCGTCAAATAAATCAAATTGATATTGCATATCAATTTGATTTATCTGTTTAAAAACTTTTGAAACGCTATTACCCAAACTGGAGTTATTGGGATACCTGTCACGATCATTGGTATTTAGATCCAAGTTTCTAAGGATCAATTGCCACTGATTTCCACTGCTGAGTTGAGAAAATATTGTTAACGCATAAGTTTCAGCATCGTTATCATATTTTGAACCAATGCTTCTTTGATAGAAACGATATCCTGATTGATAAGTTCCGTGCTCATAAAAACAGTCTTGAGAGGTATCGCCTCTTGGTCCGCAGTTAGCTTGAGTATCACTGTATTCCAAGTTAATCCAGATCCTTTGCTGAGCAATAGTTAGATGTGTTTCTAAGCCATATAAGAAAGATTTATCTGAAATTTGAAATACGCTAGGCCCAGAGCTATCTTCACCGATAGTTTGGGCATATATGGCATAAGGTTGTCCAGAAAAGGTGTCTGACCAACGCAAATCTAACCCTGCTAAATGATTTCCAAGCTTGGTTTGTAAAGATTTATCGCAAGAGCTCTCTTCATTAACGCATTCTGTTTGTCCCAATAAACCGTTGAAAAAGAAACGCGAAGAATTAGGCTGTCCATCGCCACCCCATTGGTAAGACCAAGATAAACCTAACTCTAATTTTTTATAGGGTTTAAAAGTGGCGCGGGTACTCCAAAGTTTAGCGTTGGGGACGTGACGTTCTTCTTCAAGCTGCGCCATTTGCGCAACAAAAGTCCAAGGTCCTATCCAGCTTAACCAAGGAGTTTTAAAAGCTCTTGAATCATTTCGTCTAATGCTAAACGCAGGAAGTGGGCGTGCATTGTTAGAAAGGATTAAACTCGAATCTAAGCCTGGTCCCCATGATTGTTCAAGTGAACCTAATGTTAATACCCAATTGCCTAATTTGTAGGCTAAATAACTTTCATCAAAATTAGTTTTGTCATCGCTATTATTTAATGGATTGCTAAAGTGATGATTAACTTGAATTTTTCCAGAAAATTGTTGATTGATATATTGAGAGGAAATCGTCAGATTAGATTTTTCAGGATAATTTAATTCATGCGAGTTAAATTGACGCTCAGTTGATGTTGCATAAAGTTTAAATTGGTTTTTAAACCCTGTAGTAGTTGCAGCCTTCATTGCTCTTTTAACATGATCAATCGCGCTTTTTTGGGCATTAGAGAGGGTTTTAAGATTAGTCCCTTTAATACTTGTATTAATGCTTGCCCACATTAAAGGATAGCTTGTTACTGGAATATTGATAACATGACTATCTGCTAAAAATTGAAGATCGGCTCGTAAACTAATGTCTTTAATATCTACCCACGGAGCAGCTTCTGTTGAAAATGAAGCTATAAAGCCGATTAATAATAAGATTTTTTTCATAACAAAACTCTAAAATTGGATGTTTGTAGAAATAAGGATGAAGTATATTGCATAAAGATGTATTGATAATAAATTATTTACATAATGATATATATTGTTTTGCAATATTTTCTGCAGAAACATTCGCTAATATGTCTAAATCATTATTAAGTAAATGGGTAGCTAGCGAAGAGTCTAACGCTTTTGATAGTGCATTGGCATTACGACGAGGTACTAAAAAATTTGAGTGTTCATCTTTTAGTATTTCATTTGGGCCATGAGAGCAATTAGTGCTGACAACTTTAGTTCCTACAGCTAAAGCTTCTACAAGTACATTACCAAACCCTTCATAATCTGAGCTCAATACGAGTATTTCAGCATGTTTAATCCAATTATAAGGGTTTGTTTGGAATCCAGGTAAAATTAACCGCTCTTCAATACCATATCTTTTTGCAAGTTTGATGGCTTTTTGAGGTTTATTACACAAAAGTACCAATTTATATTGGTGATCCACCTTTTTAAATGCTTGAAAGAGTATGTCGTGTCGCTTTTGCCTAGCCATACGACCAACATGTATTATATAAGGTGTTTCCGGTATATTGTGGTTTGCAATGTTAGATTGCTCTTGAATTACACTAAAATCGAAAGGGTTGTAAATAGTACGTATAGATTTTGGCTTAATTTTAGAGTTCTGCATTATTTCTTTTTCTAGGCCTTTAGAAACGGTAATCAGGTTTTTCCCTGATAAGTTATTCTTTGATGATTTAAGATAATAGTAGGCGATAGGACCTAGTTTTTTTTGCCTAATGAGTTCTTCTTCAATACTATTATGAACAATAAAAAATAGGTTGTTATTATTTTTTAAAGTGCTTTTTGCTAACAAATTATTACTTTTATCTAAATTAGATAATATTAAATCGTATTTACCACTCAATTGTTGGGTTTCATAGAACCACTTCTCTAACTTATTGATACTATTTTTTACCTTCCAGTATCGATCAACCTTAGAAGCTCTTCCCTTAAATAGAAAATCAATTTTTACATCTTCAGGAAGGATGTAATCATAGTTACTGCTTAATGAAAGTATGGTGACTTTATGACCCATCTCAACCATCGCATTTGCTAAAGTCAGAACAATCTTTTCTGCACCTCCTCCAGTTAAACTATCTATTACTATTGCGACATGCTTCATAAGATTTTCTGTAACCTGAAATAACTTTTATAGTAAGATATAGAATTGTAACATGCTTAATTGATGGCTTTAAACGGTTGTTACAAATGAAATATACATTTTAATTAAAAATCAGATAGAATTAATTTTTAACCTTTTTGAAAGTTACTGATGTCAAAGCCTGTCATTTTATTTATTCCTGTTTCTTCAACCAAAGGTATTGGTGAATATACTCGTTCAATGATTTTGGCTGAAACCTTGTTGTCAGAAAATAATAATTTTGATATCCATTTTATTATCAACAAGTATGTTAATTATGCTAATGATTCCCCTTATAAAGTACATTATAGCCAACATTCTGCAACTAAAGATACTCCTACCGTAAAAGCGGTAATGAAGCAGATCCGACCAGACATTGTGATTTTTGACTGTGCTGGACGCTCTCAACAAATGGCTTATGCAAAGTCATTAGGAGCTAAAGTAATCTTTATTTCTCAGCATAAAAGAAAAAGAGCGAGAGGGCTGAAACTCCAAAGATTATTAAATACGGATTTACATTGGGTGGTACAAACAAATTACGCAATTTCGAAAATTAATTGGCTCTCACGTATAAAACTAAATCTGTTAAGTAAGCCTATACCAAAAAACATAGGACCTATTTTACCAAAAATCGATCACCACCAAACGCAAAAAATTCTATCAAAATATCAGTTATTATCGAGGCAATATTATATTTTCTGTTCTGGTTCTGGTGGGCATAAAGTCAAGTCACAATTTGCTGCAGATATTTATTATCAAAGTGCGGTTCAATTCTCTCAACAACATAAAATTCCATCTGTGGTAATCTTTGGGCCAAACTATCCAAACGAAATTCCTAAAGATAATTTTGTGCAGTGTTATCGGTTTATCCCAAGCGCCGAATATATAATTTTATTAAATGAAGCAAAAGGTTGTGTAATTTCTGCAGGGGATACTCTTTTACAAAGTATTGAATTACAACGACCATGTGTCGCAGCTCCGGTTTCAAAAGATCAGCCGGCTCGACTAAAAATATGTGCTGCACAAGGCCTATTGATCCCTTCTAAACCAACAGTCCAAGAGCTTTGTATTAACGCCTCTTTATTGATGAATAAAAAACACTATGAAGCCGTAAAAAATAGAATAAAAGAAATTCAACCTGTGTGTGGTTTAGATATAGCGATTAAAGATATAAATCGTTTATCAAATTTAAACATATTGTCAAAAGACAAAATAATAGGTATAAAAAACGGAAAGAAACATTTTTTATTTTTTATTTCACAAAACTATAGCTATGCCATCTTGCGTCCACTACAAAAAGAAATTTTAGCTCAAGGGCATCAAGTTAAGTGGTTTCTATTTGGAGATGAAGTTAATAAAAGATATTTATCAACTGAGGAAGAAGTTTTAGAAACAGTCGATGAAATAATTCAATATCAACCTGACGCAAGTTTTGTTCCAGGAAATGTTATACCAAGTTTTATTCCTGGTGTAAAAGTGGCCGTGTTTCATGGATTCAACGTAAGAAAAAGAAATAAATCTGAAAACGTTGGTCACTTCAGAATTCGTGGTTGTTTTGATTTATATTGTACCCAAGGACCTAATACAACAAAACGCTTTCAACAGTTATCAAAACAATATAGTTTTTTTGATGTTGTAGAAACGGGTTGGCCAACGATGGATCCATTATTTAATCAAAATGCTAAACGAATAGACTCCAGGCCAACAATAATAATGTGCTCTACTTTTACAAAAAATCTAACCTGTGCCCCGCACTTATATGAACAAGTAAAAAAGCTAAGTAGAAGATCAAAATGGCAATGGTTAGTACAGTTTCATCCAAAAATGTCAAAGGAGATAGTTAATATGTATAAGCAACTATCAAATGAAAATTTGCAGTTTATTGAAACAGATAATGTTATACCTCTACTGCAAGCTGCAGATGTGATGTTGTGTGATACCTCTTCAATATTATTAATGTTTATTCTTCAAGGCAAGCCAGTGGTTACTTTTAATGGAAATAATAAAGGGAATCACCTGATTAATTTTACAGATAGAAATGAATTAGGAAATCATTTAGAGTATGCATTAAGTAGACCCAAGGAGTTAATAGAGCATATAGACTTATATAATAAACAGCTTCATCCCTATACTGATGGACAATCCTCAAAACGAGTATTGGATGCCACAATTAATTTTATAAATTCCCCAATAAAACCAAAAAAGAAAAAACCTTTAAATTTATTAAGGAATTTTAAAATTAGAAGAACACTAAACTATTGGAGGTGATTTTTATTTTAATATAATGATTTATTTTTCTCCTCAATCCACTTAGACATATATTTAGTACTTTTTAATGAGTGATAACCTAACATCAAACCAATAAAATTATTGTTTCTATGTTTTTCAATATTCTTAAGGGTGTGATTAATTATATTCATTAATTTTGTTTCAAGTCTTTCTTTATCATATACTTCATTTAATAGTGGATCACAAAGCTCGCTATTTTTAGTCCATAACTCTTTATCTTCATAGAGTGAAACAGCCGCATCAACAATACTTTCTAAATTATCCTCAATTAATCCTGGCCATTGTTGATCAGTGCTCATTCCTTCGGCTCCAATATTTGTAGTTATATTAGGTGTATTGGAGATCATTGCATCAATTAATTTTCCTTTTATACCTGCACCAAAACGCAGAGGTGCTAAACATACTCTTGCTTGACTCATTACTTCATTAACATTTCCGGCTCTATCTTTTATAAGAAATCCTGTTTTAGAATTGTTTAATGCGGTTGCTTTTGGGGGCGTATAAGCACCATAAATATGAAGTTCGGCTTTGGGAAGTTTTTTTCTAATAAGAGGCCAGATTTTTTGTAAGTACAATATAGAATCCCAATTTGGAGCGTGTCTTAAATTTCCAATAGCGATAAAGTTTTTTCGTTGTTCAAAGTTTGGAGTGATAATATTTCTGTCTATGAGATTAATCATAAAAGGAAGGTGAATTAATAATTGAGGAGCTATTTTAAAATGCTCAGTTAATAACGACATTTCGAAACTAGAAATAATTAATGAAATATCGCAGCGATAAATACTAGCAATTTCTCGTTTTGTTAAGTCGGAATTAAGATCTGAAAAGTTAAATTTTCTATTTTGTTTAAGTGCAGAATGTCTTGCATCTCTTAAACATTGCAAATCTTCTGTATCTAAAATCCGTAGTGCATTAGGGCAGCATTCAGAGACGCGCCAACCAAACTGTTCCTCCATTAAAAAACGGTCAAAGAGTACAGCCGTTGGATTAACTTTTGTTATAAATTGGTCAAAGTGCGAATCATTAACTTTGATTTCTTGAGTTTCAATATCTTCTTTATGTAAATCAGTAATATATTCAGTTTTTTTAGCGGCTGTAGAAAAAATGACTCGCCAGGATGCCCTTTTAAAACAACGAATTAATGATAACATATGAGAACCAGCGGCAGATGACTGTGGTTCTGGCCAAACATATCCAATAATTAGTAAGGTATTCATCTATCCTATTCTATATAATATTTATTGAAAGATTATGACAGGTATTTAATCAGATAATAAGTGTAATAACAGAGATCCATAACTAATGGAAAAATTTAACCGATTATACGAAAGAGCCGTAAAGCGCAAAGGTAGTGAGCAAGTGCTGTTGTCTTTGTTATCCCAGCCGAACACAAACAAGCAGTTAATAAGCATTGCAGACAGAGATTATTTAGCGGCAATGGTAAAAAAGATTTTTCAGGCGGGTTTTATTTGGCGAGTTGTAGAAAATAAATGGTCCGGTTTTGAAGAAGTCTTTTGGGGGTTTGAACCGAGTAAGTTAGAACTTGCCAGTGATGAACAAATAGAAAGAATGAGTCAAGATAAACGCATTATTAGAAACTATACAAAGGTAAAGGCGGTTCGTGAAAATGCTTATTTTGTAAAAGAAATATCAGACCAAAATAAGGGCTTTGGGCAATTTATAGCAGACTGGCCAAGTGATCAAATTACTCAATTATGGTTATATCTGAAAAAAAATGGTTGTCGATTAGGAGGAAATACAGGGCCATATTTTTTGAGAGTTATGGGAAAAGATACCTTCTTATTAACTAGAGATATTGTTCAGTATTTAATTAATCAAGGTCTTATAACAAGACAACCAAATTCGCAACGTGATTTAAAATTAGTTCAAGAAACTTTTAATGAATGGCAGCAACAGTCCCAGCTAACTTTTGGTGAAATCAGTCAAGTCGTTGCATATAGCTTTGGAGAGAATAAAATTCATGATCTAGATCAACGCTAATATTCTCTCTTGAATTTATAATTTTTATTTTTAGTCTTGAGTAAAAATATGCAACTTGTTTGCCCCGCTGGTAATTACCATTCATTAGTAAAAGCGGTTGATCACGGCGCTGATGCTGTTTACATTGGATTTAAGAATGAAACCAATGCAAGACATTTTTCAGGTCTAAATTTTTCTGAAAAACAAATTATTAAAGGCATAGAATATGCGCATAATAAAAACTGTAAGGTATATTGTGCAATTAATACTTACCCTAGGGAAAAATATTTCCAGCGATGGAAAGATTCCGTTGATCAAGCAATAGACTTAGGCATTGATACACTCATAGTCGCAGATATTGGGGTGATGGATTATATTCGAAGCCGTTCAAGTGATTACCCAATTCATTTGTCAGTTCAAGCGTCAGCGACAAATCTAGAATCATTAAATTTTTATGAAAAAAACTTTGGCATTCTAAGAGCCGTATTACCGCGGGTTCTTTCTTTAAAACAAGTATGCAATTTAGCAAAACATTCTTCAGTTGAAATTGAGGTTTTTGGTTTTGGCAGTTTATGCATTATGGCAGAAGGTCGATGTTATCTTTCCTCATATTTAACCGGTGAATCACCTAATACATTAGGGGTGTGCTCTCCGGCATCGTATGTAGATTGGCAAGATAAAGGTGAGATTCTTGAATCACGATTAAATGGCTTGTTAATTGACCGTTTTACAGAAAATGAAAATGCGGGTTATCCCACTTTATGTAAAGGCAGATTTAATGTGAATGGAAAGATTGAACATGCTTTAGAAGAACCAACCAGTTTAAATACGATGAACATTTTACCTGAATTACAACAAGCCGGTATTGTGGCAATAAAGCTCGAAGGACGTCAGCGTAGTCCCGCTTATGTGGCGGCGATAACTCAAGAGTGGCGAAAAGCGATAGATCAAATTCTGCTGAATGGTCAAAGAGTACCCAAAGAATGTATCGAACAATTGGCCAATTTTGCAGAAGGCAAACAAACGACACTAGGTGCTTATGAAAGATCTTGGCAATAATTAATGAAAAATAATCAATCACATACTATGAAAATTTCAGTTGCCGCAGTGCCGTATTATTGGAGCAAAGAAGCTTATTATAATTTTTATAATAAAGTGGCATTATCCTCTGTTGATATTGTTTATTTAGGTGAAACGGTTTGCTCTAAAAGACGAAACATGAAATATGATGATTGGTTAGAAGTTGCTAATATATTAACGCTTGCAGGAAAAGAAGTTGTTCTAAGTACTCTAACATTAATAGAAGCAGAATCTGAATTATCCTATCTTTCTAAAATAGCCCAACAAAAGAAATATTTGATTGAAGCGAATGATATGTCTGCAATTGAAGTTGCGAGTCAAAATAATAATTCATTTGTGGCAGGTTGTGGCATTAATATTTATAACAATCAAACTATGGCAAGGTTAATTTCATTAGGAATGGTTCGTTGGCAGGTCCCTGTAGAACTCGGTCAAGACGACATTGCGTTAATGACACCTTTTGCAAAAAAGAATCACGTTGAAATCGAATATCAAGTCTTTGGACGAATGGCTCTAGCACACTCAGCTCGATGTTTTACTGCAAAACATTACCAATTACCTAAGGACAAGTGCCAGTTTAAGTGTTTACAAGATGAACAGGGCATATTAGTAAAAACACAAGAAGGCGATAGTTTTGCTCAAATTAATGGCATTCAAACACAATCTGCAAAGCTTAGCCAATTATTAAATCATTGCGATGATTTAAGAGAGCGTGGAATTGATATTTTAAAAATTGTACCTATTTCTGCAGAAGATACTTTAGAAGTGATTAATCAATTAACGGGCATTTTGAAAGGTCCCAACGAAAATATATTTGATGCTAAACGTTTGCAAAACCAATATGAATATTGCAATGGTTATTGGATGCAAATTGAAGGTATGCAATTAGTTAATTAGTGAAGAACTTGCTCTTTATAATAAGCTAATAGCTTTAATAAATTATTTGGAATTATATCTGGTGCCAGACTATCAATAATATTTTTAGTGTGATGAACTAATTCAGTGTCACCTTTTATTTTTAGTTTTCGTTGAAAAAACAAAGTATCAGGATCAGTTTTTTGATTTGCTAGTAAAATTGCATTTGATGTATCAATAGAAAGATATGCATCTGCAATAAAATGATCTGTTCCAAGATAAGTACAACATAGCTTTGATTTTTTTGCGCTTATTCCCATTATAAGGTTAGCGTCTTCAATTGTTATTTGTAAAATTCGACCATTTAAAAATTCAAATTCATTTTCGATAATCTGCTCAGAAAATAGATAATTCAGTGTTTTTTCAATAATCAATTGATTAAACTTCATCGGCATTTTTGTGACGAGGCGAGTCAAATTTTTTGGCTTTAAATTTCTGACGACAATTGACTTGATTTTATTATTGAAACTTTCGGATAAATGAGTGACTAGCATATAGCAGTTTTATAAATTGATAATAGAGAGTTTTCATTATCTCACTTATAAATAATAAAAAAACTGATATTGATCAGCTTTTTATCGAATATGAAAGTTAAAATAGACGGGAATAGAGCGCTTTTAAGCACTTAAACTAAACTGAGTTCCTAGAAACTCTTGTTCCATAATAGCGGTTTGAACAAAGTTGTTTAAATCATAGTTAGCTGAGGCTCTTGTGCTAAAAGGGCCATTGATATGACCTTCTCGTGTTCGATAAAAATATCCGCTTTCTTCAGAACCAATCTCTCAGATCGCTTGTATGATTTGCGGGATTGAAAATCATTTTGTATATTCATGTTATGACTATTCATCAGGTTAGATATTCTATATATCATATTTTACGTGAGCAAATAATTTAGCTTAATAGGCTATAGACACTTGTATTTGTAAGACATATCTTACAAATATGTTTAATATGTAACCAATTATCCTAAAAAAGTGTATCGATATGGATCAAATTCAAGCAGAAACGTATTTATTAAGTCAACAACAAGCAAAAAAGCAATACCCTTTTGGTTCGGAAGTGACTGTTTTTAAAGTAAATAATAAAATGTTTGCAACATTATCACTTGGAAAAATGGGCAAAGGAGGTGAAAAAAATCATTTAGATTGGTGGATGAATCTAAAATGTGATCCAGATGAAGCATTTGCTTTAAGAGATATCTTTGACTCGGTTCTACCAGGTTACCATATGAATAAACGTCACTGGAACACCATTATTTTGGATAATAGCATTCCAGAGAATGAGATTAAACGAATGATTGATAATTCCTACTCACTGGTTGTTAGTCAAATGAGCAAGAAAGATCAGTTAAAACTGGTGTGTCGATAAATTTAAGATAACCCGTGAATAGTAATATTAACGGTGTTTCTTCATCAATGATAAGAGATTGAATTACTGAAATAATAACTTATTACAGTATTGATTAAATTTACAATAATTAAAGAATGGTAATACAATATTAACCAAGTGAATATAAGAAATAAATACAAGGGATCAATTATGGCTTATCGTTTAATACTAATATGTGGTTTGTTATTTTCTACTACAGCTTATTCTAACAACATACCTTCTGAACTTTTAAAATGGAGTGATTGGGTTGGTTATCAACAAGAGTATAGAAATTGTCCTTATTTAAATGGACAAAAAATCAATCAAAAACAAAATTTTATTTGTGCTTGGCCAAGCAAGCTTAATTTAGAGATGAAAGCTCAGCGAATGGCATTTGTCCAACGTTGGCAAGTGATTGAAGAAAGTAAAATTCCTCTACCAGGTAATAAAGAACTTTGGCCACAAGGTGTACTGGTAAATCAAAAAAAAGCCGTTGTTTTAGAAAATGGTAGTCAGCCTTACATATTATTACCCAAGGGAAATTATCAAATTCAAGGATATATTGAGTGGGCAAAACAGCCAGAGTCATTTCCTATTCCTAAACAAGCGGATCTTATTCAATTAGTGATTAATGATAAGAAACAAGATTTTATCGACCGTCGAGGAAATTTAATTTGGCTCGGACGTGAGAAATTAACAGAATTAAAAGAAAAAGATTATCTTAAATTAAGAGTTAATCGTCTTATTAGAGATAATCATCCCATGACGATGTCTGTCGCTATTGATCTAGAAATTGGCGGAAGTGGGAGAGAGAAAAAATTGACCCAATTTAACTTACAGCAATATCAGTTAACCTCAATCAATTCACGACTTAACTCTCGTATTGATAACCAAGGAAATCTTTGGGTTCAATTAAAATCAGGTCATTATCAAATACATTTAGAATTTAAGCTTCATGGTTTTCCTGAAGAACTTATTTTTAATGAGTCGGGTGATTTTTGGCCTACGGAAGAGATTTGGGTTTTTAAAAATAATGAACGATTACGCTCCACTCAAATTGAAAACGTTTCTCCAATAGATGCTAATCAAGGTTTTATGCAAGGTTGGAAAGATTTACCGCATTATGTGTTAAATAAAAATGATAGCTTTAAAATTAAACAACGTCATCGAGGCATTACCCACAGTTCAGATCGATTAACTTTGAATCGAAAAATGTGGTTAAGTTTTGATAATTCGACTTATTATTTTTTTGATAGCATTCAAGGTACAAAATCAAAAGATTGGCGAATAAATACCATTAAAGATTATCGTTTAACTCAGTTAAGTAACCACGCCAAAGATCGTTTAATTACCTATGATACAAAAAAACGAACTGGCGCAGAAATAAGAACCTCCACAATTGCAATAAAAGCCAGTGGAGAAGTCGATTCACAAAATATGAAACATGCCTCAGGTTGGGATGTCGATTTTGCTACCACTAAGGTCAGACTTAATATTCCACCAGGAAGAAAATTATTTTCTATTCGAGGAGCAGATAATAGTTATGGTGACTGGATTAATCAGTGGGATCTACTGGACATATTTTTTATTCTAATTACGTTAGCGTTAGTTTATAAATTTTTTGGCATACTGCCTGCATTAATTGCTTTAGTGGCATTAATTTTAAGTTATCATGAACAAAATGTGCCAATGTTTCTTTGGTTAAATTTTACCGTAGCATTAAGTTTAGCCTCTAAAATCACCAAAACAAGCTTATTAAAAGCGCTTAATATTTATAAATGGATCTCAGTTGGATTATTATTGCTAGCTCTTTTACCGTTTTTAGCAGAGCAGATCCGTTTTAGTCTTCATCCACAGTTAGAAATCAGTAAAAGTATTAACTCAAATCAATCTTATCGTTTTTTTGATAGCGAATACTCTGACAAACAACCACTATCACAAGGGGTTGAAAAAAAGAGTATGCCAATACGAATGCAGGCTAATGAGCTTAGAGCCTTGAGAGAGCCTGAAATAAAATCAAAACAACGGTTAAGAAAATTAGTTCCCCCTTCAATGAATAGTTATGAACAAGGGGCGGTTATTCAAGCGGGTAAAGGCAAACCAAGTTGGGGTTGGCGAAGCGCGCAATACAGTTGGAATGGACCCGTTAATGGCGCTGAATTAGTGGAGATTACCGTGTTATCGGAAAGTGTAGTGAAACTTTTACGTATTATGATTATTATATTCTCGGCGCTTTGGTTTTTAATGATGCTGAATAAAGATTTTAATTTGAAAAATTATTTTACTGGCGTCTTTAAAAAAGCATCAAAAGTGACGGCGTCAGCGGCTATTTTAATATTGCTTGCTAATTTTTCGTTTCAACCGAGCGTTAAAGCATCAGAAATACCTAACGATAAAATGTTAACTGAACTACAAAATCGACTTTATCCTCAACCGAACTGTTTACCTGATTGTGTTAGTAGTCCAAAAGCAAAATTAATTGTGAATGGTGATCGTTTAAAATTAGAATTATTTTTTCAAAGCAATATTAAAGTTGCAACAATAATTCCAAGTTCAGCGGATTGGAATATTGAAAAACTTTTAATGAATGGTAAGCCTTATAAATATTTATGGAAAAATACTTTAGGTAGTTGGATTAATTTACCAAAAGGGGAAACTAAACTGGTTATTGTTGCTAAGTTAAAAAATAAATCTGAGCTAACTATTCAGTTTTTAGAACAACCAAAAATAATTAAACATCAACTTAGCGGATGGAATATTACAGGCATTAATTCGGATCATTTAGAAAGCAATTTTATTCAATTAACTCGCGATTCAAAAAAATTATCAACAGATATTTTAATAAATCAAAAACATGGGCAGCCAACAGCTCAAGAACAGTCAATTGAGAATCTTCTTTTTATGACTCGTCGATTTACCTTTTCCACACAATGGAATTTAGAGACTAAGGTAAGGAGAAAAGCACCAAAAAATAGCGCAATTACAGCGAAGATCCCATTACTTCGTTTCGAACAACCGATTGAAATGAGTGATAAAGTTGTCAATAGAAAAATGAAAATTGTTATTCCAAGAAATCGTTATGAAGTTTCTTGGCGATCAAGTATTAATGACGTGGCAGAATTTGAACTAATCGCTTTAGATGAAAAATCAATTACCGAATCTTGGCAAATATTAGTTTATCCCAATTGGAACATTCAAATTAATGGTATTGACGCGGTAGCACCTCATAATATAAGTGGTGATGATTATTGGATCTATCAGTATTTTCCTCGGGCGGGAGAAAAACTTAATTTTAGTTTGACTAAACCCCCTGCGGTAGAAGGGGCCTCTGTTGCTATTACTCGAGTTGATCAAAAGCATACTGTTAGTAAACGAAAAACAACAACTCATCTTGTTATTGAATATGTTGCTACACGGGCAGAATCATTAGAAATTAAAATTGGAGATGCCGAATTAAAAAATATTACTCATGATAGCAATGTCGTAAATTTAGGAAAAGTAGAAGGAATAGTTTCGATAGGCTTAAAGCCCGGAAAGCATCAATTAACATTAGAAATTGAAAGAGCATTAGAAATTACGTTTGATTTTAACTTAGATAAAATTGAAATTGATCAAACATTCAGTAACCTTTCAACACACTTAATTTTACCTAAAAATCGATGGTTAATTTCTACTAGTGGACCAGGTTACGGCCCAGCAATTATTTACTGGGGAGAGCTGCTCTTTTTTACACTTTTAGCCTTTGCCTTGAGCCGCTTATCTTTTTCACCGCTTAACTACTTGCAGTGGTTAATTTTAGGACTCGGTATGAGTACTTTTTCTTGGCCTGCATTATCTTTAATTATTGCTTGGTTGTTAGCTGGTGAATGGCGAAGACAAAATAATACTGCAGCTAAACCCATGAAAATTCCGGTGAGTTGGTTAATATTAATATCATCAATTATTGCCGTATTAGTTTTAGTCGGCGCAGTATCAAATGGTTTATTGGGATCGCCTGATATGGGAGTACGAGGAAATGATTCCTACGGACACTCACTTAAATGGTTTTTAGATCAGGGCGAAAAATCATTAGGTTTAGTGACCGTTTACACATTGCCTTTGTGGGTTTACAAAGGCTTAATGTTGTTGTGGGCAACTTGGTTAAGTTTTTCATTAATTAAATGGCTAAGCTGGGTTTGGAACGACCTAGCTAATGCGCCATTTAAAAAATAATTATTTTTCCGTTAACCAATCCAAGGCTTGGTTAGCGGATTCAAAATATTTGATTTCACCTGAAATAAACCAAGAACCAATTTTAGAAATACTTTTTTGCCATTTCTTATTACCAAAAATGGCAATTTTTTTAAATTGGTTATTGTGTTTAAGACCAAATTTAAAATCATCCCAAGCCGCTCTTAGTTCCCAGCCTTGTAACTCAGATCCGTCGATATACACATTCATTTCTGGCTCTTTAACACCAGCAAGTGCAGAGTCTACTAGCGGATTAATTTTTTCATAATCCTCATGAGTGAGTGTGCCAACTACCTTAAGAGAAAGAAAAAATTGAC
>Ga0256845_1000776_pt1 | contig 27849 bp, 22 predicted proteins | sample RiftiametaG_FD_189101 | JGI IMG/M metagenome (GOLD analysis project Ga0256845, IMG submission 189101) | Tube worm associated microbial communities from hydrothermal vent at the East Pacific Rise, Pacific Ocean - Riftia | ecosystem: Host-associated > Annelida > Integument > Unclassified ...
TTATAGAATGCTTAGTTTCTTTAAGAAATACCAAATGCTCTAAAGACTCCTTACCTTTAAGGGCAAGAAAAATGCTAGTCCCATTAAAAAAACAATGTTGCTCATCAAAATGAGCCGAACGAACGGATAAATCCCATGCGTAAACATCATAATTAATTGTTAACTTCTCAACATCTTGGTTAAGAGCCCAGCGTGATTTACCTATTTTGGTTAATATTACTGACTCGTCATTTTCAACAGCGCGAATAGATGTAATATTTTTCGAAAAATCTCTGATTAAATAACTACCAGGGATCCAATCAGGTAACCAAAACTCCTGTCGATATTTTAACGGCCAATCAATCACTAATTCTATGCCAATTAAGTGTTTTTTAGCCCTTTCTACATTAATTTTATAGTGTATATTCATAAAGCTATCTTAATTTCGAAATTTATATGTCAAAATACTAATTCTATCCTCTGACATGGTGATATTGCCACCTATTTAATTTGAATATTACACGGTATCAACGTATATTTGACAGGTTAAAGCTGAATTTAATATCAACTCTAATTCGAAATAAACAGGTACGTCGCTAATGATACACATTAGCATTTTATTTATAAAAAGGAGAAAACATGACTAAATATAACAAAGGAAAGAGGATCAAGTTCCTACTTTCCAGTTTACCGCTTTTAATGGCGACAAGCTTTCAAACAGTTAAGGCAGAAGATAGTAATTTTATAGTAAGCTGTCAACCTGATTGTTCAGCCCTAATAGAAAAAGTTGCATCATTGGGAGGTACTGTCACACATAAGTACATCAACGTTGATGCAATTTCGGTATCACTAGATAGCGATAGTCGTTCTGAGTTGATGTCTATTCAACCAAACGCAATAGTTACGAAAGATAAAATGTTTAGCATTCCTAGTCCCAAAGAATCTTTTGAATTAACGAATGCTGCTGGCATGCGTGAAGTAAAAGGTGCTGAGTTAGCTAGTTTATTAGATAGCGAAATTCCAGACGGGTTTGAATATAACAATCTACTCACTGGTGCCGCATTAATGAATTCCGCTGGTTTTACTGGTAATGGAGAGATTGTTGCAATAATAGATTCAGGTACAGCCAATAATGCAACCGTTGTAGCATCTATAGCAGGAAGTGTTATCGGTGGTGAAAACTTTGTACCTGGTGCAGGAGAACCTTCTGCAACGAGTACGGCTAATGGAAGTCATGGTACGTGGGTTGGTTCAACGATTGCTGGACACACCTATTTTTTCCTAAATTCAGCATCAACGTTTGCTCAATCAGTTAATAACAATCTACCTTCAAGTATTATTCATGAATACCTACCAGGTTTAAGTGTCTTACCAATGTTTGGTTCAGCCCCAGAAGCAAGCCTCTATGCTATGAAAGTTTTTCCTGCAGCCGGTGGCGGTGCTCCTGAGTCTCGTATAATCGCGGCAATGGATAGAGCAATCACATTAAAAACTAATTACAACAATGGTGTTCCTAGCACTCCAACTAACCCTGGTTGTGGTGATGAAGATGATCCTTGTGTTTATGACTCATTAAATATCACTGTTGTAAATATGAGCCTAGGTGGCGGGACTTTATACGCGGCACAAGACTTGGAAGACTCTTTAACCAAGAAAATGTTAGAAGTTGGTATTACATTAGTTGCATCTGCAGGAAATGAAGGTCATGCCGCTATCACTGGCGGAAGCCCCGGTACTGGTCTTGGTTCATTAACGGTTGGTGCAGCAAGCACTGTTGGGAATGAGCGCGTATTTCGTGATTTACAATTTGGTTTAGGTGTTGGTAGTCTTTACCGCCCAAGTAATCACATTCAAATGGCTACTTTTAGTTCTCGTGGTCCAAGCGCTGATGGTCGTGCGTCTACCGACATCGTAGCGAATGGCTTTGCGAACCTTGTACAAGATCCAACTGGCGGAATTAACTTGGTTAGTGGTACTTCGTTTTCAGCTCCTATGGTAGCTGGCGCAGCAGTAACTCTAGTACAAGCTTTTCCAAATGCACCTGCAATAGCTATTAGAAATGCACTTAAACAAGGTGCCAACGCTAACGTACTAGGTGATAACTCAGCTGAAATTGATCAAGGTGCTGGGTTTCTTGATATCCCTGCTGCATATAATTTATTAGCGACTAAAAATATCGATAAATCTTTACCTAAAGGGTTTGGAAACAAAAGCGTTGCTAAGAATTTATATCACGCTGGTTACCCTGCAATGAATATGGGTAAAGGTAGTTCAGCAATGACTGAAAGTCTTAGTGATTTAAGACCTGGTCAAGTTGCTCATATTTTTATTGAAACTAAGCAAGAAACTGATTCGATTACTATCGACTTTAGTAATATTGTAGCCTCTCTTCCTGCAGACGATCAAAACTTACTCTTCGGTGATGACGTTTATTACGTTCTTCAAGATGCGATGACTCATAATCAAGTTAACCTTGCTTCTGGCTATATTAATGCAGATCACAGTATAACTATTGATAATCCACAAACGGGTATATTACGTTTAGCCGTTATGGGTGATTCGACAAATGCTGGTGATATTTCTACTGACGTTACTGTTTCAAGTAATATCAGTCGTCCAAGTGCCTTGTCTGGTATGGGCGGTATTAAGCAGAATGAGCAACTTGTAGATGAATTCTATGTCCCAGATGGAACAACTCAAGTTATTTTTGAGTTATCTTGGAAAAATAACTGGGGTGCTTACCCAACAGATGACATTGACATGATTCTTTTAACTCCAAGTTTTGATGCCGATTTCGGTGGTGCAACCTCCTCAAGCCCTGAAAGAGTTGTTATTGATAATCCTGAAACTGGTGTTTGGACTTCAATCATTCAAGGTTACAGCGTTCACGGTGTTAACTATGGCGCATCTAGCCCTTGGATGTTTAGAGTAACCGATCAAGACGGAAATGTTTTAGAAATGCTTTAATGCTTTTTTAAATTTAGGTAAAAAGAAAAGGAGCCGATGGCTCCTTTTTTACATCTATCAATTAAAAACTAAAACCTAAGAGGAAACTGATAGACCTCTTCCTATCGCATAATATGAAAAACCTAGCTCTTTCATCTCAGCAGGATTAAATAAATTTCGTCCATCGACGATCAAAGCTTCTGAAACTGAACTTTTGATTAAAGAAAAATCTGGTGCTCTAAACTGACTCCACTCGGTACAAATAACCAGTGCATCAGCTCCATTTAGTGCCGCTTCTTTTGTTCCGGTTAAAGTAAGATCATCTCTATGACCGTAGATCCTTTGACACTCTTCCATTGCTTCAGGATCAAACGCCTGTACTTTTGCCCCACTTTTCCATAATGATTCCATTAATACTCGACTTGACGCTTCTCTCATGTCATCGGTATTAGGTTTAAAACTTAACCCCCATACCGCGATTGTTTTACCCTCCAAATTATTATTAAAATATCGCCCTAAATAATTAAATAATTTATCTTTTTGGGCTTGATTAACTTTTTCGACAGCATTTAATATTGATGCGTTATATCCATTTTGAGAAGCGGTCTTTGCCAGCGCTTGAACATCCTTAGGAAAACATGATCCGCCATAACCACAGCCTGGATAAATAAATTGATAACCGATCCTAGGATCACTCCCTATTCCATGCCTTACGGCTTCAATATCCGCACCTAATATTTCTGCTAAATTAGACATTTCATTCATAAAAGAGATCTTAGTCGCTAGCATACAATTTGCCGCATATTTTGTTAACTCGGCACTCTTTACATCCATCACTATTATTCGATCATGGTTCCTGTTAAAAGGTGCATATAGCTGGCGCATACTTTTCTCAGTTTCATTATTATCTGTACCAATGATAATTCGATCAGGTTTTAAACAATCATTAACCGCTGCACCTTCTTTTAAAAATTCAGGATTCGAAACAACAGTAAACGATAAGTTTGATTCTTTTGCCTCCAATTTTTTTCGAATAACAGCGGCAACTTTATCAGCAGTTCCCACAGGCACAGTTGATTTATTAATAATTATTTGGGAAGCATTCATATACATTGCAATGGTTTCTGCGACGGCTAGAACATATTTTAGATCAGCGGAACCATCTTCATCAGGTGGAGTCCCTACGGCAATAAACTGAAACTCTCCATGTGCTACTGCTAGTTTAGCATCTGTCGTAAACTGTAAACGACCAGACTTATAATTTTCAATCACTAATGGCGTTAAACCTGGCTCATATATCGGAATTTGTCCTTGCTTTAAAGCTTCAACTTTTGCTTCATCAATATCGACACAAATAACATCATGCCCTACAGAAGCGAGTACAGCCCCTTGTACTAACCCGACATACCCAATACCAAAAACCGTAACTTTCATTTATAAACCTCTTAATTTATTTTTCTCTGTATAATACACTTTATATAACACATTTTTATATTGTTCGTTTTCTAAATAACCCTGTATTTTAAATTCGCTCACCACGACCTATCCCAAAATAATGAATGCCAATTGTTTTTAACAAATTTGGTTGATATAAATTTCTACCATCAAATATAACCGGGAAATTTAGCTCCGATTTTATTAATTCAAAATCAGGTGACCAAAACTCTTTCCATTCAGTACAAATAGCTAAGGCATCACAATTAGAAAGAGCATCATCTCGTCTTTCAACTAAAACAATTGATTTATCATAGCCAAAATGTGATTTAATATTTTCGTTTGCTAAAGGATCATAAACTTTAACTTCTGCCCCCTGTGCTAACAGCGAAGAAATTAACTTAATAGCCGGTGCTGATGCAATACTTGGACTTCCGGGCTTAAAAGACACCCCCCAAACTGCTATTTTTTTTCCGTTTAATTTAGTCTTAAAAAATTTCCATATTTTTCTAAATAACACATCTTTTTGCCGTTCATTTATTTCTGCAACAACGTTTAATAAACCTAAATCGCCTGTTCTAGTTCTTAATGCTGTCGCAACTTTAGCTAAATTACCGGCTAATGCACTACCACCATAACCACAACTAGGATATAAATAATCATTCCCTATTCGAGGATCACTACCGATACACTCTCGAACAACCTCAATATCAACTCCCGTTTTATCAGCCAAATCAGCCATTTCATTCATAAAACTTAATCTAGTCGCTAGCATCGCATTTCCTGCAAAACACGAAAATTCAGCTTCTTTGGTTGATACCACTTTTATAACATCTTTAGCTCTGTTAAACGGATAAAATAAAGCACGTAAACCTGCCACCTGCTTGCCATTATCACATCCTAAAATAATATTTTCTGGTCGAGAAAAATCGACAATTGCACGCCCTTCTCTAATCAATAATGGAATACAGCAAATTGGATATAATTTTTTCTTTTCCTCTTTAGTCACTTTAAGACTAGCTAGATAATCTCCATAAATTGTCCTAGACTCACCGATTTCTGCTGGTGTTAAATTAATAATTGAGCATCCATTTTTTACAGACTCTTCTATTCTATTCGCAAATAATTCAAATACCGATGACAAATTAATATCCGCAACTAAAATATAATCGAAAAATATTTTCTCCGAGATTTCGTCTTTAAACTCAAGTAGCCGATCTGTTTGCTTTTGTTGATGATATAATTTTTCTAATTGAGGTTCATTCATATACGCTTTTTCAAGCCCCACGGCATTGAAAACATAAACTTGATTACCGACTGATGCAAAAAGAGCGGCAGCAATTTTTGACTTAAGACCATGCCCAAAAATAGCTATTTTCATAATCCTATGTCCTGTTTATTAACATTCTTAATAATATTCATTAATCCATTAGTTGATGTGTCAAACTTTGTAACAGGTACATCGGAATTTAACTCAGATAACGTCTCTTCAGCCATCGTCTTACCTAATTCAACCCCCCATTGATCAAATGGGTTAATATTCCAAACAGTCGCCATGACAAAAACTTTATGCTCATACAAAGCAATTAATTGTCCAAGGCTGTAGGCTGTTAATTTATTCATCAGTATCGTCGTTGACGGCTGATCACCCGGGTAAAATTTATGTGCAAAATTGATTAGTTCTTCATTGTTATTGTTATTGTTATTGTTATTGTTATTTATATCTATCCGTGGTCTATCACATTGACTTCCTAACATCAAAGCCCTTGATTGAGCAAAACAATTTGCCAAGGTTAACTTGTGTTGATCCTTTAAAGATTCTTTATGTTCACCTTTTACATCTGAAAATCGTGAAATAGGTGCGATAAAATCACAAGCAACTTTCCTCGTACCTTGATGTAATAATTGATAAAACGCATGTTGAGCATTGGGCCCAACTTCCCCCCATAAAACAGGACAAGATTCGTAGTCCAACTTTTCGCCCTTTAGAGTTGCAGACTTACCATTACTTTCCATTTCTAGTTGAGTTAAATAACTGGGGAAAAATTTGAGCCTTGCATCATAGGGTAATATTGCTTGAGCATTAATTTTTAAAAAATTACTATTCCAAACACCAACTAAACCTAACAAAACAGGCAAGTTATTTTTTAATTGTGTTGAGTGAAAATGCTTGTCTAATTCGTGTGCACCTTTTAGTAATTCTAAAAAGCCATTCATACCAATTTTTAAAGCTATTGTTAAACCCACAGTAGACCAAAGTGAAAAGCGACCGCCTACCCAATCCCATAATTTCAAACGACTATCTGCCGCAATTCCCCATTGATCCATTCTCTGATCGTTAGTAGAAATCCCGATAAAATGTTGTTTCGTTACAATAGTCTCGTCCCCACAAAAAGATGTTAACCACTCTTTTGCAGATGAAGCATTAGCTAAGGTGTCGATCGTACCAAACGACTTTGAAACGATAATAAAAAGCGTTGTCTCTGGATTAAGTTCGCTAAATAAATGAGAAACTTGTGACCCATCCATGGTTGAAGCAAAGTGGACTTTTATAGGATTTATAGGGTATATTTTATATTCATCCAAAGCTTCACAAACCAATAATGGTCCAAGATCAGAGCCACCGACTCCTATGTTGACGACATCAGAGATTGGCTTACCGCTATAGCCTCGCCATTCGCCCGATGTTAATTTTTTAACCATTGTTGACATACTGTTTAGCTGTTGCTCCACAGATAAATTGACATCAATTCCGTCAATTAATAAATCATGGTTTTCTTTAGACAGATCACCTCTTAACGCGGTATGTAAAGCCGCTCGGTTCTCAGTTGTATTAACAAGCTCCCCAGAAATCAGGGAATTTATAGACTCTGTTAGCTTTAATTTATTGGCTAACTTAATGAGTAAATCAAAAGATTTTTGATTTAACTTCTGTTTGGAAAAATCGATGGTTAACTGTTCAAAATTAAAGCTAAGGTCTTTAAACCTATTTTTATCCTCAAACAAATCACCAATTTTTTTATCCGCAATGTCTGACTCAAAATGATTTTGAAGTAATTTCCATTCCTTTGTTTCGATAATAGACATAATAGTGACTATTTATTGATTATTTAAATTAGAATCACTAAGTAATTCTTTAATAAAAGATTTAAACGCCTTACCTTCAGAATCATGACGAATGCCATATTCTACAAAAGCTTTCATATATCCCAGTTTTGAACCACAGTCATGTGATTTACCTGTCATATTAAAAGCTTCAACCGTTTCTATATTCATTAAATCATCAATTGCATCGGTCAATTGGATTTCGCCACCGGCGCCAGGTTGAGTACTTTTTAGTAAACTCCATATCTTTGGTGATAAAACATAGCGACCAACAACCGCTAAGTTAGACGGAGCATCCTCTAGCTTTGGCTTTTCCACCACACGGTTCATTTTCGCAGATCCTCCTTGAGATATATTAACTCCATTACAATCTACAACACCATAACTTGAAACTAATGAATCGGGTACGGGTTCAACCATAATTTGGCTCGCACCTGACTCTTCAAATCGTTTAACCATAGCTGTTAAATTATCTTTACTTAAATCACAAGCAAGGTTATCAATTAATACATCGGGTAAAATAACAACAAACGGATTATCGCCAACAATTGGATACGCTTTAGCAACTGCATGACCTAATCCCTTTGCTTCACCTTGTCTAACAGGAAGGATTGTTACGTGATCAGGGCGAGTACGCTTAACGGCTTCCAACAAGTCTTGTTTTCTTTTATTTTCTAAACTTGCTTCTAACTCAAAGGTTTTATCAAAATGATTTTCGATTGCAGACTTTGAAGAATGGGTTACTAGCACGATTTCAGTAATTCCCGCAGCCACACACTCTTCTACAATATATTGAATAAGCGGCTTATCAACTATAGGCAACATTTCTTTTGGGATTGCTTTACTCGCTGGTAACATTCTAGTACCAAAACCCGCAACGGGAATAACCGCTTTCGTAATTCTTGAATTTATTGACAAAAAGGGAGCACTCTTGCTTATTGATTTAATTAATATAGAATTATCCCTGCTCAGACCATAAAGTCAATAACCCTTTAACCGACATTTTCACCTATTTATCAGAATCAGAGAGCTATGCCCTTATTTTAGTCTAAAATCTATGATATAAATTGTGCTCTAAGCAAAACTTTGGATAACTCTATGAAAAAATTATATTTTATTACCTTAGCTTTAGTTAGTACCACCAGTTCATCACTTTTTGCAAATGATCATAAGGAATGTAAGTCCGAATTAACTAAACAAATGAAACGATTCGAAAAACCAGAGTTTACGGTACCAAAAAAAATACCTACTGGCAATTTGAAAGAATATGCTCACCAAATGGGAATTCAGTGTCCTTGGCAGATTGAATTTGACTTAAATGACGATAAACAAATTGATTGGGTTGGAATTATTCATAAACAAGAAAAATATGAACTTGTCTCATACATATCAGGCTCTAGAAAACACAAATTACAAATTTTACATGTATATGATTTTTTCCCTGAGCAGATATATTTAAAAATCATTCGCAATGAAAAATATAAGCCAAGTAAACTATATTCAACAAAGTATCACTTAGCAGAAGTCAATTTGAATGAAACTAGCAGAATTTATGCTTATCGCAAAAATGAAATGGTGGTCATACACCAATATATTGATAAAACACCTGCAACAAAAATGATTTCTCCTGAAAAATTAATGCTACAAAAGAAAAAAAAATTGATAGAAGAAATCGAACGTTTAGAAAAAAGTTTTAAGTCGAGGTAGTTTTTCAAATACTAACACGAGTTACCACCTTCTGGCCAACAAGGATGTGAGACATCATCCTTGTCAGTCCAACTACGTTCACCTGCATTGGTTAATGTTAATGCGCCATCACGTCCTGCCATATTTCCCGTAGGTTTTGCTGTTAGAGTATAAGTTGTCACAGAATCCACAATTGACAAAGTGTAATAAGCAGTGCCTCCCTCAACAGGAACTTGATCGGCAAAAAACTGTTTAATATCATCACCCGTTTCATAGCTATAATTATTTGCTCGATAACGTTCAATTGCCTGTGCTGCTATATTTAGTGCAGCCATTGCATCTGCACGTTTTGAACGAATAACATATTGCTCATAGGACGGATAAACAATAGCAGACAAAATACCCACAATTGCAACAACTATCATCAGTTCAATTAAAGTAAATCCTTGTTTATTACTGTATATTCGTAGCATTTAAATCACCTTATTTTAATCACTTGGCTGTCGACGCCATCTTATTCCCATAATACCATCGGGGGTTGGAGGTAACATATCACCTAAACTACAATCTGTTCCTATACACAATCTGATTTCATCGTTGAATACAGGCTGCGGTGGAGGAGAAATCCCTCCCTGGTCTAACACAGTATAACGATCTGCCTTATCCAAACCATCACCTGAATTATCAATAAAAGGATTACCATCAATAATTTTGACAGCGTACAAACGAGACTTACCTATTGCAGCGTCACAAACGGCTCCGCCTGATCCTGGAGGTAAATAAGTAGTAAACAATACTGCGTTATTAAAAGTGAGTGACCGTTCTAGAACTTTTTCTCCAGGCGTTTCAAGAGTTAAATACCAACCATGTGCTGAAAGTTTAACTATTTTCTCTCTCGCAATAGAAACACCATCACCATCCGTATCACCCACTAAATTAGTAATATTAACTAAATCACTTTGATTCACCATCATATCAAAATTCGCCGATAGACCACCAACATCTTTAATCATATAAAAATTGTCTTGGATATTCATTCCTAAAGGATTTGCTCGATGTCCTGAACCAATAGAAACGCTTATAAAGGTTTCGCTCGTTGTACGAATTAAGGCTGTATCAGGTTTGTAATAAAAGCGTCGATTATTCGCTTCATCACTCGCAGTTTGCAATGAAGCAATCTTACCACCGGTAATTACTTCAGTATCATTATCGATATCAAATCGAAAAACCTGCGCTTTTGTATCCGACGAGTAAAAAGTGTCAATTAAGCCATCACCATCAAGATCCAGAGCACTGATTTCACCTGCCACACTATTCATATCGGTTAATAAACCAGCAGGAGAGCTAGCTTGAGTCACTTCTCCACGCGAATTCCATAAGTGTTTTCCCGTTATTGCATCAACAATGTAAACAAGATTACCTACGTTATCCGTTTGTGAACCAACTCCCAATAAATCTTGAGCGGTATCGTAACCACCACCAAAAAGCATGACAAGCCGATCCTTTTCACCTCCAATGTTCATTCGTTTAATAATTGGCTTAGACCATGTTTGACCTAATGACACAAAATCACCAACACCACCTTCAATTGTAAACAACATTTTTGGTTTGGATGGAATGCTTATATCAACTGCATAATAATTGGAACCTCCTCTTCGCATGCCAATGTAAAGGTAAGCCTTTTCATTGTCGGTAATATCTACAATACCATTATTATTATTATCAATAATAATAGTTGAAATACTTCCGTCTAAACCATAAGCATGTTCTCCACTGTCACCGTTCCCTTTTTGAAGAGCAGATAACATATTTAATAAATCTTTTGGTATAAAAGACCATTTACTCAAGCCAGATGAAGAATCTATTGCATGTAAAAATCCATGGTTAGTGCCAACATAAACTATTGTCTCATCACTAACGGTCTCACCCACCTCGGTACTATATATAACTAATGTGGGTTGAGAATGTAAAGGGTCACCAATAATGTGATGAGGATCATCATTAGATGAATCAATATCTAATCCACTTGCCCAAGCTAGAATATCTTTTTTATCAGCCGTATCTGTAGCACCTAACATTAATTCAGTGATAAGTGGGTTAGTTGATATAACGCTATTAACTGTGGCAGTTAAGTCAAAATCAAAATCACTCAAGTTACTATAAACTAGCTCTTTAGCTGTTCTTTTAGAAGCCGCACCACCTGCACTTACATTACCTCCGTCAGGTATATCGCTCCACCAACTTTGAGCCCCGGATAAAAACTCTCCTTTAGATCCTAAAACATTTTTTTTATTTACATCAATTAGCGAACTTCCTTTCAATTTATATCGCTTAATATTTCCTGGCCACACATTTCCTTTAGACGGCGAAAATAGAGAAAAATAAAGATCATCGTTATGGGTAAGTCTATTCTGCTGATCAACCGAAATACCTGATGAAACAAATGTTGTATTAACATTGGCTATTTCCTTAAATAGCTCTGTTATTTTTTTTAATAGTCCTTTTCCATTATTGGCAGTGTAATAGTTTCCTCCTCCAGCTTTAGCCATCTCTTCTAACAAAGGAAACTTAATGTCAAAACCAATGGTATGAGTAAAAACAGGAGTCTTTTCAAAACTTGAATTGGTATCACTGGCCTTTAGAAATTTAGCAATAGCAACAGCGCAACCAGAACCATAGTCATCTGAACTACAACTTTTTCCCTTTGTCCAGGCTGTATAAATATCATTAGTTCCTTGGTGATGGCTGCTTGGCTTACCATCTGTCAAAAAGATAATATGACTTGGTTGGCAAGACATTGTAATTGGTGATATGTAGTTAGGATTACCTCTTATTGCTTCAGCAGCACAAGCAGCGCCAGAGTAATTATTGGTTGAACAACCTAGAGGAGGCACCAACGAGCCTACAGTTTTATCAAAAGAATCAACATGACTGGTTCTATTTGTACTTACATTATCTCTATCAATACCATAAAACACTTTATCGCCTCTAAAGTAACGACCAGCCTCTGCCATGACGTCGCTAATTGGCGTGTAAGCATCTGTAGGTAACTCAGCTATTGCTGCACGCAGATCCGTTCGCTGGGTAGCAGTTCCAGATACATAATTAGTTTGAAAGCTAATTTTAAGTTGAGGTGCAAAACCAGAGCCAAAATCACGGCTCATAGCCCAATAACGTTTATCAGCACCATTCTTGATATAAAAGGACATGGTGTTACCAGAAACCCAGCCACCTCCTGGCTTATTAACGATATCCTGAACTAGGGTAGAAATATCCGGAGACTCTACATGACCGCCCCAAGACCAACGACCAGCCATATTCCAAGTAATCGGACCTATTGTAGCTTTGCGGTATAAATCAGCAGGTTTCGCAGGTTTATCCGTAGGATCTACTCCATAAATATAACCTTTCCCAGCCCCACTTCCAGTGACAGTGCCAGTAGTCGTGAAATTTAAACTAGCACTTAAAATAGTCGCTTCGGCTGGAAGATTCAACCCAGTAAAACTAAGTCCAAAGCCATGTGCCCAGTCACTCTTTTTAAATAAAGGAGCATAAATACGATCATCTATAATCCTTCCATTACGTTTCCTTTGCCAATCATCCTTACCATCTTTAACACTCGATGTTATAACCTTTTCATAACAGCCTGAAGCCCCACTTGGAAGAGCATTTGCATACTTTATTTTTAATTGTGGTGGAAAGAAAGACCTTGCATTACTGGGTAAATCACTACCCTCTTTAGTATAAAAGGATCTTAAATTATCACCCATTATAAAGAAAGTCATAGCATTACCGCCACACCAACCCGGCCTGTCAATAACCGCTTGTACAACAGATTGTATTGAGTCAGATGCATAGGTTAAGCCATCAACCCAACTCTCAGCAAGCCAATTAACGTTCTCGTCTGTCGGGTCACGTGCAGAAATTGAGTAGTCTGTATTAGACAATATAGGTGAGTCGTCAACATCTTCTGCGTCAATTATCAAATTAGCTGGAAGGCTAGTGTCACCCATTGCATTAAAAACCAAATTTGCAGAAAGTATCCTTGCGCCCTGAGGAATATTCAGCGAATCAAATCGTAATGCTGTTATGGAGTCAGCCGTCGCCCCAATGTTCAGTTGATTAGCGTTAAGTGTGACAATTCCAGTTGTTACATCCTGATCTCCATCATCAGCGCCCACAGAAACAAATGCTGTTACTGATGGCTCACTAGGTGCATCAATATAGGTAACAGGAAAGAGAATTGGTCCACCTTTGGAAGAATTCTTAGCATTTATATTGCTATGATTGTATCTCATCAATCCAATATTTACGCCCTTTAGTTTCGTTAAAAAGCCATCCATAACATCCTTAACAATATCCATTTTACGTTTAGAAGTCCCAGTAGCGTTGTATTTCATGCTGTCTGATGTGTCAATTACAAAAAGGACATTTGGAATTACGTTTTCCGTACTTGATACAGGAGCAAAAAATATTTCAGTATCATCACCAAATGCCGACTGCATTGCAAAAAAGAAATATATAAAAGAACCAACAAATATGCGACTAATAAATTTTAAAATTTTCATAAATAAACTACCCCTTCAACACAAAATTAAAGATTTCAAATCCAATATCAACAAAAGCCTAGTGAGAAACGAAAGATTATTAACGCATGAACCTTTCTCTCTAATATTCAATTAGCCATTACAAGCAGTAACTTCGTAGACCCAAAAATTATTAGTGACACTCTGATTTCCTACAGTTCCAGTTCCATCAACTCTAATAATCCGACAACCAATTTGACCGTTAGAATTACCACCTAAACTAAACCCCGCGCACATCACAACATTACAATCATCAATAACGGTTGCTGTAACTCTTGCCTCAATAGCATCACCATACCCAGCATCTAACCATAATGAGCCACACTCCCCTCTAATCCCTTGGTGGTCATAACAAAATGGAGCTAAATTACCAGCAGTCCTTATTTGGTACAAAATATGTTCATCATCTCCAATTCTATCCCCACTATTTGCTTCTGAGGTAAACCCGCCCAATGCGCTCTCCGCTGCATTAAAAGCTAAATTTTGTATATGAACATTACCTGCCATTCTTTCTTGCATTTGACTTCTTTGAGATGCAGCAAGACCGATAACAGTTAATGCTACAAGCATAATCAACGAGACAAATAACGCGGCACCATTCTGTTTACTTAACATACTCTTTCGCCCTATTGTTCGAACTAAGTTTTTTTTAACCGATGTTTTCACATGAAACTCCAAAATAATTAAAGCTTACAGACAGTCAATTGACGACTGCGGGTTACCTGCGGTTGCCATCACTGCATTTGGCATAAAAATAGTTTGCTGAAAAAGCCTGTAAAACCGCCTATCAGTTTTATCCACAACCGTATCTAAAACTTGAATGGATATAGTTGTATCGCTTGGAAGTACATTGTCATCACTTTTTAATAATATACCTAAACGAACAGACATCACTTGATTATTTAAACCTTCATCGATTACATCTGTAGCGTTAAGATACCTCGCGACTCTTCCCGAAGGACAGTCTCCAGACATTGTATCTACACCATACAACACCTGAAAGGCTTCTACATTAGCAATCAATGGTTGAGAGTTTTTACTATCTTTACCGTTACCTAAGCAAGCTAACTCACCCTTTTCATTAATAAGAAAAGTGTTAATTATCTGTCCGCTATCTACTTCGTGACCATTACAATCTACATTTGAACCATCATCTATATTCATATTGTATTGAATAGACACTCTGTCAGGTGTCTTACCTGGACCATCCCTAGAAAATCCTGCTGTAAAATTAATTGCTGGTGGAATATTCAAGAAATTGGGAGTCCAACTACCTCTTTGAATTTGCTCTTTCAAGTACATCAAAGATAAACGTCCATCCTCTTGAATAACCGCCAAATCATCTTGTACTCGATAGTTCTGACTACTACCTAAAAATAATTGAATAACACCGGCAATCAGAAATAACCCCAATGTTCCAGCGATCATAAATTCTACGATGGTAAAACCAGCACTTTTCTTAAATGTTTTATTTTTCATTCGTATATTCATGGCACTAACTCCATAATCACACAGTTTCTCAAGGCGCTTTTGGTCATCTCTTTACAACCTGTATTAACATTACCAATCTCACCTAAATCAGACTTGGCTACGGTTGATGCCCAATCAACAACAATGCTCATTCGATTTCCATCTAAAACCACTCTAACCGTTGGATCAGCTCCATCGGCATTTTTGCCCGTTTGATCATAAGGTAAAGTTTGTTTGGCAGTCCAACAGGCATCTTGTAAATCATAAGCCGCTAGATCAACCATGCTACACACCGCTGGCGCTCCAGCGTCACTTCTACAATTTTTTGGGGCACTAGTGCAAACTATAGGTTTTTTCTCTGTAGAATAATTAGTTAAATAAGTTCCATAGGGAATTTGAGTTCTTTTATTTGATGTTGGGATCATTGTAACTATTTTGGATGAACGAATTCGAGTAGCTAATTCTTCAGCTATCGCGGTCGCTTGAGAGGTATAAAAGCCCTCTAAATTACTACTCACACCTGAAATTTGTAACGCTGCAACACCGAGTAATCCAACCCCTAAAATAAGCGTTGTCACTAATATTTCTATTAACGAGACACCTTTTTGATACTTAATAAAGGCGCGATTTAACATGTTGCACTCTCCTCAGAAGAGACGCTACCACCTGTACTAATATGAATATCAGTTCCATTTCCTTGAGAGTCACATACATGGATATCACCAACCAAGTTATTGTCAAAAGATCTAAAACCAGTTGAAGCGTATGTTATAGGGTCAACGTTGTCATCAGGAGTAATAGTAATACCTGTATTTGAAGGGCTGAATTGCTTTAAAACTTTATCATCATTTATACCTGATGCAATTACAATCTGAAAACCATTAGCAATTTTTTCAACTCTAACAGACTCACCCAGCCTAATAGCTTCTGAGCGTGCCAAATTTAATGCCCCAATCACTAAGTTAGTATTAGCTGTTAGCCGTGAACCTTCTAAAAGGCTATTGAATGCTGGCACTGCCATAGTCGCCAGAATTACTGCAATCGCCATTGTGATTAGCATTTCAAGCATAGTAAAAGCGGTAGTTTTACTTGAACTTAATGTTTTTCTATTTTTTGTTTTGGTTTGATTCATTTTAGTCTCTGACAAATAGTCCTTTTGCAAACTTAATTTAAGGAAAAATTATTAGGCCAACTCAGTAGAATTTCTATGAATTCTACTATGGAAGAGTTTTACAAGATTATCAATCTTCAACCGATAATCCTCACTAATTATTAGATAAGTGGGTATATTTACTAGGTAATGTGATGGAAGCACATAAATAAATGGCTATCTTAACTCAAGGGGAACCGCAAACACCATATTCTCCGAGTTTTCTGTCGGAAAATCTATCATATGCCCACCTTTATTCTTTAAACAATCTAACACTTCATCCACTAATACTTGAGGGGCTGATGCACCGGCTGTCACTCCAACACATTGAATACTATCGAGCCACTCCAATTTTATTTCTTTTGCATTATCAATAAGGTAGGCTTTACTTCCCTGCTTTTCCGCTAGTTCTTTTAAACGGTTTGAATTTGAACTATTTTGACTACCAACCACTAAAATTAACTGGGCGTCTTCGGCCAATTGTTTGACTGCATCTTGACGATTTTGCGTTGCGTAACAAATATCATCATTTTTAGGTCCTTGGATTTTAGGATAGTATTTTTTTAAACGCTCTATAATGATTTTTGTATCGTCTACAGATAAAGTTGTTTGCGTCATATAGTGTAAGTTATTGGGGGCTTTAATCTTTAAGTTAGCCACATCGGTTTCGGATTCAACTAGATACATACCGCCTTTGATGCTTGAATATTGTCCCATTGTCCCTTCAACTTCAGGATGACCTTTATGGCCAATAAACACACATTCTTCATCCCGTCGACTACGACGATTGACTTCCATATGTACTTTTGTGACTAGAGGACAAGTTGCATCAAAAATTTTAAATCCCCGCTCTTTTGCTTCATTTTTTACAGCTTGAGAAACCCCATGAGCACTATAAATCAATGTGCTTTCAGGTGGTACATCCGCTAGATTTTCAATAAAAATAGCGCCTTTTTTTTTTAAACCATCAACCACAAATTTATTATGAACCACTTCGTGCTTCACATAAATTGGCGCGCCAAAAATGTCAAGTGCACGATTGACGATTTCGATCGCTCGATCAACTCCAGCACAGAAACCTCTGGGATTTGCTAAAAGAATTTTCATACTAAATATTTAATTTTTAACCTGAATAATTTCAATTTCAAAAATGATCATTTCACCTGCCAAAGGATGATTAAAATCGACTTTAACCGAACCACCATCAACATTACGGATGATTCCTGGTATTTGACTTCCATTGGGTTGATCAAAACCGATGATCGCACCAATTTTCAATTCAATATCTTGAGGAAATTGACTTAAATCCATAAAGTGGATTTGATCGGGGTTACTTTCCCCAAAGGCATCTTCTGCTTCAAGCTCAAAAGTTAAATTATCACCCGTTTGTTTTTCTAAAAGATAAGCTTCAAAAGCGTTGCTAAAACTGCCATCACCCATTTTTAGCCATGTTGGTTTTTTAGAAGGTCTACTTTTAGACGGTCGGGTGCTATCTGCGATACTGCCGTCTTTTAATTTAACCGTAACATGCGCTAAAACGGCACTATCACTTTTTACTAACTCAGGGTCTTTAATAGAATTTTTCAGTTCAGAATTACTAGTCATTAGAGGGTTCATTTTTCTGATTGTCTTGACCTTTTTGACTGATCTGTGCTTTTTGGGTAGCCGGTGCAATCACAAAACTATCCCACAACATCATTGCAGCACCCAAAAATATTACTGCATCTGCTATATTAAATGCAGGGATACGGTAAGCGCCGTAGTACCAATCGATAAAATCAACCACCTTGCCCATAGTGATACGATCGTAAAGGTTCCCCATAGCACCACTCAAAATAAGGCTCAAAGAAATACTCAGCCACCATTCCTTTTTAGCATTTAAAGTATATAGCCAGAAAAGTAATCCTAAGCTAACTACACTAGAAACCGTTGTGAAAAAGTAGACTTGCCATCCACCTTGATCAGCCAAAAAAGAAAAAGCAGCTCCTTCGTTATAAACCAATGTAAAATTAAAGAAAGGCATCACTTCAAACACTTCTCGATAGCTTAAATGAGTCTCTGCAAATTGTTTTGTCCATTGATCAACAATAAAAAATATCGCTGTAATCCAAAGCCATTTCATCCCAGTTGATAAAACAGGCCTATTAAAAGTATCTTTAAAGCTAGGCATAACGTCGACTCTCGCCATTTCCATCTACATTTTCAACACATCTACCACAAATTTCTGGGTGAGAAGGCTCAACACCAACATCACTTCGTCTATGCCAACAACGATCGCACTTTTTATGCTCAGAAGCTTTAACCTCAACACTTAAACCAGCGATATCTGAAGAGTCTGAAGTTTGTTCAATATCACCCACAATCACTTTTGCTTGAGATGTAATTAAAACAAACCTCAACTCATCTTCTAACTTATTAAGACAGTTTGCTAACTCTTGATTAACGGTTAAAACCACTTCGGCTTCAAGCGAAGACCCAATACCTTTCTCTTTTCGCATGGACTCAATTTTTCGATTCACTTCATCTTTAACTTTTGCAATTGTTTTCCAATCAGTATCATTAATTTTTGAATTCTCATCTTGTAAAAACAAACCCTCATACCAAGTTTCCCAAAAAATAGTGTCATTCTGATTTTCTGAAGATTGGTTCCCGGGAATATGTGACCATAATTCTTGAGCGGTAAAGGACATCACAGGCATAAACCATCTCACAATTGCTTGCGAAATATGATAAAGCGCTGTCTGACAAGATTTATGAGCGAGTGAACCAGCTTTTGCGGTGTACTGACGATCTTTAATTATATCTAAATAAAAACTTCCCATATCAATCGAACAAAAATGATGCATGGTTTGAGTCGCAACTAAAAAATCATATTCATCATAATCCGACTTGAGTTTCTCTTGAGTTTTAAAAGCACAATCAACCGCCCAACGATCGAGAGGCAATAGTTCTTCTGGCGCGACAATATCTTTTTCTGGATCAAATCCATTTAAATTTGATAAAAAGAACCGAGCAGTATTTCTTAACCGGCGATAAGTGTCAGCGGTTCGATTTAATATTTCATCCGATGCGGTAATTTCGGATCGGTAGTCAGTTGATGCCACCCACAAACGCAGTATATCTGCGCCAAGTCGATTGATAACAGTCATAGGAGCGACAACATTACCTAATGACTTTGACATTTTTTGTCCTTTTGCATCGACAACAAACCCATGAGTTAAAACTTCTTTATACGGCGCATGCCCATTAATCGCAAGACCCGTTAGTAACGACGACTGAAACCAACCTCGATGTTGATCTGAACCTTCTAAATACAAATCTGCTGGTTCAGTTAGCTCGTCACGACGATTCAACACACACTGATGAGTCACGCCAGAATCAAACCAAACATCTAATGTATCATTTACTTTAACGTAGTCATTAGCATCAGCACCAATTAAATCTTTTAAATCGAGATCGAACCAAGCTTGCATTCCTTTTGTTTCAACTTGCTCAGCCACTTGTTGCATTAACTCAATCGTTTTAGGATGCAATTCATCCGTTTCTTTATGTACTAATAAACATAATGGAACACCCCAAGTACGTTGGCGAGAAATACACCAATCAGGGCGACCATTAACCATACTCTCTATTCTTGCTTGCCCCCAATCTGGGATCCATTTGACATTTTTAATATTATCAATCGCTTTTTCGCGCAAGCCACCTTTATCCATAGAAATAAACCATTGAGGTGTTGCTCGATAGATAAGCGGGGTTTTAGTTCGCCAGCAATGCGGAAAGCTGTGTTTAAACTTTTCTTTTCGAACCAATCGACCGCGCTCTGCTAATAATTCACAAACAGGCTCATCAACTTTATAAACATGCTGACCGGCTAAATGCTCTGTTTTTTCAGAATAAACACCATTCGCATTCACAATATTAATGGTTTCTATACCGTATTTACGTGCAACATCAAAATCATCCACACCGTGATCGGGTGCCGTATGAACTAAACCAGTACCCGCTTCAGTTGTCACATGATCGCCGAGAATAACTAAAATATCTCTGCCTAAATAAGGGTGGTGGCAAACTAATTTTTCTAAATTATCGCCTTGCGCTGTCCCTACGATTTTATAATTTTCGATTGCATAACGCGTCATGATCTGATCGACCATATCAACAGCAACTACGATACGTTCTTTGCCAATGCCAAATCGTTCATCTTGTTCAGTTTGTGCATCAATCTCGACGAGTGCATATTCTAAATCGGCACTGATTGAGATTGCCTGTGATGCTGGAATTGTCCAAGGAGTCGTTGTCCATATGACTAATGAAACGGCTCCGCTTCCTAAATCATCACCTTTGACCGTAAATTTATCAAGTAGTGCTTTTTCATCTTTTGGCGAATATCTTACGTCAATAGAAGTCGATACTTTATCTTGATATTCAACTTCAGCTTCAGCTAAAGCAGATGCACCAACCACACTCCAATACACAGGCTTAAAACCTTTGTGCAAATGTCCATTTTCAACAATTTTAGAAAGCGAACGGATGATGTCTGCTTCAAATTGAAAGTCCATTGATAGATAAGGTTTATCCCATTCACCAAAAACACCTAAACGAATAAAATCTTTCTTTTGACCCTCAACTTGTTTGGCTGCGTAATCTCGGCACTTTTGTCTAAACTCATCAAATGGCACTTTAGCGCCCGCTTTACCAATCTTCTTTTCTACACGATGCTCAATAGGCAAACCGTGACAATCCCACCCTGGAACATAAGGCGCATCAAAACCTGATAAAGTTTTACTCTTTACCACAATATCTTTTAATATTTTATTAACCGCATGACCAATATGAATATCACCGTTTGCATAGGGAGGTCCGTCATGCAAAATAAACTTAGGCCTGCCTGCACAGGCGTTTCTAATCTGCTGATAGATCCCTTTTTTTTGCCACTTGGCTAACATTTTTGGCTCGTTTTGAGCCAAATTAGCACGCATTGGAAATGCAGTTTCGGGTAAGTTTAATGTTGATTTATAATCAGTCATAGTTTTGTCTTTTACTGTTTTAAGTTTTAACCGTTTTACTTTCTTTTAAATAACAAGGTGTTCATCTAATCTTGTTGAATTAAACGTTCACTCACTAACTCTTTAGCATTTTCTACATCTTTATTTATTTGTGCTTTTAATATTTCGACGCTATCAAATTTCATTTCTTTTCGGATAAAAGCGTAAAACTCAACTTTTAACTCTATCCCATATAAATCGGCATCAACATCTAATAGATGGACTTCCAGTCTATACCCTTTGCCATCAACCGTCGGACGGTAACCACAATTAGCCACGCCCCAACAAGCTCGAATATTAACACTATATTCCTTTCGCTCCGTCCATTTTGCTCGAACTAAAAAAACACCAGACAATGTTGGCTTTCGACGATTAAGTGCGATATTGGCCGTTGGAAACCCAATCGTACGCCCTAATTGCTGACCATAGCCCACTTTTCCAGTCATTGCATAACGTCTGGTGAGCAGCATTTTAGCAAACTCTAAATCATTATCTGCTAAAGCAGTTCTGACTAAAGTACTGCTTGCACGATGCTCTTTTGAACTCTCACTTAAATCTTTTACTATAACTGTTGGCGTAGGCTCTACAGTATAAAGACCTTTACCGTATTCATTTAATAACTGCCCTTGTTGTTTCAATAAAGCATAATTTCCTTGTCTTTTATAACCAAACTGAAAATCATCACCAACAACCAAATGCTTAATTCTTAAATGCTCAACCAATACAGTTTGAATAAAATCAGTTGCCTTCATCAAGCATAAAGCAGTATTAAATTTTAGTACTAATAACTTATCAACACCAAGCGCACTTAGCTGCAAATATTTTTCAGTGAAATTAGTAATTCTAGCAGGACAATGATCACCCATAAAAACTTCTTTAGGATGAGGTTCAAATAGAATCACACAAGACTGGTGATTTGATCGCCTAGCATGCTGAATAACCCGCTTGATAATCGCTTGATGACCAAGATGCACACCATCAAAATTACCAATAGTCGCCACACAGGCATCAGCTTGATGATTGAGATTAACCAGCCCCCGTATTAATTGCATAAGTTCGCTTATTTAAGTTATTTTTAGCTTTAAAGCGCGAGATTATATCTTACACAGAGATCGGATGATAGAGGTTGATCATGCATGTTTTAAATGACGACTTCTCACACCTAACAAAAACATTACACCGACATAAACCAAAACTGACAACACGATTAAAATCATCATATTTTGGGTTCTTTCAACAATTGACCAATCTTGCCAAAGGTTCACATCTGCCATTTGGAATTTGATAAATGTAAATAAAGCGAGATTTCCACCAATCAACTTAAATATCCAAGACAACCACCCACTATCAGGTGTAAATGCTCCAGATTTTTTAAGTGCAAAAAAGAGTAATGTACTATTTAATAGTGCCGAAATGCTAGTTGCTAGAGCTAAACCAACATGCGCAAAAGGGAAAAATAAAATAACATTAAATACCATATTAACGACCATGGCGATAATACCTATTTTTACCGGTGTTTTTGTATCTTGACGTGAGAAGAATCCAGTCGCCAAAACTTTAATTATCATAAAACCCAATAACCCAATAATGTATGCCTTAAGACTGAGCGACGCAGAGTAAGCATCCGACAACGCAAACTTACCATGTTGGAAAACGGTTAAAATAATTGGCTCTGCCATCATAAATAATCCAACTGCCGCAGGCACTCCAATTAAGCACACCAATTTTAAAGCCCAATTTAAGGTTTTATTAAAATCATCTTTGTTTTCAGAGGAGTGTTGTCGAGACAGGGATGGCAAAATAACGGTTGAAATCGCAATCGCAAACATTCCGAGAGGAAACTCTAACATCCGATCTGAAACATAAAGCCAGACAATACTCCCCGTTTCCAAAAATGACGCGATAACAGTATCCAATAACAAATTAATTTGCCCAACCGAAACACCAAATAGAGCAGGGCCCATTAACTTTAATATTTTTTGAACACCAGGCGAATGCCAACCCCAAGTTGGTTTAACTAAGTACCCTTCTTTCCATAAAAATGGCAATTGTAGTAACAACTGAATAATTCCCGCAACAAATACACCCCACGCGAGCGCTATGGCAGTTTGTTCTTCTAAAGTAGGAGAAACAATAATGGCAGCTGAAATAATGCTGATGTTAAGTAAAACGGGTGTAAAAGCTGGGATCGCAAATTTGCCAATACTATTTAAAATAGAACCACAAAACGCAGTTAAAGAAATAAATAAAATATAAGGGAAGGTTATTTTTAGTAATAAAGAGGCTAAATCAAATTTATGAGGTTCATCAATAAAACCAGGACCAAATATGCCAACTAATATAGGTGATGCAAACACACCGATAACAGCGACAATGGATAAAATAATGGTCAGAGTACCAAAAGTTTCGCCGACTAGTTTCTTAACTTCTTGCAGATTTTTATTCATCTGATATTCGGACAAGACGGGAATAAAAGCTTGAGAAAAAGCACCTTCAGCAAATAAACGACGTAAAAAATTAGGGATCTTTTGAGCCACTAAAAATACATCAGCAGCCCAATGAGAACCCAAAATATGGAACATCACTATATCTCGAATTAATCCCAGAATACGAGATATAAATGTCATTGCGCTAACGATTACGCCCGATTTAAGCAGTTGTTTGCTCATGAAATTCCAAAATTGATTAGGTCAATAACGTGAAGTAAAAAAAGAAGTTTAGACTATAGCCTTTATTGTTCCTAGTCTAGCGGGTTGGCTCTAAATTACATAATTCTGACATAATTGATCATTGTAGATATTTATTCATCAAATTAGAGAACATCTCAATAAAAACACTCTTTGTGTGTTTTTTAATGGCTAAATTACTCAGTAATATTTTTATAATAAAAAGAAGCACTGTTTATACTAAATATTCCTTGTTATGCTTGATATCACTAGAGATTGCCTGTATATTCTCGCACCTGAATTTTACACTCAGATCTGACGTTAATGTAGCGTTTGGTAAGAGAATTATTTTTTAATCACATTTTGGAGCAAAGCCTTGGCTAATATCAAATCCGCAAAAAAGCGAGCTCGTCAGGCTGAAGGCCGTAGACAGCACAACGCAAGTCGTCGTTCAATGATGCGTACATTCATAAAAAAAACACTTGCCGCAATCGCATCTGGTAATAAAGAATCTGCAACTGTAGCCTATGCAGCCGTTGTACCTATTTTAGATGTTGCCTGTCAAAAAGGCCTTATTCATATGAATAAGGCTGCTCGTTATAAGAGCCGTTTAAATGCACAAGTTAAGGATATGGCGTAAGATTTAAACTTCAAATTAAATCGTCATAACTAAAAAAACCCGCGAAGCGGGTTTTTTTATATCTAAAGTATAAAAAATATTCGAATACTTTGGCTTTAGATACTAGTTTCCAGCTTCCGCCTCGGCTTCAATTTTATCTAGAATATCAAAACACAATTGCTTAGTACCGGTTCCATTCAACCCTGATATAACATAATGTTTACCTTGCCAGCCAAGACCATCTAATATTTCCTGTTTTTTCTCGATCAAAACATCTTCATCAATCAAATCACATTTATTAAATACCAACCAAACTTCCTTACTAGACAAGGCAATCTCATTTTTATCTAAATGCTGTTGATATTCATCTGAGTATTTCTTTAACTCACGAGTAATGGTTCTAATGTTTTCCAGTGGATCAGACTGATCAAATGGTTCTAAATCAACCAAATGCAATAACAGCCTTGTTCTTGATAAATGCTTTAAGAAACGAACACCTAATCCTGCACCTTCCGCGGCACCTTCGATAACTCCAGGAATATCGGCAATAACAAAACTCTTATACGGAAGTGGCGCTACAACACCTAAATTGGGTATCAATGTTGTAAAAGGGTAATCAGCCACTTTAGGCTTAGCCGAAGAAACACTTCGAATAAAGGTCGATTTACCTGCGTTAGGAAGCCCTAACAAACCTACATCGGCCAGTACATTCAATTCTAATTTAAGTTCTCTAAAATCACCTTCACTACCGTGAGAGGTTTGTCTTGGCGCACGGTTAACACTACTTTTAAAACGTGTATTACCTAACCCATGGAATCCACCTTTACCCACTAAAACTCTTTCACCGTCTTTTTCCAAATCCCCAATAACTTCATCGGTTTCGATATTAATAATTTTGGTTCCAACAGGCACTTTTAACTCTAAATCTTTTCCACGAGCACCTGTACAATTCCTTGGTTGACCTTTGGTGCCATTCTCTGCACCGTAAAAACGTACAAAGCGGTAATCAACTAATGTATTTAATTCCGCATCTGCAACCATATAGACACAACCACCATCACCACCATCACCACCGTCTGGCCCGCCTTTAGGTACGTATTTTTCCCGCCGAAAGCTGCACATACCGCTTCCGCCGTTGCCGCCTTTGACTTTTATTTTTACTTCATCTACAAATTTCATGGACTTTTGTCTCAAACGAAAAAAGCTCCGAGAATATCGGAGCTTTTTAAAACTAGCTAAACTGTTATTAAATTAACTACAAAATATCGTAATTTATTTAAGCAACCTCTTAGTGAACCAGTATGCTAACAGTCTTACGATTTTGACGACCTTTAACTTCAAATTTCACTTCACCATCTGCTTTCGCAAATAATGTATGGTCACGCCCCATTCCAACATTTGTTCCAGCATGGAAACGAGTTCCACGTTGACGAACTATAATGCTTCCCGCAGGGATCTGCTCACCACCAAAACGCTTAACACCTAAACGTTTACTTTCGGAATCACGACCATTACGAGTACTACCACCGGCTTTCTTATGTGCCATTGTATTTCTCCTACTTGCTTATGCTTGTAATTTTTACATCAGTAAACCACTGACGATGACCCATTTGCTTGCGGCTATGTTTACGTCTTTGGAACTTAATGATTTTAATTTTTTTACCACGACCTTGCTCTATAATTTCACCAGCAACTTTCGCCTTATCTAAATAAGGTGCACCCAACGCTAAATCATCACCTTCACCAACCATTAAGATCTTATCGAAATCAATCGCTGCACCTTTTTCTAGGTCAATTTTTTCTAGGCGAACAACTTGGCCTTCTTTTACTCGGTGCTGTTTACCACCACTTTGAATCACCGCGTACATAGCGACACTCTCCGTCTCGATCTTCACAGTAAATGACTGCCTGATCTTATTGTTAAAAGCTCGAAACTCCCATTTCAACAACTCTCTTAGTGAGTAATATTAAACGGCAATCCCATAAATAAGGGCGCGCATTTTAAGACATTCGAGGCGCGGTCGCAAGTGTTAATACAAATATTATTATCAAATACTCAGACAATCTTATTATTACCTGCTATTTTGCATAAATTTACCAATGAAACCTTTTATTAACTAGATACCTCTTGACCAAACGGCTTGTATTACATAGCATTCTGCCTAATCATAATAAAGTATAAAAAATGAAAAAAGGAACAATTTTTGTCTAACATCAAAGCGAATTCTAAGCCTGATATCAAGACTATTACTAAACTAGTTGAACAAGATTTTTTGGCGACAAATCAAGTTATCGTCTCACAGCTAAAATCCGATGTAGCTTTAGTCAACCAACTTAGCCATTACATAGTAGCGGCAGGCGGTAAACGCTTGCGCCCTCTATTAGTTTTGATGGTAGCTAACGCATTAGGGTACCAAGGCAATAAACACCACCAAGCAGCGGCTATAGTCGAATTCATTCACACAGCCACTCTTTTACATGATGATGTAGTCGACGAAAGTGACAGAAGACGGGGTAGAGAAACCGCAAATGCTCTATTTGGTAATGCTGCAAGTGTTTTAGTGGGTGACTTTTTGTATTCTCGCTCATTTCAAATGATGGTGACCATAGAAAAAATGGAAGTAATGACTCTTTTAGCCAGTACAACCAACCAAATAGCAGAAGGCGAAGTATTACAGCTAATGAACTGTAACGACCCTAATGCCACGGAAGAAAGCTACTTCAAAGTCATTGAAAATAAAACAGCCATATTATTTGCCGCCGCTTGCGAGTTAGGCGCAATAATTTCAGACAACGAACAACACAGAGAAAAACTTCACCAATATGGCCTACATTTAGGTCTTGCCTTTCAATTAATGGATGATGCATTAGACTACACCGCTAATAGTGAAGAGCTAGGTAAAAACGTTGGTGATGATCTTGCTGAAGGTAAACCTACCTTACCGTTAATTCATGCTATGCAAAATTCAACTGGCAATGATAAGAAATTGATTAAACAATGTATTGAGAATGGTGGAATTGATCATTTAGAGGAAATTCAGGCTATTATAAAGAAAACTCAATCTATTGAGTACACTTTAGAAAAAGCGGACAGAGAAGTTGCAATATCTAAAGATTGTTTGGTTGATTTGCCTTTAAACAAATTTGGTAGCGCTTTGTTTGA
>Ga0256845_1000778_pt1 | contig 27838 bp, 25 predicted proteins | sample RiftiametaG_FD_189101 | JGI IMG/M metagenome (GOLD analysis project Ga0256845, IMG submission 189101) | Tube worm associated microbial communities from hydrothermal vent at the East Pacific Rise, Pacific Ocean - Riftia | ecosystem: Host-associated > Annelida > Integument > Unclassified ...
GCCACAGTGGCGGCGGCGGGAACAGTGGCGGCGGCGGGAACAGTGGCGGCGGCGGTCCTGCTCCCTACGACCCCGGTGACTACTCGCCGGTCGGCCCCGGCGACGACGACATCCCGTTCTGAGCGAGGGGGACAGAACCACGGCGAGAGCGGGGCGCGAAAGCGGCCCGCTCTTTGTCGTTATGGTCCTCGGCCATGGGGTTGTTATGGTCCCCGGCTAATGGGTGCCTTTGTGTTCCGCGACGCGCTGCCCCGAGATGAAGACGCGATCTTGGAGCTCGCGCGTCACCTCGACACGGTCAACCTGCCCCCTGACCGGGCCTTCATCCACGACCTGATCGCACGCGCGCGCGAATCGTTTGCGGGCGGGGAGCACCCCGAGAGCTTCGACCCCGAGCGCCGGTTTTTGTTTGTGCTCGAGGGCGAGGGCGGGGAGGTCGTGGGCACCTCCATGATCCACGCGCAGCACGGGACCCGCCGCGAGCCACACGTGTTCTTCCGGGTGGTGGAGGAGGAGCGCTACGCCGAGATCGCCCTGGCCGAGGAGCGCCGGGAGGTCCACATGGTCCACAAGATGTTGCAGCTGGGCCTGACCTACCAAGGTCCGACCGAGATCGGCGGTCTGGTCCTGCATCCCGATCAGCGCAAACACCCCCGCAAGCTCGGGCGTCTGCTCTCGCTGGGGCGATTTTTGTATATCGCCGCGTTCCGATCCCGGTTTCGAGACTCGATCCTGGCCGAGCTCCTGCCGCCGCTCGAGCGTGGACCCCAAGGTCGAGCGCACTCGCGGCTGTGGGATGCGCTGGGCAGGCGCTTCACCAACTTGAGCTACGCCGAGGCCGATCGCCTCAGCGGCGAGGACAAGGAGTTCATCTGGCGCCTGTTCCCCCAGTCGCCCGTCCACGCCTGCTTGCTGCCCATGGAGGTCCAGGAGATCATCGGCCAGGTCGGCCGCGAGACCGTGGGTGCGCAGCGCCTGATTCAGAGCATCGGGTTCAGCGACTCGGGCAAGGTCGACCCCTTCGACGGAGGACCCCACTGGGAGGCGGTCACCGACGACATCAGTCTGGTCAGCGAGGCCCAGTGGTGTCGCGGGGCTCCGGGAGAGGTCGGCGAAGATGCGGTCGCGGGCATCGTCGCGCGTGTACGTCAGGCCCACGAGCCCGAGGACTACCCCTACTTTCGTGCGGTCTGGACCCTCCTACATGAGGACCTCTCGGAGGCCGAGCTCGATCTGGCCAAGCCCGAGACCTGGGCCCGGGAGGGCGCCGGCGACTGGGCGCTGCCCGGGGCGGGGCAGCCGGCCCATGCTCAGCCCCCGCGGCGCGTGACCATGCCCGCCGAGGACTTCGAGGCCCTGCGCTTGCCCCCGGGCGACGAGCGGGTGCTCGTCGCTCTGCGCCCGCAAAAGCGCATCGCCAAGACCTGAGCGAGCCGTCGCTAACCAACAAAAATGCCCCCGAAACTCGGGGGCATTCTTATTGTCGCCGTCGTCGAAGTCGGCGGGGCCTACTTCTTTTTCCTCTTCTTCTCGGCGTGGGTCTTCATCAGCTCCTCTTGGATGCTGTTGGGGACCTTGTCGTAGTGGGCGAACTCCATGGTGAACTCGGCCTTGCCCTGGGTGGCGGAGCGGAGCTCGGTGGAGTAGCCGAACATGGCGGAGAGGGGGACGTGGGCGTCGATGACCGTGTTGCCGTGGTGGCTCTCGGAGCCGACGATGGTGCCGCGACGACGGATCAAGGTGGTCTGCATGCCGCCTTGGAACTCCTCGGGGCCCTCGACCTGGACCTTCATGATGGGCTCCATGATGACCGGCTTGGCCCGACCCATGGCTTCCTTGAACGCGGCCCGGCCGGCGATCTGGAAGGCCATGTCGCTGGAGTCGACCGCGTGGGCCGCACCATCGCTGATCAACATCTCGACGCCGACGACGGGGGCCTCGATGAGGATGCCCTTGGTCATGGAGTCGCGGAAGCCCTTGTCACACGAGGGGATGTACTCGCGCGGGATGGAGCCGCCGGAGATCTTGTTGATGAAGCGGTACTCGGGGTCGCCCTCGGAGTCCTTGTCGATGGGGCGCATCTCGCCGGCGATGCGGGCGTACTGACCCGAGCCACCGGTCTGCTTCTTGTGGGTGTAGTTGTAGGAGACGGGCCGGGAGATGGTCTCGCGGTAGGCGACCTGCGGCTCACCGACGATGGTCTCGACCTTGTACTCCCGGCGCATGCGCTCGATGTAGACCTCGAGGTGCAGCTCGCCCATGCCCGAGATGATGGTCTCGGCCGACTCCTCGTCGCGGTGGACGCGGAAGGTGGGGTCCTCCTTGGAGAAGCGGTTGAGGGCCTTGGAGAAGTTGGTGCTGGCGCCCTTGTCCGTGGGCTCGAGCGCGTAGCTGATGACCGGCTCGGGCACGTGCATCGACTGCATCGAGTAGCGGATCTTGCCATCGGTGAAAGTGTCACCCGAGGAGCAGTCGATCCCGAACATGGCGACGATGTCGCCGGCCGTGGCCGAGTCGATGTCCGCCATCTTGTCCGAGTGCATGCGAACCAGGCGACCGAGCTTGTGCTTCTTGCCGGTCTTTTGGTTGTAGATGAACTCGCCCTTGGTCATCGTGCCCTGGTAGATCCGGCTGTAGGTCAGCTGACCGTACTTGCCGTCCTCGAGCTTGAAGGCGAGGGCGACCAGGGGCAGGTCCGGGTCACTGACGAGGTCGATCTTGACCTCGTCGGCGTCGAGGTCGAAGGCCTGGTTGGTGATCTCGGTCGGGTTGGGGAGGTAGGACATGACCGCGTCCAGGAGCACCTGGACGCCCTTGTTCTTGTAGGCCGAGCCACAGAACACGGGGGTCAGGGCCAGGGAGATGGTCGCCTTGCGGATGACCGGCTCCATCTCCTCGGCGGAGACCTCTTCCTCGTTGAGGAATTTCTCCATGATCGCGTCGTCGAAGTCGCCGAGCGCCTCGACGAGCTTGGCGCGGTACTCCTCGACCTCTTCTTTGAGGTTCTCGGGGCAGTCCTCGTAGCGGAGGTCCTCACCGTGTTCGCCGTCGAAGTAGATGGCCCTGCGGGTGCGGAGGTCGACCACGCCCACGTGCCGCTCCTCGCTCCCGATCGGGTAGACCACCATGACGGCGTTGTGGTGCAGCTTCTCGCGCAGCTGTTTGGTGACGTTGACGGCGTCGGCGCCCGAGCGGTCCATCTTGTTGATGAAGGCCAGGCGGGGGACGTTGTAGCGCCGCATCTGCCGGTCGACGGTGATCGACTGGGACTGGACGCCCGAGACCGCGCAGAGCACCAAGATGGCGCCGTCGAGCACACTCAGGGCGCGCTCGACCTCGACCGTGAAGTCGACGTGGCCGGGGGTGTCGATGATGTTGACGTCGTACTCTTTCCACTGGACCGCGGTCGCGGCCGACTGGATGGTGATGCCGCGTTCACGCTCGAGCTCCATCGAGTCCATGGTCGCGCCGATGCCCGACTTGCCCTTGACCTCCTCGATTTTGTGGATGCGACCCGTGTAGAACAAGATCCGCTCGGTGAGCGTGGTCTTGCCCGAGTCGATGTGGGCGGAGATTCCGATATTGCGAACTTTGTCGAGGTCCATGGCTTGGGTCGCCTGAGCGAGGTCTTGGTACGAAAAATCGCGGGGCCTGGGCCCCGCAGACGCGCGCGGAGGATGCCACAGCAGGGCGAATCCCAAAGTAGATCAGGCCCCGTGTGACGTGATGCTGCACACTGCGCTTTGCGGAGGACGCTGCGGTGCTCTGGGCTGTGAACGTCACTCGCGGCATGGGTGCGGCTGGCGAGCGAGGTCCTGACCTCAGCGGAGTGCGAGGGTCGGATCCCGAACCAGACGTCCCGCGCAAATTGCGCGTGGTCGGCGAGGCCGTGTGGCCATGGTTCATGTGGCCCGGTGGGCGAGATCAGGGCGAGATCAGCCTGCGACCTGGGCCCAGCGCTCGAGCACGGCCTCGGTCGTGAATCCGAACTTCGTGGCCAGGATCTCCGCGGGCGCCGAAGCCCCGAAGTGATCGATGCCCACGATGTGGTCGGCGAAGCGCTCCCACCCGAGGCGGACGCCGGCCTCGAGGGCCAGACGGCGCTCGCGGCCGACGGCGTGGGGGAGCACCGATTCGCGGTACTCGGCGTCCTGTTCGGCGAACGCCTCCCAGCAGGGCATGGACACCACGCGGATCCGCTTGCCCGCGGCGTTGAGCTGCGCGGCGGCGTCGCAGGCCAGCGTGAGCTCCGAGCCGGTGGCAATGAAGATGCCGTCGAGCTCGCCGACATCGGCGGCGCCCTCGGTGATCACGTAGGCCCCGCGGGCGGTCTTGTCGGGGCAGGTCTGCGCCCGCGTGGGCAGGCCCTGGCGGGTCAGGAGCAGGGCCGTGGGTCCGTCGGTGCGCAGCATGGCGTGGCGCCACGCGCCCAGGGTCTCGCGTGCGTCGCCAGGTCGGAACACGTGCAAGTTGGGGATCAGGCGCAGGCTCATGGCGTGCTCGATGGGCTGGTGTGTGGGTCCGTCCTCGCCGAGCCAGAAGCTGTCGTGGGTGAACACGTGGATCACGGGCAGGCCCATGAGCGCCGAGAGCCGGACGGCGCCGCGCATGAAGTCGGAGAATACGAGGAAGGTCGCATCGAACACCCGCACACCGCCGTGGAGGGCCATGCCATTGCAGATCGCGGCCATGCCGTGCTCGCGCACGCCAAAGTGGATGTTCCGGCCCTCGGGGTGGGCCTTGCTCTGGCCGGGGGTGTCCGGGAGCTTCACGCCGTTGCTGCCGGCGAGGTCGGCCGATCCGCCGAGCAAGGTGGGGTGGCCCGCGGTCAGGGCCGAGAGCACCCGGTGGCCGGCCTTGCGCGAGGCGATCGAGGCGCCGACCTCGAAACTCTCGAGCACGGCGTCGAGGCCCGCGAAGGTCGACGCCGGGAGCTCGCCCGCGATCAGCCCACGCAGCTCGGTGGCGAGGTCCGGGTGGGCGGCGGTGTAGGCGTCCATGGCCGCGCGCCAGTCCGCGTGGGCCTGGGCGAGGACCTCGCGCTGGGCCGCGAGTGCGGTGGAGACCTCGGTGGGGATGTGGAAGGGCTCGCTGGGCCAGCCCATGCCGGCCTTGGTCGCGGCGATCTCTTCGGCGCCCAGGGGCGCGCCGTGGCAGCCGGAGGTCCCGGCCTTGGTCGGTGCGCCCTGGCCGATGACCGTGCGACAGCAGATCAAGCTCGGTTTGTCGGACTCGGCCCGCCCAGCCTCGATGGCCGCGGCGATCGCCACTCGGTCGTGGCCGTCGACCCGCTGCACGTGCCAGCCGTAGGCCTCGAAGCGCGCCGCCACGTTCTCGCTGAAGCTGATGTCCGTGCCGCCGTCGATGGAGATCTCGTTGTCGTCGTAGAGGTAGACCAGCTTGCCCAGGCCCAGGTGCCCGGCCAAGCTCGCGGCCTCCGAGGCGATGCCCTCCATGAGGTCGCCGTCGCTGACGATCGCGTAGGTCAGGTGGTCGATGATCGTGTGCCCCGGCTGGTTGAAGCGCTGGGCCAAGAAGCGCTCCGCGAGCGCCATGCCCACGCCCGAGGCGAAACCCGAACCGAGCGGTCCCGTGGTGATGTCGACGCCCGGGGTGTGGCCGTACTCGGGGTGCCCGGCGGTCTTCGAGCCCCACTGGCGGAAGTTCTTGATCTCGTCGAGGGACAGGTCGTAGCCGCTCAGGTGGAGGAGCGAGTAGAGCAGCATCGAGCCGTGCCCGGCCGAGAGCACGAAGCGGTCGCGGTCGAACCAGGTCGGGTCGGTCGGGTCGTGGACCAAGAACGAGGACCACAGCACCGTCGCCAGATCGGCGCAGCCCATGGGCATGCCCGGGTGCCCCGAATTGGCTCGCTGCACGCTGTCCATCGACAGGCCCTTGATGGTCTTGACGACCAACTCGGCGACGGCGGGCTCGAGGCTGCGGGGGGTCCGTTGGGCTCGGGGGGCGGACGACATGGCGCTTGCTAACACGGGCGGAGCCCCGGCTCACGCAGGCCGCGGCGTCGCGCTCGGGGCGGGCTGTGAACGGGCTCTCGAAGGGACCCGCGCCAGACCCACGTGGGTGGTGGCCGGGTGCCTCTGCGGGCGGCTCGAGATTCGCGCGGCGCGATCCGAGTGCGCCCAGGTCGGGCCGCGGGCGGAGCCGTGAGCCTGCTCGCTCGGAGATCGCTCCGGTTGCGAGCCGGGGTGGGCGCACTCGGAAGGAGAGAGGGAGACGAGAGGGCGACGAGTCGACGGGACAGCTTGGGAATCACGGTCGTCTGTGGCGTGTCGTCCCGGCGACGCAGGTGTCTGCGGTCTCCCCGTCGACTACGCTCTCGCCATGCGCATCTGCATCCTCGGCGCCACCGGCCTCGTCGGCCGTGAACTGCTCACGCTCATCGCCCGCGCCTGGCCCGGGGCCGAGCTGGCTCTCTACGCCAGCCGCGATCAAAGCATGATCCACGCAGCTCACGAGGGTCCGCTCGAGGTCCTCGCCGCCGACCGTCTCGAGCGGGCCGACGCGGCGAGGGGCGACCTGGCCTTCGTGGCCTTGGACGACGAGTTCAGCGCCCGCTACTGCCCGCGCTTGGTCGAGCTCGGATACCGGGTGATCGACAAGAGCAACAGCTTTCGTATGGACCCGGACGTGCCTTTGGTGGTCGGCGGGGTCAACCACCGGCGTGTCGACGAGGCCGCCAAACTCGTCGCCAACCCCAACTGCACCACGATCCCCATGACCTTGGCCCTCGAGCCCCTGCGCGCGCGCTTCGGGCTTGGAGAGGTGACTGTGAGCAGTTACCAGGCGATCTCGGGGGCGGGGGCGGGCACGCTGCGGCGCTTTGTGGCCGAGACCGCCGTCGGCTTCGAGGCCATGCGCGAGGCCGGCCAAAGCGACGCCGGGGCCCTGTTCGGCGCCAGCTTGGACGTGGCGGCCTACCCGGGCAACACCGTGGCCCACAGCGCCAAGACCGACGACTCGGGCTTCTCTTCTGAAGAGCGCAAGCTGGTCGATGAGAGCCGCAAGATCCTCGAGCTGCCCGAGTTTGCGATCTCGGCCCAGTGCTGCCGGGTGCCCGTGGCGGTGGGCCACTACGAGAACCTGTGGGTGGAGCTCGAGACCGGCGCGAGTGAGGCGGAGATCCTCGAGGTCTGGGCGAGGGCGCCCTTTGTGTGTGTGATCCCGGGGGCGGCAGGGGAGGGGCTGAGCGCCCTGGCGACGGTCCACGATCGGGACTCGGCGCTGGTCGGGAGGCTGCGCCCGGATGGGCGAGGGGGGCCGGACGGCGAGGGCAGGCGGACCCGCTGGTGCCTGACCGTGGCCGCGGATAATCTTCGGTTGGGGGCGGCGACCAACGCAGTGCGTGTGGCCTCGGCGTGGTTCGGCGGCGAGGACCCGCTGCTTCGGGTCTGAACAAGAATCCGGACCCCAAGAACAAAACAGGTCTCTCCCCGGGAAGGACCCCTGGACCGTTTTTGGGTTCACGTTTTTGGGTTCACTTCCGAGACGATCCCGGGTTCGGCTACCGTTGTTGTTCTGGGTCCGGCTACTGTTGTTGTTTGTTGTTTTCTCAGGGGGCTGTATTTCAGTACTAGAGCGTAAGCTCCAAATGAAATGCCACCCGACAGAGAAGCGATGAGTGGTGGGCATCCATAAAAATCGTAGGCCATGGGGTGAAATCCATTCCTGAGCCAAAACGCAGCAAAGGCGACTGACGCAACCCACAGCGCGGAAGCCTGTAAAAATAGGCTCGCCCGAGAGTTGAAGCTAAGCAGAAGGATGGATGCGAAAGGGATGATCGCGGCCTCGAGTGCGACTGGGTGTATGTGCTTCGAGGGGGAGGCGTATGATGTGACTTCAGATGCGAGTACTACGAGGGCGAAGAGGGCGATCGTGAATGTCCACTGTTTTCCGGGCTCTCCTAAATATGGGGTGTGGCATCTGTGGCCAGCCGTCAGTGCTCGAGTCGGGGGTTCTTGGGTCATCAGATTTCCTAGTCTTCGTCGCCGAGCCAGAGTATGCCGATGCGCTCAGTGTCGACTGCGAAGAGGCCCATGTCGAAACCCGTGTCGAGTACCGAGGTTCCCGTTGCAGAGTATGTGCCCCTCGTCGAGTCTGTCTCGTATGAATATGTCGAGTAGAAATTGGCGCTATCACCAAACCCTGAGGTGAACTGGTAGGCAAGACGTTTTGCCTCGGGTTTGTCCGCTTGTTCCCGGGCCCAGATGGGACCGATGAGAAGCTCGTATGCGACAAATTCCCCAATCTCGCGCGTGATTTTGTTCAGGTTTGTGGGTGAGGCAAAGAGCCTATAATTTTCGAATAGAAATTCTACTATTCGGTCTCGGTCGTCATGGGGGCCGAGCTCCCGCCGTGGAGTCTCTACACTACGGCAGAGTGCCTTGCCGTGGACGCTGTCGTTCAAGTTGTCTGTGAGTCGTTTGAGGATTGTTTTCATGTCCGTCCAGTCGGATCTGATTGTCCACCCGCATTGCTCTGCCTCACTGGTGGGCAGTGTAGCAGGTGGAACCGCCCATCCTCCATTCTCGTCACTCGTACCGTGATGCTCCAGACTGAGTTGTAACTGACGCTTGCGCATTTAGCGCATGGTCGGAGAGGGTGGTAGCGGGGGGGATTCGCAAACTCTACTCGTCCAGAATCGTCGTCGCTTTGTAGAGTCCCTGCTCCGGTACGAAGCGCAAGAGCCTGACCCGGATGAGAGCGCCGACACGACTCCCAAACCGTACCTTGTTCGATGACTTCAATATGATCGGGTTTGTCGAGCGAGCTTCAGGGGGAGGGCTCTATGACGAGCTCGTTTGCACAGCGTTGCTCGCTCGGTAGATGTCTGCGCGCGCAAGTGGGAAACCCGCTGGAAGAGGGACTGTTCAGCGGTCCAGGCCGCCCTCGAGCGAGCGGAGAATCTCCCCTGCCCGGCGCTCGAGCTCCTCGGCGACCTCCCCGGGGCCCACGATCCGCGCATGCAGTCGAAGCGCCAGGCGCCGCAGGTGCAGAAACCCGCCGTCTCCCGCAGCTTGGGCGGCGAGCTCGACGTGGCGCTGGGCGAGCTGTGGGGGCTCTCCCCGCCGCCACAGGCACCACGCCAGGCCCTGGTGCCGGCGAAACACGACGAAGGCCGGACCGCGGGCGGGGATCTCTCGGTACACACGCTCGGCTGCGGTGAGTCGGTCCGGATGTCCGCGCCAGCCCCGGGCGCGCAGGTAGGCGAGCTGGTCGAGGCGGCGGGCGTCGAGGCAGGCGCGGTCGTAGGTCCCGAGGTCCCCAGGTCCGGACTCGGCAGGTCCAGACTCGAACTCGGCAGGCTCGGGCTCGGGGCTCAGGCAGGTCGCCACCGCCGCGAGCCTGCGCTCGGCGAGCTCGAGGTCGCCGGCGTCGGTGGCCAGCCGAGCCCGAAACAGATCGAGTTCGAGTCGAGCAGCGATCCCCGCTCGCCCGACCCCCAAGGCGGCAAGCTCGAGGCGGCGGGCCAGGGCGTCGGTGTCTGCATCGGCGTGGGCGAGGCTGGCGAGGGCGATGTGGATCCACGCAGCCTCGGCGGACTCGCTGACCGGGGGTCGATCCCACAGTCTCAGCTGATCGCGGCGCAGGGTCAGGGAGAGCTCGCTGAGGCGGCTGTGGTACTGGCCGAGCTCCCGGGCCCAGGTCTGGATCGGGAGCGGGAGACCAAAGTTTCGGACCAGCATGCGGCCGTATTTGTCGCCGCTTCGGACCTCGCGGGAGCGCAGTCGACGGAGGCCGCGCTCGACGGTCAGGGGGTCCGGGGGGAGCTCGCCGGGGTGGACCTCGTAGAGGGCGCGGACGAGCTCGGCGAGGCTGCCCCGCTCGGCGACCAGGGTGTCGACCAGGTCGGCCCAGGTGAACGAGAGCGGAGAGGTCAGCACCAGGAGAAGTCTACCTGGAGGGGGAGGTGGTCCGAGGGCTCACGCAGGGAGGGGATGGGGGTGTCAGGGCTGAGCCCGGGCAGGGAGCGCGGCGTGGGCTCGAGGGTGCCGGGTCGGTGCAGGAGGTAGTCGAGCTTGCGGCGTCGCCCGTTGATCAGAGCGGTGTCCCAGGGTCGGAGCGAGCGGGCAGAGAGGACCAGGCCCGCGCGCTGGGCATGTTCGAGCACGGGGCTCTGGGAGATGGCGTTGAGGTCACCGGCGATCAGCCAGGTCTGGTCGGCGTAGCGGCCTCCGAGATAGGTCAGCAGCTCAGTGAGCTGGAGGGCGCCGAGGTGGGAGGAGGCCGCCGTGCGCTCGGACTGCCAGCGCAGGTGGGTATTGGCGACCGCGAGCGTGCTCGAGGGCCGGCTCTGGTCCCGCAGCGAGGTCACCAGGGCGAGATGGTCGTAGCCCGGTTCGCAGGCCGCGTAGTGGAGGCTGGCGCTGTGCTCGAGGGTGAAGCGCTCGCGCCGAAAAAACGTGGCCGAGCCCTCGGGGCGCCCGCGCTTTTGCTCGAACACACCGCCGTGGTTCGGCAGGGCGGTACCGACGGCCTCGAACACGGCCGGCTCGACCTCTTGCAGACACAGGATGTCGGCGTCGATGGCGGTGATGCGGCGCAGGAGCAGGGCCCGGCGGGCGGTGGCCTCGAGGGCTGCCGGCGCGACGTCCCGGTAGCGGGATGGTTTGACGTAGGCCTGGGCGAGGACGTTGTAGGTCAGAGCAGAGAAACTCGGTTGGTTCATGCCCCTATAAGGAGTCCTGGCGGGCTCCTGGGCCAGGACACGTTTCCGGACACGACGTTTCCGGACACGACAGGGAGAGCGGCGCTCAGTCGTCGAGCACGCAGCCGGTCCGGCCTTCGAAGTGGGCGCTCGCGCTCCAGAACCCGAGCGCGGTCGCGTGGACCCGCTTGGTCTTCCGGTCGAAGGTCGCGCTGGCGACGTTGGGGGTCACCCGGGTCCACGCACTGCACTGCTGCTCGGAGAGCTCCATGACGAACAGGCACGAGCACATCTCTTTGGCCTTTTGGCGGACCGCGAGCTCGGCGTCGTTGTTGTCGTAACCCTCGGGCTCGGCACACCCGGTGAGCCCGAATCCAAGCCCGAGCCCGAGCCCGAGCCCAGACAAAGTCAGCAGACATGTGGCGAGCCGGGCTCGAGCCGCCCGGGCGAGCTGCGCTCTCGAGATGTCCAATAGAGGGCGCATCACGGCGAGTCCTCTGTGGCCAGGTCGAGGGCGAGCCCGAGGTAGCGGTCCTTGTCGAAGCCCCCGAGGGCGCGGTCGTCTGCGGTCCGCACGATCACGAGCTCTCGCGAGGGGATCACGAAGATGGTCTGGCCCCAGTGCCCGAGCGCGGCGTAGGTGTCGGGGGGGGCGCTGGGCCAGCGGCTGTCGATCGCGAGATCGGGGATCGGGGCGTTGATCCACCAGTGTCGGCCGGCGGAGGCGTCGTCGTCTCGGGCCCACTCGAAGGAGCGCTCGGACAAAAATACCGGGTTGGGCTCGACGCTGGTGTCGACCCAGCCCTCGGGCAGGAGCTGCTCTCCGTCCCAGCACCCGTCCTCCAAGAACAGGTGCCCGAAGCGAGCCATGTCGCGCGGGGTCGCGTAGAGATAGGAGGAGCCCACGAAGGTCCCGGCCCGGTCGCGCTCGAAGATGGCGCTGTCCATGCCGATGGGATCGAAGAGGAACTCCCAGGGGTGGCTGATCCTGAGTGCGGCCGGCAGGGCGGCCTCGAGTACGGCTGAGAGCAACACCGAGTCGCCGGAGCTGTAGCGGTAGACCGTGCCCGGCTCGTAGGCGAGCTCGTGGCCGGCGACGAAGGCCGCCATGTCGCGCGAGCCGACGCCGTAGAGCATGGCGATGACCGAGGACAGGTAGTAGGGCTCGTCCTCGTAGCCCTCGTTCCAGTCGTAGCCCGAGCCGAAGCTCAGGAGGTCGTCGACGCTCATGTCGCAGGCGTCCTCGGCGATCGGGTAGTAGTCGCAGACCGAGTCTTCGACCCCGATGTCGCCCCGGCCCACGGCGATCCCGAGCAGAGCGTTGTGGATGCTCTTGCTCACCGACCAGGTCAGGTGGCGGTTGTGTCGAGCGTAGCCGCGAGCGTAGCGCTCGTAGATGATGCGGCCCCGGTGAACGATGACGACGCCGTCGGTGCGCGCGCCCAGGCGCTCTTCGTCGCTGCCCTCGAGGGTGAACACGTAGTCCTCGAAGGCAGCCATGGCCGGGCTCTGCGGGAGCGGAGCCTCGGCCCAGTCCGGCTCGGGCCAGGTCGCGTCTTCGCGGCAGATCGCCCGGGCTTCGAGGACCGGTGCGAGGGTCAAGGCGGCGGCGAAGATGAGGAGGCAGGTGCTCGCGCCGAAGCGACGACCCATGGGATCGCGGGCGAAACGTGGGGTGTGGATTCGGCGGTTCAAAACTCGAACTCCAAGACGGGGACGATGATGTCGAAGGAGAGGCGGCGGGGGCGGGGGTTGGTCCCGGGACCAAAGTTGTTCGGGGGCGCGAGGAAACCCGTCGCGCCGAGGCTGGATTGGGGGCGGCGGGTGAGCTCGGCGGTCATGGTCGCCAGGCCGCTGTTGGCCAGGGCCTCCCCAAATACGATGGCGGTCATGTGGGCGGGGTTGTTGAAGTCGGCCCCCCCGAGGAGGGCACCCGCGAAGATCCCGAGGTGGGCGACCTGACGGACCAGGAAACCGGGCCAGAAGCGATCGCGGCGGGGAGCGATCGCGTTGCCCACGGCCCACTGCAGGGCGTAGTTCAAGATCGGGGGGGCGAAGGCGCCGACGACCAGGGCACCGATGACCGGGCTGAGGCCGCGCCCCGAATGACCGATGTGATTGGTCAGAGCGTAGATCGCGGATTGGACGATGAGCGTGCCTGCGACACCGGTCCCGAGGTGGGCAGCGATGAAGCGGGCGTTGCTGGGACCTCGGCGGGCCCGACGGTGATCGCGAGGACGAACAGGGTCGACATCTCGATCGCTGTCCTCAGGGGGGAGGACCCGGTGCGAGATCCCTGCGGTGCCGGGGAGAGAGATGGCTGTGGCCGGGCCTTCGCGCGCGGGCACGCGCTGACCGAGCTCGGCGGCGCAGCCTCCGAGAGCGAGGCTGATGCTCACGGCGCTCAGCCACGCTCTCGGTGCTCGCGGTGGGGTCATCCGGGAGGCGGACACAGGGGATGGTACCCCAGGGACTGGCACCAGGATGGGCGTGTCGGCGAGTGTGGTGGTGGGATTCGGAGCTGCGAGCGCGCTGCGGTATAGCGTCGAGTTCGCCCGAGATGACCTCGACCTGCACCCGCGCGGGCCTCCGCGCCCGAGCCCTCCGTCGCCTGCGCCGTCCTGCCTATGGTGCCCGGGGGTCTGTGTTCGGGCTTGCGCTCGTGGGGGCGAGTTCCCTGTGTGGCGTGGAAGTCGGGGCGGCGAGCCCCGAGCCGGGCGCAGACCTGGTCGAGTTTATTTGGGACGCGCCAGAGGGGTGCCCCGCAGAGGAGGACGTTCGGACCCAGGTCGAGGGCATGCTGGGTGAGCAGCTCGTCGACGTCGAGGCCCGCCGGGTGTCGGCGATCGCCCGGGTCCGGCGGGAAGGGGAGGACTGGGATCTGCGCCTGTATACGGTCACGCCAGAGGGGACGCGTCAGCGCTCGCTGATCGCGGAGACCTGCGCCGAGCTGGCCGAGTTCACGAGCCTGGTGGTCGCGCTCGCAATCGATCCGGGCCTCGGCGAGCCGAGGCCGGAGCCGGAACCCAACCCGGAGCCAGAACCCAAACCGGAACCGAGACCGAGACCGGAGCCGGAGCCGGAATCGGGGCCGAGCCCGGACGATCGGAGGCGTCCCTTCGGCGGTCTGCGACTGGACGGGGTCGCAGGTTGGGGCCTCATGCCGAGGGGCGATTTCGGGGTCTCTCTGGTCGGGATCGTGGGTTGGGAGCGCTGGCGACTCGAGACACGCGCGCGCGCTTTGTCCGGGCCGCGGGCGCTCGTCGGCGAGGGGGCGGAGGCCGGGGCGAGTGTCTCGTTGTGGAGCGGGGGCCTGCGGGGCTGTCCGGTGTGGCATCCGCGGGCGTCCCTGGAGATTCCGCTGTGCGCGGGTGTCGAGCTCGGCTCGATGCGGGCGCGGCCCTTTGGGCTCGACGACAGCCGGGCCCGGGGCGCCCTGTGGGCCGCGGTGGGGGTGGGGGTCGGCCTGGCTTATGTGCCGGCGCTGCGGCGGTGGCCGGGGCGCTCGGTGCTGGCCCTGGTGGCCAGCGTGGAGGGGCAGGCCAACCTGCTGCGGCCCGCGTTCACCGTCGACGGGGATGTGTCGCTGCACCGCACGACCTGGGGCGCGGTGAGCGTGGCCCTGGGGGTGGAGCTGCGTTTCGGCGATCGGGGCTGATGGGGCTGACGGGGCTGATGGGCCTGACGGGCTGATGGGGTCGGTCGACGAGCCGACTGCGAGATAATCTGCCGGACTCGACGGATCGCGCCGGCTGTGGACACCAACCGTGCGGTCCCCCAGGCTCGCGTCCGAGCCCGAGCCACCGTGAACGCCAGCGCCAAACACGCTCTTCCGAGCTTTGAAGCGGTCTACCGGGCCCACTACGACTATGTCTGGAAGACGGCACGCCGACTCGGGATCCCGGAGAGCCAGGCCGAGGATGTGGCTCACGATGTATTTTTGGTGGTTGGACGTCGGCTGCTCGAGTTTCGGGCCGAGGCCGAGCTCCGGACCTGGCTGTTCGCTATCACCACCAGGGTGGTGGCGAACCTGCGCCGGGCCCAGAGCCGCCGGGAACGTCGAGAGCAGGCCTACGAGGTCCACACCCAGGTGGAGGGGCGGGCGAGCCAGAGCGGAGGCTACGCCCGTGTCGACGCCTCCCGGCTGCTCTACGCCCTGCTCGATGAGCTCGACGACCCGCGTCGGGTGGTGTTCATCCTCGCGGACCTCGAGGGCTGCAGCGCACCGGAGATCGCCGCTCGCCTCGGCGTCAAACTCAACACGGTCTACTCGCGCCTGCGCAGCGCGAGGCAATTGATGACCCAGGCGATGCGTCGGAGGGACCAGCCATGACGACCCCACACGATCTCGAGGCCCTGATCTGCGCCGAGTCCAAGGGCGCCGCACCGGGCCGAGACCGGGTCTGGGAGCGGGTCTCCGACTCGTTGGCTGCCGGCTCGCCCGCGTCGGTCTCGGTCGAGCCAGACGACGCACCGACCGTGGTGGAGCCGGAGACCGGAGGGGGTGGCCCAGGTTTGAAGGTCGTGGGCGGCCCGGGTTTGAAGGTCGTGGGTGGACTCGGCGTGGGTGTGTTGGCCGTGGGAGTGGCGATCGGACTCGCGCTGTGGGCAGGGCCGGGCGAGGAGGTGTCGGGCGAGGCGGGACAGGCCGCGGTGGCCGTGGACCCCCCGTCGCCTGAGGTCGTCGAGCCTGCGGGGGAGGTGGGGGAGGTGGCGATGGTTGCGATCGAGAACCCGGTCAACGGGGAGCCCGCCGCGAGCGCGAACTTCGGGGGGCCGCCCAGCGGCGTGGATCCCTTGGAATTGGAAGGTGAGACCCCGAGGGGGAGGTTGGACAGCCCGGCGCCCGCAGACTCCGAACCTGCGCATTCCGATCCCGATCCAAATCCAGTCCCGGACCCAGTCCCTGTGCCACCCAGCGAGATGAAACTGGTGGCTCGGGCCATCAGGGGGCTGCGCCGCGAGGACTACCGAGAGGTCCTGCGTGCGGTCTCGACCCTCGACGAGACTTACCCTGAGGGCGCGCTCATGGAGGAGCGAGATGGGCTGCGGGCGCTGGCGCTCTGCGGTCAGAGCGACCCCCGGTCTGAGCCCCGTGCGGTCCAGTTCCTGGCAGACTATCCGGCCTCGACCTACGCCCCCCGGGTCAGAGCGACCTGTCTCTAGCGCCGACGACAAAAATGTCGAAGCCCGAGATACATTTCGGCGGTCGCGGACACTGACAGGTCGAGCCATGCAATACACAAACTCGAAGATCTCCACGACCCTCTCGACCCTGACCCTGGGGACGGCTCTTGGACTCAGCCTGGGCGGACTCGCCTGTGTGGGAGAGCCGGTCGATCTGGGCGAGCGCTCCGACACCTCCACCGACGAGATCGGAGACGGGGAGACGGATATGGATGTGGGTACGGACGACAGCGCGGAGCAAGGAGAGAGCGGCGACGAGGTCGAGACTGATTCGGAGACTGATTCGGAGACTGATTCGGAGACTGATTCGGAGACTGATTCGGAGACTGGGCTGGAGGGCCCCGCGGTCCACATCCATGTCCGGGCGACCGGCGACGACTTCGACCACATGGACGGGTTTGCGGGTCAGACCCCGCAGGACTACTTCTACGGCATCCGTTCGCTCACCCTGTACCGCGAACCGGGCGATCCGGAGCCGATGCTGGTGTTCGACTACGGCAGCGACTACGTCGAGGCCAGCTACGCGCCCGGGGCCGACACTGTGGTCGCCAGTGTGCTCGCGCAGGACCTGGAGGCCGACACCTTCACCTATGCCCGGGTCACGGTTTCGCATGTTCGGCTGCGCATCGACGCGACCATGCACGCCCTCGACCTCGACATCCCCGGGGCCTTCGACATCATCCACGTGCTCGGTGGTGACACCAGCTACGGCGGCGAGACCCACGACCAGGGCTGGTGGCGCTACATCTTCGACGCCGGGCTCATGCAGTTTCCGCTCAAGGGCCAGGGCGGCGGACCCGGGGTCGACGCACCGATCGGCGCGCCCATCAGCGTGGTCGAAGAGGAGGGCGAGACGGCCCTCTACTTTGCCATCGACCTGCCCGTGGATCCGAACGTCGCCGAGGACGTCGACATCGTCATGGAGTTCAACGTGGACGACTGTTTTCGCTGGCAAGACGGGGCTGGCGAGGGCTACCTCGAGGATGTGTTCGACGCGACGCCCGTGGGCCCCGAGCCGATCACGCGCATGGGCGCGAACGACTCGGCGCTCTACTATGAATAATAGGTGCCGGGAGTAGGCGCCGGGAGCCCGCAGGCTTTGCCTCGGTGTTCGGCCGCGGGTCGCTGCACGCCGGGCTCGACAGTGGCTACACTGACGAGGGAAGTCGTGAGCGAGCCGGGAGACAGCCGAGCGGAGAGGGGCGAGGTCAGCGTGCGCGAGTGCAGCTGGGCCTACCTGCTCAGCGCCGTCGTCGGGTTGGCCATGGTCTCGCCGGTGCTCCGCAGCCCGCCCGTCGACAGCTTCCCGCTCTCGACCTACCCCATGTACTCACACCCGCTCAGCTCGACCTCCCGGATCGACACGCTCTTGGGTGTCGACGCCCAGGGGGCCCGACACCTGCTGAGTCCCACGCTGATCGCTGGAGACCCCTGGCCGATCTTGGCGGTCGAGGTCATGGGCAAGGCGCGGCGCGGGGCGGGCCCCGCTCGGAGGCGTCTGTGCGCGGGCGCGGCCGAGCGGGTCGCGGCCGCGCCCGGTCAGGGGGAGATCGTGAGCCTCGAGTTCGTGACCGAGGTCTACGACAGCCGGGCCTACTTTGGCCGCGGCGAGACCGAGCCGAGCTCGAGGCAGGTGTTGGCTCGCTGCGAGGTGGAGCGACCGTGAGTGACCCCGAGTCCCCCGCTCTCCCCGGCCCCGCCGCTCGCCCGACGGCGCTGGTCCGCATCGACAGGTGGTGGCGGGCCCCCGCGCCGGCGGAGCGCCTGGCGCTGGTTCGCGTGGTCGTCGGGTTCTATTGCCTGGCCAACTTTGGGGCCCGTGTGCCCTCCCTGCTGCGGGTCGCGAAGCTCAGCCCGGCGCGCTTCGAGCCGGTGGGGATCGCCAGCGTGCTCGCCGAACCACTCTCACCTGGACTGTTCACGGTCCTCGTCATCCTGAGTCTGCTCGGCGCCCTGGCGTTCACGCTGGGCTGGCGACAGCGGCAGCTGGCGCCGATCTTCGCCGTGTCGCTGCTGTTTGTGGGCACCTACCGCAACTGTTGGGGGCACATGTCCCACGCCGACCAGCTCGTGGTGATCCACGTGATCGTCCTCGCCGCGACCCCCAGCGCCGACACCCTGTCGCTCGATGCCCGGGCCGGTCGCCGGTGTGCGGGCCCGCCCGAGCGCTACGGCTGGCCGCTGCGCCTGATCATGGTCACGGTCGCGATCAGCTACATGTTGGCGGGTTGGGCCAAGGTCGACAACGGCGGGTGGGCCTGGGTCAGCGGCGAATCCATGGGCAACCAAATCGCCAACGACGCGCTGCGCAAGCTGCGAATCGGGGCGGCGCACTCTCCCTTCGCGCGCTGGGCCATCGCTCGCCCAGGCCTGTTCACGCTCATGTCGACCGCGACCGTCGCGGTCGAGCTCGGCGCATTTATGGCGCTCATGGACCGCCCCAAGCTGCGTGCAGCCTGGGTGCTGAGTGTATGGTGCATGCACCTCGGGATCGCTGCGAGCATGGCGATCGTGTTCCCATACCCGGTCAGCGGCGCGGCCTTGGTGAGCTTTTTCCCGCTCGAGCGGGGGCTCGCCTGGGCGCAGGGGCGATGGCCGGCGCTGTGTGCCCTGAGCGACGGTTCACACCCCTAAACACGCTGAGCGAGGGTTCGGCTATCCAAACTCGATCTTCGCCCTTGCTCCCACCAAAACGATGCGCTTTGCCACGCTCTCGCGGAGCGTGTATCAGTGCATTGTGGACGCCGAGGACAAGCGGGCCGGCAACAAGTGCATCGAGGTCTGTGAAAAGGTCGAGAAGAGATAGCTCGCCCTCTGCCCACGCCGTTCACCATCTGCGCTGACCCTCACCCCGAGTCCGAGTCATGAAGCCCGAGATCCGACTGCACTTCACCTCCGGCCGCGAGCACTACCTCGCCGCCGAGTACGACAAGGCCGAGCTCCACCTGCGCAAGGTCGCGGCGAGTCACGACGGCTTTGCCGACGTCCACAACATGTTGGGTGTCTCGCTTCAGCAGCTCGGGCGGCCCGCGGACGCGATGAGTCACTTCGAGCGGGCCGTGGAGCTCAACCCCAGCTACACCGAGGCGGCCCTCAACCTCTCGGTTTGCTACAACGAACTCGGCCGCTACGCCGACGCCAAGCGGGTCTACGACGCCGCGGCCTCGACCCGCCAAAACCTGGCCCGTGCGAACGAGGAGCTCGACGGCTTCGTCCGGGGCAAGCTCGCCAATCTGCACCTCGATCTGGGCGTGGCCTACGAGGGGGTCGGCCACTACGACACGGCCGTGTCCCAGTTTCGCCAGGCGCTCGAGCTGTGCCCGACCTTCGTCGACATCCGCACCAAGCTCGGCACGACCTTGCGCGATCTGGGCGACACCGAGGCGGCCCTCGACGAGCTGCGCGCGGTGATCGAATCCAAGCCCAGCTACGTGCCGGCGCGCAACCAACTCGGGGTCACCCTGTGGATGGCCGGGCGTCGCGACGAGGCTCGGGAGGAGTGGCTCGAGGTCCTCGACGTCGATCCAGACAACCGGACGGTGAAGGTCTACCTGCGCATGTCCGAGCCAGACGCAGACGCAGACGCAGACGCCGAGCCCGACTCAGACACCGACGCTGGTGCCGAGACCTGAGCTGTCGATGGGCGAGGCCAGCTCAGAGCGCCCTGCGCTGGGTTCTCCCCTCGATCTGCGCATGGCCGCCCTGGACCCCCCGGGGGGTCTCGAGGCGGGGTCGCTAGCGACCTTTGTGGGGATCGGCGGTCGCCTGCGCTGTCGGCCGGAGGATTTTTGTGTGGACGAGGTCCCGGCCTACGCCGCCGACGGCGAGCCCGGGCACATGCTCGTGCCCATGCGCAAGCGGGGCCTGAACACAGAGGACGCCCTGCGGATCGTCGCCAAGCAGCTGCGTGTGCCTCGGGTCGAGGTCGGGGTCGCGGGTCTCAAAGATCGCCACGCGCTCACGCGCCAGTGGATCAGTGTGCCCGCGTCCGACCCCGGGCCCATGCACGCGGCCCTCGAGAACTTTCGCCACCCGGCGATCACCCTCGGGGCCGGCCAGCTCCACTCTCACAAGCTTCGTCGTGGGCACCTCAAGGGCAACCGCTTCGAGATTGTGGTGCGGGCGCTGGACTGTGAGCCCGAGCAGGCCGTCGCCCGGGTCGAGTCGATGTTGGCGCAGCTCGCTCAGACCGGTCTGCGCAACTACTACGGACGCCAGCGCTTCGGGCATGGGGGCGCGAATATCGATCGTGGTTTGAAGGCGCTGCGTGGGGCCGGCCCCCGCCGCGGCAAGGCGGACCTCACGGTCAGCGCGGGTCAGTCTGTGCTGTTCAACCTCTACCTGGCATCCCGGGCCAGGCGCGGGCAGCTGGGTGTGGTCGGCGTGGGCGATGTGCTCGCCAAGCGGTCCACGGGGGCGAAGTTCGTGAGCACGGATCCGGGCGTCGACCAGGTGCGCATGGACGCCGGGGAGCTGGTCGGGACCGGGCCCATGTTCGGGAGCAAGATGCGCTGGTCGGGAGAGGGACCGAGCCTCGAGCTCGAGCTGGAGGTCGCTGCTGCGGCCCGGCTCACGAGCGCCCGCTTGGCCAAGCTCGGGCGCAAGGTCCCGGGGACCCGCCGGGCGCTGCGGGTGTGGCCCAGCGACATGAAGGTCGAGTTCGCGCCAGCCTGTGATCCGTGGCCCGCGGGCGTCACCCTGTGCTTTGGGCTGCCCGCGGGCAGCTACGCGACCGTGCTTCTGCGTGAACTCGGCGTCTATGCCGAGTCGTCTGCCGACTCGTCTGCCCCGTTGAGCATGAGCTGAGAACAGCGAACTGCGCGCCCGTTGTCGAGCTCGCCTCAACGCGTGCATTGGTCCATCTGGTCAAGTAAATAGGGCCACCAAACACCGTTGAAACATCACTTTGCCCGCTTGTGCCTGGTGAGGACCCGATCTTTGGGCTACCTTGCGCGCGGCTGGTCCACGTGACCACGCCCGGTATCGGGAGCCCGACAACCCCATGAACCTGCAAGACGCCTTTCTCCAACTCGCCCTGCTCGGCTCGGGTTGGGTGCTCTGGATCCTCGTCGCGCTCAGCATCACCAGCGTGGCTGTGGTGATCGAGCGCCTGATCTTCTTCCGCAACATCAACGGGCTCGACGCGGGCCTGATGAAGCCGGTCGCCGACAGGTTGGCGGACGACGACACTCAAGGGGCGGCGCGGCTGACCAAGGGCGCCGAGTCTCCCGGTGGCCGCATGCTCGGGGCGATGTTCGATGTCGCTGGGCGCGGCGTGGGCTCGGCCAAGGCCGTGTTGGAGGGCAACCGGGCGGCCGAGAAGCTCCGGCTCGAGAAGAACCTGGGCTTCCTGGGCACGGTCGGCTCGAACGCCCCCTTCATCGGTCTGTTCGGCACCGTGCTCGAGATCCTCCGGGTCTTCAATCAGCTCGGCGAGGCCGGAGTGACCACGGGCGACGAGGCCTCCGACATCATGACCGGTATCTCCGAGGCGCTGGTCGCCACGGCGATCGGCCTGCTCGTCGCGATCCCGGCGGTCATCGCCTACAACGCCTTCACACGCAAAGTGAAGCGGAGCCTGGCCGAGGCCGATGGGCTCACGGGCATGGCCCTCTCCCAGCTCGCGGCGGCCGGAGCGGTCCCGAATGAAAAGCGCGAGGCCAGCGACAAGCGCGAGACCAGCGACAAGAGCGAGGCCAGCGACAAGAGCGAGGCCAGCGACAAGAGCGACCGGGGAGAAGACTGAGCCGTGGCCTCCGGTGGACTCGACGACGACGACGGGATCGTCGGCATCAACATCACCCCGATGGTCGACATCATCCTGGTGCTGTTGGTCATCTTCATGGTGACCACCACCACTATCAATCAGATCGAGGGCATGGAGGTCGACAAGCCCGACGCGGCCTCCGGCAAGAACCTCGATCTGCCCATGAGCATCGTGTTGATCTGTCGCGGTGAGAACGAGTTCGCTATCGACGGGACCCCCGTCGAGGGCGCCTCCGCGGCTGAGATCGACGCCAAGATCTCGGCCGCGATCGTCAAGGTGGTCAAGAAGAACCCCGATCTCCAGGGCATCGTGCAGTGCGACACGGAGGCCCAAGTCGGGGCCATGGTTCACCTCATCGACCTCCTGCGCGAGAGCGGCGTCACCAAGTACGCGATCGCTACCGAGCAGCCGAAATAGGCTCGAGCTTCACTCCCACTCTCCCCCAATCCCCGACTTCCCCCCCGACTTCCCCCGCCCCCCCCCCCGCCTCCCCCCCCCCCGCGCATGGTCGACCTCCTCGCAGTCCTCGTCGAGACGCCCACGGCGGAGATCGGGCTCAGGGGCAGCCTATTGATCTTGTGTGGGATCATGGTCGGTGTGGCCTACCTCATCGGTGGCCGTGATCAGTGGGCGCGAGGGTTGTTGATGGTCGGGGTGGCGACCATGGGCCACGTCGCCTTTGTCCTGTTTTTCTATCACCTCCCCGACTGGTTCGACCTCGAGGATTCCAGGCCGACCACCAGGTTGATCGAGTTCGAGATTGCCGAGGTCGAGGAGCCCGAGCCCGAGCCCGAGCCCGAACCACCGCCGGAGGAAGAGCCCGAGGAGTTGCCCGAGCCCGAGCTGGTCGAGCCCGAACTCCAGCCCAAAGAACCGCCGCCCAAACCCAAGACCAAGCAGGCGCCCAAGCCCGACCCGAATCCGGTTCAACCCGAAGAGGCGGCGGCGCCCAAGCGCTTCGACATGTCCAACACCACCGGCGGGAGCACGGGTGTGGTCGTACAGGAGGGCTCGGGCGGAGAGTACGGTGGCCAGGGCAAGGCCGACAGCGAGGGCAAGGGCAAGGGCAAACCCAAGCCCAGCGGCGGTGATCCCAAGGGGTCTCCTCAGGGGACGGTGGCCAAGTGGGAACCCCGCAGCGAGCTGTTCATCAAGCACCTGCCCAAGCCCGTGAAAGTGCCGAAGATCCAGTGCCCGGCGACGGCCGAGCTCGGTATCCAGGGCGACGTCGTGCTCAAAATTCAGATCCAGAGCGACGGCAAGGTCCGCAAGGTCAAGGTCATCAAGGGCATCGGCCAAGGCTGCGACCAGGTCGCCGTCAAGGCGCTCAAGCAGGCCCGCTTCAAACCGGCCGTGGGCACCAACGGCAAGCCTGTCGACTTCGAGCTTCGTTATGAGTACGCGTTCAAGGTCAGCAATTGACCCGAGCGACTTCGCCGTGACCGCCCGCGCCCGTCCGCTGAAGTCTGCTCGAGCGTGGAGGGTCGTGCTGAGGGCTGTGGGGGTCTGCGGGCTGTCGCTGTTGTCGCCTCAGGTGAGCGCCGCGGCGCCCCCCGAGACCCCCGATGTGCCCGAGCCCCCCGATGAGCTGATCCCCCCCGAGCTCACCAGCCCGGTCTCGTTCACCTACCCGGCCGAGCTGCTCGAGCTCGAGACTCCGCCCGAAGGCAGGATCGTCGTCGAGTACGTCGTGGGGATCGACGGTGTGCCCAAGGAGATCGTCGTGCTCGAGAGCCCCGACCCGGCCTTGGACGCGCTGGGCTTCGATACGGTCGCCGCGCTCCGCTACGAACCGGCGACCTATGCGGGGCAAGTGGTCGAGGTCAAACTCTCGATCGGCTTCGATGTTGAGGTCCCGACTCCTCCCGAGCCCGAGCCCGAGCCCGAGCTCGAGCCCGAACCGGAGGTCGACAGTGATCCTGGTCCGGGCCGAGACGACGCCAGCGGGCGGGAGCTCGAGCCCGTCGGTCCTGTCCGCATCCTCGGCAGGATCCGCGAGGCCGGCTACCGGACGCCCATCGAGGGCGCCTCCGTGTTGGCGATCCCCGCTGGAGACCTGCCCGTGGGAGAGATCCGCGGCACGCTCTACGAGCAGCTCGGGCCCGAGCCGGCCTGGACCATCCAGGCGCAGACCAACGCCGAGGGCGAGTTTTCCCTGCGCGGTGTCCCCGACGGCAAGGTTCGGCTGATCGTGCTGGCCCCGGGCTACGTCCGCAGCGACCGGGTCCTCGAGCTCGCGCCCGACAGGCAGCTCGAGCTCAAAATCTGGCCGCGCCGCGAGTCCAGCAACCCCTTTCGTACCGAGGTCGAGGTCGACCGGGAGCCCATGCCCGAGATCGTCGAGCGGAGCTTGAGTGTCGAGGAGATCAACAAGATCCCCGGCAGCCAAGGCGACGCTCTCAAGGCTATCCTCAACTTCCCCGGGATCGCCCGGGCCCCGTTCTCGAGCGGCCTGTTGGCGATCCGAGGCGCGGCCCCGGAGGACTCGGCCGTATTTTTCGGCTACCACGAGATCCCGCTCCTGTTTCACTTCGGCGGCCTGCGAAGCGTGTTCGCCTCGGAGATCCTCGCTCAGATCGACTACATCCCGGGCAACTTCGACAGCCGCTACGGCGACGCGATCGGCGGGGTGGTCAACGTTCAGCCTCGCAAGGGTCGCCGCGACGGCTACCACGGCCACATCGACGTCAACGCCTTCGACAGCGGCTTCCTCGTCGAGGGACCGGTGGGCAAGGGCAGCTTCATGATCGCCGGGCGCCGCAGCTACATCGACTTCATCCTGCCCCGGGTCCTGCCCGAGGACGCGGGCATCAACTTCACGGTCGCGCCCCGCTACTGGGACTACCAGCTGCTCTTCGACTACCCCGTCGCCGGTGGTGAGCTCAGCGTGCGGGCCTTCGGCAGTGACGACCGCACCAAGCTGTTGTTCTCGGGCGCGAACGAGGACGAGGACTCGGTCGACTCCGTCCGCGACTCGATCGAGACCGGCCAGTACTTCTCGCGTGTCGATCTGGTCTATCGCAAGCGCAGGGGGCCCTGGGAGTTCTTGATCACCCCGGCCTACCGCTACGGGACCACGGAGCTGAGCATCTTCGACCTGCTCAAACTCGACGTGGACACCAGCGACATCAGCGCTCGCACGGAGCTCAGCCGCCAGATCGGCAAGCGACTGCGCTGGCGCCTCGGCACGGAACTCAACGTCACTCTCTTCGACATCGCCGTGACCTCGCCGGCGATCTCCGGTGGCGGTGGCGGTCAGGGCTTCGACCCCTCGAGCTCCCAGACCCGGGAGATCTCCACGACCTTGTTTCGCGGGGCGTTCTACTCCACGGCCACCTTGGGCCTGGGTGAGAGCGTGGTGCTCTACCCGGGGGTCCGGGTCGAGTTCTTTGCTTCGCCCATCGATCGAGCGGCCGTCGATCCGCGCCTGCGTGGCGTCTGGCGGATCACCGAGAGCACGGCGCTCAAGGGCGGGATCGGCCTCTACTCGCAGGGCATCCAGCAGCCGGCCCAGTTCGACGAGGTGTTCGGCAACCCGCGGCTGGGGCTCCAGCGCTCGGTCCACGCCAGCTTGGGGGTCGCCCAAGACCTGCCCTGGGACAGCTTTGTCGAGGTCACCGGCTTCTACAAGAACCTCTGGGCCCTGGTCTCCCCGTCCGCGGAGGTCGTCCGCAAGACCGACGGGAGCATCGGACCCGAGAGCTACGCCAACACGGGCACGGGTGAGATCTACGGGCTCGAGTTCCTGCTGCGTAAAAACCTGAGCAGCAACCTGTTCGGGTGGGTCTCCTACACGCTCTCACGAAGCGTCCGACGGGACGCCCCCGGCGGAGCGCAGCGCCTGTTCAACTTCGATCAGACCCATATCCTGACCCTCATCGCCAGCTACGCTTTTCCTCGCGGTTGGCAGCTGGGGGCACGCTTTCGCCTGGTCTCGGGCAACCCGACCACGGCGATCCGCAACGGTGTCTACGACGCTCAGCTCAGCGACTTCATCGCCATCACCGGGCCCGCCAACGGCGACCGGTTGCCGACTTTCCACCAGCTCGACCTGCGTCTGGACAAGACCTGGACCCGGCCGCGGCTGGAGATCACCGGCTACATCGACGTTCAAAACGTCTACAACCGGCAAAATGTCGAGGCCATCAACTATGGCTACGACTTTACGAGCTTCTCGACCATCAACTCTTTGCCTATCATTCCGAGCATAGGCTTCCGCCTTCAGATGTGAGCGAGCGATGCGCCCCACCCGAGTCCACCCGAGCGCCGAGACCCCGGCCCCCCGCGAGCTACCTAGGCGTAGGTTGCGGGGGCGTAGGCTACGTGGGCACGGACGCCGGGTATCGGGGACGGCCCTGACCCTCGGCTGCGCCCTGACCCTCGGCTGCGCGTCGGATCTTCCCGATCCGCGCTTGATCATCAGCCACCGGGTGCTGGCGATCCAGACCGTCGTCTCTGTGCCGCTCCTGCCCGAGGACCCGGCGCTCGCCGACCGCCCCAAGGCCGAGGCCCTGCCCTTCGAGACCGTCACCATCGAGCCCTTCATCGTCAACGCCGATGGGGTCGTCGATCCCGAGAGCCTGGACCTGGTCTGGCTGGCCTGCGAGCTGACCCCGGGGCAGGGCCTGTTCGCCTGCCTGCAGGCGGCCATGCCCCTCGCGCTGGAGGACATCCCCATGTGTGAGGCGCCCGACCCCATGGACTTGGCGGGGGGGGAGGGCCTGCCCGAGAGTGTGAGTCCCTGCCTGATCGGCCGCGAGGGGACGCCCGATTTCGGGGTCCCGCTCTCGGCCAGCGTGTTCATCAGCGGCTCGATCGAGCTGACCATGATCGGCGGTGTGCCCGGGGGGACGGACACCGACCGGTGTGCGCGGGAGCTGCTCTCGGGCGAGTTCGACCTGCCCGACGACTGCCTCTACGCGGTCCAGCGTCTCAACGTCGGCCCTCTCGAGCAGCTCGCCCTGCTCGCCGAGATGTTCGGCGTGGAGATCCCGGGGCTCGAGGTGCCGGACCCCGAAGATGTGCCCGAGGCCGATCGTCACCCGCGGATCAGCGAGATTCGTGTGGGTGTGGTCGCCGAGACCGGCGAGCAGCTGGGCGAGGTCCAAGTCCTCGAGTCGGGCGACCTGATCGAAGTCCCGCTCGGCGCCATCTTGCAGATCGAGGTCGACTCTCCCGAGGAGGACCTGCAGACCTATCCGATCCCGGTCAACAACGGTGAGAGCTACGAGGACCGACAGGAGGCCTACTCGGGCGACTGGTACCGGACCTGGGGCACGCTCTTGTCCGGCGGCAGCGACGACCCTGAGAGTTACAACCAGTGGTCGCTGAGTCCGGGCAGCCAAGACGAACTCGAGCAGCCCGAGGGCGGCAGGGCCCGCCTATACTACGTAGTGCGTGATGGGCGGCAGGGCGTGAACTGGTTCTGGTTCGAGGTCCAGACGACCGCGCCAGAGCGCTAGGACGGGGTGCTGGGCTCAAAAATGGGCCTGGTCCTCGGCCTGGTCCTCGGCCTGGTCCTCGGGGCGAAATGACTCAAAAATCTGCCTGGTCGGGAGGGGCTCGGGGGTTCGGGAGAACATCTGACCTTTTGGCCTGGGTGTGGCACCGTGCCGGCGTGCACCCAGTCGGCGAGAGTCCCTTTCACACCCGGGGCAGCACCTATATCGGGATCTGCGACTACGCCAAAGACTGTCTTCCCGGTGGGGTCGCGGCGATCGCTGCGGCCCTCCCCGCGGGTGAGCACCGCACCTTCATCCAGCAGATGTTCGTCGCCACCGGCTGGTACGACGCCCTGCCTCTGCGCCCGATCACCGAGGTCATCGCCAAGCTCGAGGGCCTGAGCTGGCACGACTCGGTGCGTCAGCGTGCGCGCCGGATCGCCAACCGGGACCTCAACATCTTCCGCCGGGTGTTGTTCAAAGCGCTGAGCCCCGAGAAAGTGGTGGAGAAGCTGCGCCTGGCGGCGCTCCAGTACTTCGACTTTGGGGAGACGGAGGTGCTCGTGGTCGAACAGGGCCGCTCCAAGTTCATCTACCGCGCCGTGCCCCAACCCATCGGGGTGTGGTTCGTGCCCATGCTCCAGGGCTACGCGAGTGTATTGATCGAGAGCGCTGGCGGTCGGGATCCGAACATCGCCGGGCGCCTCATTCCGGTCGGCCGGCGCGACGGGGTGGGGTTGGTCGACGTGCACTTCGAGATGGCCTGGTCCCGCTGAG
>Ga0256845_1000779_pt1 | contig 27836 bp, 20 predicted proteins | sample RiftiametaG_FD_189101 | JGI IMG/M metagenome (GOLD analysis project Ga0256845, IMG submission 189101) | Tube worm associated microbial communities from hydrothermal vent at the East Pacific Rise, Pacific Ocean - Riftia | ecosystem: Host-associated > Annelida > Integument > Unclassified ...
GGGGACGACGAGGGGGGGGGACGACGAGGGGGGGACCGACACCGGCGGAGAAATGCCCGACGAGGACAGCTCGTGGGTGGTCTGGGTCCGCAGCAGTCTCGACGCCCCAAACTTGGTATCCCTCGTCCATGCCCAGCGCCGCTCCCGTCCACGTCCGCTACGCCGAGCGCCCGAGCGCGACCGCCCCCGACGCGAAGATCGTCATCGTCACCCTCGATCGGCCCGAGGCCCGCAACGCCTACAGCGACGAGATGTGCACCCAGCTGACCGCGGCCCTCGACCGGGCCGAGGACGACCCGGCCGTGCGCTGCGTCGTGTTGACGGGCGAGGGCAAGGCCTTCCACGCCGGCGGCGACATCAAGGCCATGCGCGCCCGCACCGGGATGTTCGCCGGAGACCCGAGCGCCCTGCGGACCCGCTACATCCGCGGCATCCAGGCTGTGCCCCGGAGGATAGCGACCTTCCCCAAGCCCCTGATCGCGGCCATCAACGGCGCGGCGATCGGCGCGGGCTTGGACCTCGCGTGTATGTGTGACCTCCGGCTGGCCCGCGCCGGCGCGAAGCTCGGCTCGACCTTCGTCCGTGTCGGCCTGGTCCCCGGGGACGGCGGCGCCTACTTTTTGATCCGCACTGTCGGCTTCCCCAAGGCCCTCGAGCTCATGATGACCGGGCGGGTGCTGACGGCCGAGCAGGCGCTGGCGATCGGCCTGGTCCACGAGGTCGTCCCCGAGGAGGCGCTGATGGACACGGCCCTCGAGCGCGCCGAGGCCCTGGCCAGCTTGCCGCCCGTGGCCCTTCAGCTGACCAAGCGCGCCGCCTACCGCAGCTACGAGGGCGACCGAGAGGCGGCCCTCGAGCTCGCCGCGACCTACCAGGGCATCGCTCAAAACCTCGACGACCACCTCATCGCACTCGGTGTCGATCCTCGCTCTGGCCGCTAGCGCGGCGATCCCTTGAAGCGCCCTCAGGTGCACCCCAGATCTGCCTGGCACCATGAGTTCGAGCGGGTCCCCGCGCCGGCAGGCCGGATTACATCCGTGACGATCGTCACTCTCAGATGGGTGATTCTCCAAAAACGCGCCCGTTGTAGCCCGGGTCCAATCGGGCATGCTTGCCGCGATGATGCCTCGTCCGATTGCCCTCTCGCTGCTCCTCTTGCCCGCCCTCGCCTGTCACACGACGGCCACCCAAAGCTCGGACAGCGGCACGGTCGAGCCCGAGGACAGGGCGGCCCCGAAGCTCAGCACGACGGACCCCTTGGGCAGCGAGGTCATCGCCCAGCTCGATCAGAGCACGGACCCCTGCACCGACTTCTACCAGTACGCCTGCGGTGGGTGGTTCGACGCCACCCCCCTGCCGGCCGACAAGCCGCGCTGGGGCCGGGGCTTCGGCGAGCTCAGCCAGCGCAACAACGAGGTCCTCAAGACCATCCTCGAGGCCGACACGGGCCGGGCCGGCGCCTACTACAAAGGCTGCATGGACGTCGAGACGGTCGAGGCCGCAGCCGTCGAGCCGCTCGCCCCCTACCTCGCCCAGATCGACAAGCTCAAGGTCGGCAACACCAAGGCCCTGTTCAAGTTCCTGGGCAAGATGGACGCCAGCGTGGGCATGGGTGCGTTCTTCGGGTTCGGCCTGTCGATCGACTTTCTCGAGCCGGACCTGCACATCGCCGACTTGGGCCAGGGCGGCACCGGTCTCCCCGATCCCTCCTACTACCTCGACGACGCCAAGAAGGCCCAGGTCCTGCCCCTGTATCAGGCCCACGTCGGGCGCATGCTGACCCACCTCGGCTACAGCGAAGAGCAAGCCAGCGCCGCGGCCATCCGGGTGATCGCCCTCGAGACCGAGATCGCCAAGCTCCAAAAACCCCCGGAGGACATGCGCGACCCGGAGAAGATCTACAACCGCTGGGATCGCAAGGGCGTCGTGTCCCGCTCGAAGCTGCCTTGGACCACCTACTTCAAGGCGATCGGCATCCCCAAGCTCGAGCAGATCAACGTCAGCAACCCCGAGTTCATCGAGCAACTCCCGGCCTTGATCAAGGCCGCAGACCCGGAGGCGGTCAAGGACTACCTGCGGACCCGGCTGATCAGCAACACGGCCAACCTCCTGTCCGCCGAGGTCGTCGACGCCAACTTCCAGTTTGCCGGGGCGCTGACCGGCCAAAAGCAGATCCAGCCTCGCTGGGAGCGCTGCGTGGCCGCCACCAACGGCGCCGTCGGTGACCTCGTCAGCGAGACCTTCATCCGCGAGACCTTCGCCGGCGACAGCAAGGACATCGCCATCGACATGATCACCCGGGTCGAGGCCGCCTTCCAGACCGGTCTCACCGACCTCGAGTGGATGGACGACCCGACCCGCGAGGCCGCGGTCGGCAAGATGAAGAAGATCGCAAACAAGATCGGCTACCCCGAGAAGTGGCGGACCTACGACGGCCTCGAGTTCGAGGGCAGCTACTTCGCCGATGCCACGGCCGCGAACCTGTGGGCCAACGACTTCGCGCTCGCCAAGATCGGCCATGCTGTCGACAAAAAGGAGTGGACTTGGCCGGCCTCGATCGTCAACGCGGGCTACAACCCGCTGCAAAACCAAATGCTGTTTCCGGCCGGCATTTTGCAGCCTCCCTTCTTCAGCAGTGACTTCCCCATGGCCATGAACTTCGGCGCTATGGGTATGGTCATGGGCCACGAGCTCACCCATGGTTTCGACGATCAGGGCCGAAAGTTCGATGGGGACGGAGTCATGCGTGAGTGGTGGGCCGACGAGGTCTCGGCCCGCTACGACGAGCGCACCGCCTGCATCGTCGAGACCTACTCCTCGGTCGAGGTCCAGCCCGAGACCTTCCTCAATGGTGAGCTGACCCTGGGTGAAAACATCGCCGACTTTGGTGGCATTAAGGACAGCTACGCGGCCTACAACACCTGGGCCGCCGAACAAGACCAGTCCAGCACCTTGATCGACGGTCTGAGCGGCCAACAGCTGTTCTTCCTGTCTTTCGCCCAAAGCTGGTGCACCGTCGCGTCACCCGAGTTCGAGAAGCTCGCGGCGACCGTCGATCCCCACTCGGCGCCCAAGTACCGGGTCAACATTCCGCTCGCTCACTTCCCAGAGTTTTGGACGGCCTACGGCTGCGAAGACGACACGGCCATGCACGCCGAGTCGGTATGCGAAGTCTGGTAGCCCATCACAACGCGATTCGCGCTACCATGACCCCCATTCATGGGTCATCGGCGGAGTCGTGATTCGGAGACGACGGGCCCCAGCCGGCCCGTCGCACTCGATCTCGATCTCGACCCACGATCCCAGCGCGCCACCAAATCCCGCGAGCACACCTTCTCGCCCGGGGCTCGCATCGCCCGCTACACGGTGCTCGACATCATCGGTGCGGGCGGCATCGGCATCGTCTACGCCTGCTACGACCCGGATCTCGATCGCAAGGTCGCCGTCAAATTGCTGCGGCCCAGCAAGCTCGCCAGCGGCCGCAGAACCCTCGACGTTCGCCGCCGCCGGATGCTGCGCGAGGCCAAGGCTCTGGCCCGCCTCTCGCATCCGAACGTCGTCCCCATCTACGAGGTCGGCACCTTTCAAGGTCAGATCTACCTGGTCATGGAGTCGGTCGACGGGACCACACTCTCGGCCTGGCTCAAGCGCGAGGCTCACCAGTGGCGCGCCATCGTCTCGGTATTCCTTCAGGCAGCTCGCGGGCTCGCGGCCGCCCACACCGCGGGCATCGTCCACCGCGACTTCAAGCCGGACAATGTCCTGGTCGGCGTCGACGGGCGGGTGCGGGTGCTCGACTTCGGCCTCGCCACCCCCCTGCGCGACACGGTCCCCAGCTCGGAGGCCCAAACCCTGAGCGATATGCTGTCGAGCGACGAGCTCGCGCTCGAGGACCAGGAGCTGCGCAGCGAGCTGCAGGAGTTCATCGTCGCCAACGCCCGGGACGCCGAAGATGGAAAATTCTCCGACGACGGCATTCCACCCGAGGACGCGCAGGACGTCACCCGCGAGGGCCAGATCATCGGGACACCCGCCTACATGGCCCCGGAGCAGGCCCGCGGCGAGCAGAGCGATGCACGCAGCGACCAGTTCAGCCTCTGTGTCGCCGTATACGAGGCGATCTACGGCAGCCGCCCCTTCCTGGGTAAGGCCGGCGCCCCCCAGCACTACCTCGACCTCGGCAGCTTGCGCACCCTCCCCGGCCAGCGCCCCACGGACATGCCCAGCAAGGTCGAGAAGGTCCTCCTGCGTGGGCTGAGCCTCGACCCCCACGATCGCTTCCCGACCGTCGACGCCCTCATCCTCGCGCTCCAACCACTCACCGAGACCAGACGACTGGGGTGGCTGCCGCTCGTCCTCGGCCTCGCCACGGTGTTCAGCGCCGGGGCCCTGGCCTGGTCCCAGCTCAGCCCCCGCCTCGACGTCGGCGTCCTGGCCGAGTGTGACGGCGGCGCGGCCCGGCTGCGCACGGTCTGGAACCCGACCGTGAGCGCGGAGTTCGAGCGTCGCCTGGCTCCCGCCGGGCTCCCCTATGCCGACAAGACCTGGTCGACGATCGTCACCCGCCTCGATCGTTTCATGGAGGACTGGGAGCAGGCTCGACTGCGGGCTTGCGAGGCCAGCAAAGTCCACGGACGGCAGTCCCTGACCGTGTTCGAACAGCGCGACGCCTGCCTCGACCAGCAGCTCACTCGGATCGAGGTCGTGCTCACAGACCTGCTCGCTCAAGAGCTCCCGGCCTCGGAGCTCCTCTCGCGGATGCAGGCCCTGTCCACGCGCCTCCCCAACCCCGAGCGCTGTGACGCCGACGACGTCCTGAGCCAGGGCACGGCCGGCGCCCTCAACGACGCGGACGCCCGCGAGTTCCAGCGCAGGATCGCCGAGATCGACGGACTCACCGAGGTCGGGGAGTTCACGGCCGCGATCGCAGCCGGCGAGGCCCTCCAGCTCGAGCTCCCGCGCATCGACTCCGACAGGATCCGTGCCGATGTCCTCGTCAGCCTGGGCCGCGCCCTGGTCCGCCAAAGCGGCGATGAAGAGCGGGCCATCGCCCTGCTCTCGTCCGGGGCCATGGCCGCCCAGCGCGTCGGCCACGACCGCGCTGTGGTCCGAGCCGCGACCGAGCTCATCGACACCTTCTCCCGCGACGCCGCCAAGCTCGAGCTCGCCGACCACTGGGCTGCCCTGGGCCTCGCCAGCTTGGCCCACATCGGCGACGACCCCGAGCTCGCCGTCGAGCTTCACATCAGCCTCGGGGACCTGGCCATGACCAAGGGTGACTTCGAGGCCGCGCTCGAGTCCCAGGGCCGCGAGCTCGCCGTCCTCGACGAGCTCGGCGGAGATCGCCACCCCCGCTACGCGAGCGTCCTGGTCCGGGTCGGGGACGCCCAGCGTGAGCTCGGCCGCTACGACGAGGCCGGCGAGTCCCTCGAGCGTGCCCTGGCCCTGGCCATCGAGCACTACGGCCCCGAGCACCCCGACGTCGCCACCACCATGGACAGCCTCGCCAACGTCCGCGCCAGTCAGCACCGCTACAGCGAGGCCCTCGAACTCCACCGCCGCTCTCTCGAGCTCAGCGAGACCCTGCTCGGGACCGAGCACCGGGATGTCGCCCGGACCCTCAACAACATAGCGATCATATTCGACGAGACCGGCCGCTACGAAGAGGCCCTCGCCAGCCTCGAGCGGGCCCGCAAGATCATCGTCCCCCATGTCGGGGAGGCCCACCCCGACGTCGCCTTTGTCGACGTCAACATCGGCTCGGCCCTCCAGAACCTCGGGCGCTTCGACGAGGCCATCGCCCGCTACCGCCAGGCCCTCGACGTCCTCACCCCCAGCCTCGGCGAAGACCACGTCGCCGTCGGCGTCAGCCTGCAAAACCTCGCCGCCGCCAAGGCCGAGCGTGGAGAGGCGCAGGGTCGACAAGAGGACTTCCTCGAGGCCCTCGTCGACTTCGAGGCCTCCCGCGCCGTGCTCGTGCCCGTGGTCGGCAACGCCCACCCAGCGATCGCCGCCCTCGAGCACAACCGCTCCCGGGCCCTGCGTGGACTCGGCCGCCTCGACGAGGCCCTCGCCGCGGGGCAGCGCTCCCTGGCCATCCTGGAGACCAATTTTGGAGACATACACCCCGAGCTGGTCGAGTCTCTCGTGGGTCTGAGCCAGACCCAGCTCGCCCGGGGCGAGCGAGCCCACGCCCGCTCCCTGGCCGCACGCGCGCTTCGCCTGGCCAAGCTCGACGGCGGCACCACCCACGACAGGTCCACCGCCCGAGCGGCCCTGCGAGCCGCGAGCGGCCCGGGGGCGCCCCCCTGATCTCCTGCGCTCCTGTCACCTACGAGGGCTGCGCCTGCGACTGGGGGAAGAGTGCCTCGACGACCGACGACCGCTTCATGGCATGAAACCCATCCACCAGCCGCAGCTCCACGCCTGCAGATATCACGACAGCATCACCTGGAGCGAAATAGTATGACGGACGGCTCAGAGTCCGACCACGTCCTGGTAGATGGGTTTCATGCGCCCCCGACTCGTACGCAGCGCGCCGAGCTCGGCCTCGATGAGCTCTCGGACACAGCGGGCCTCCCCGATCTCCCGGGCCGCCACATCGGCTGGCTTTGCCCTTGTCCCGATATCGACATCGACATCGATATCAACTCGGGGAATCGTCAGCGTCACCCCCAAGTCACCGGCGATCACGGTCTGCCCGTCGCCCTCTCGGCGGACCTCCACACGCACGGAGCTGTCGTCCAAACCCAGCGGTAGACCGGCAATTCGGACCCGCTCGGGGAGCCCGTCCGCGAGCGACAGCGTCACCAGGCGGGTCACCGCCGCGCCGCGCCTATACAGGGTCACGGCAGCGATTCGAGACTGAAGATCAAACACATCGGCCATCGCGCGAGGGCCGGTGTCGCACGCATCGCGTGACCACCAGCGAGCCTGGAAGCCACCAACACGAGCGACGGGGCCACCACTGCCCGCTCAGGGCCACCAGGGGCGTCGACGCAACCGTGACAATTTGAACTTGGCAGGCCCCGAGGACACAGCGCTACAGTCCTGGTGTTGGTGCACCTTCGACTACAGCCGCCCGCGAGCCATGACGAGGGCGAGGGCGAGGGCGAGGGCGAGGGCGAGGGCGAGGGCGAGGGCGAGCACTCCGAGCCGCCGGTCGTCGCGGTCTCCCAGACGGGTGAAGCCGAGGTCGAATCGGACACCGCCGAAGCCGGCCCCCCCGAGCCCAGCGGTTCCGAAACAAAAACTGCCGAGCCCGGCCTGGCTCCAGAGAAGGTCCTGCTCTACCACTTCCCCAGCTCGGTGTGCTCGCAGAAGGTCCGGCTCGCCCTGGCCGAGAAACAGATCGCCTGGGAATCCAAGACCGTCAACATCGGCCCGGCGCACCAACAGTACGAGCCCTGGTACGCCGCCTTGAACTCGCGCATGGTCGTCCCCACCCTCGACCTCGACGGCGCGATCACGACAAACTCGGTGGACATCGCCGCCACCCTCGACAGCCTCAGCGACGAGGGTCCGCGCCTCCTGCCCAGCGACCCTGAGTTCCGCGCCGAGATCATCCACTGGATCGACCGCCAAGATCAGTTCCCCCTGCGGGCGCTGAGCTACGGCCGCTCCAAGGGCCTGGTCCGGTGGTTCGAACGCTGGAACCTCAAACAAAAGCGCAAGCGCCTGGCCCGGCTGGCCAAGAAGCACCCCGAGCTCGCCCCGGCCTACGAGGCCAAGCTCGAGGACATCGAGAAGCTCGCCCAAGACAGCGCCAACCGTGCGCACGTCGACCAGCTCGTCGACGAGATCGAGCTGACCCTCGACGAGATCGAGGCCCTGCTCGAACACCGGAGCTGGCTGGCCGGAGACGAGTACAGCCTCGCCGACACCATGTGGACCGCCGTGCTCGCGCGCCTCGACCTGATCGGCTTTACGCGCTCACTCTCGGCCCGACGCCACCCTCGGGTCGCAGATTGGTACGGGCGGCTCAAGGCCCGACCGAGCTGGTCCAAGGCCATCCGCAGGCTGACGGTGAAGCAGGTCTTGCGTTTCTACGGACCGGCCGTGCTCAAGACCTTCGCCCTGGCGTGGCTGATCAAGTGGATGGTGCTCACGCCCTTGATCTACTGGCTGGCGTCGGTGCTCAACTGCTCGGGGAGCTGAGCCCACCGGAGTGAGCTGTTGGACCCTCGGTGAGGGCACGGCGCTCTGTCGGGCCCCCACCGATTGGTGAGTCGCTCCAGCAGTCGCCCTTAGGGCGCCGGGATCACGTTCAAAACCGCGTTGGAGTCGACCTGGATCTTGATGAACACATTCCCGTTGCCGTCCACGAGCAGACCGGAGGGGTAGTAACCGCCGTCGAATTGAGCGGCCGGACCATCCGTGAACATCGCCCCAGGCAGGGAGAGGGAATCGACGCCTGGCCCGCCACCGAAGTGGGAGAAGTACAGGGTGTCGCCATCGGGGTCGATCGCCAATCCGTCGACTTGGCCCGCGGGGGCGTAGAACAGCGTGAACACCCCGTCGGGGGTGAGGGTCGAGATTTCACCGGTCTGGAAGGCGACGACATAGAGCGTGCCGTCGGGGGCGAAGGCGACCGAGCTGAACTGAATGCCGTCGGCACTCGCGACCTGGGTGACGGACGCGTCGCCAGCGTCGATCGCCAACACCCGCCCGCTGGCGGTGGCGGCGATGATCTGGTCTCCAAAGTCGCCGAAGCCCCCCGGCGCGACCGCGATTCCATTGGTGACTTCCGGCAGCGCGGCGACCATCGAAAACTGATCCTGGTCGTCGAGTGACCACAGCTCGTTTGCGTTGTCGAGGGAGACGTAGACCTTGTTGTCGCTGGCCCGGTAGGTCAACCCATTGATCGATTTGTTGGCGATGTCCTCCACCGGCGTCGTCACTGTGCCGTCGACTTGGGAGACGCGATACAGCGTGTTTGTGAACGCCCCGCTGGCGACGATGTCGCAGTTGCCGTCGAAGGTGATCTCACCGAAGTGGATGCTCGGGTAGAGGACCACGGGAAAATCGATATTCTCGATGTCCCACGAGCAGGCCTCGAGGCCGCAAGTGTCGCTGCAGCCATCGCCGGGCTCCACGTTGCCGTCGTCACACTCCTCCGTGTCGGCCCAGACAAAACCATCGCCGCAGGCCGCCGCGGCGCAGGTGTCGAGGCAGTCGTCCGTGTTGTCCTCGTTCTGGTCGTCACAGGTCTCGCCCGCTGCACCGTTGACGTAGCCGTCGCCGCAGGCCGCGAGGGAGCAGTCTGCGTTGCAAACATCGCTGTCTCCCGCATCGTCACAGGCCTCCATATCAGCCCACACCAGGCCATCGCCACAGACGGCTTGCACGCAAGCGGTCGTACATTCGCCCTCGTCCGAGTTCCCGTCCCCGAGGTCGCACGCCTCCCCCTCGTCGAGCACGCCATCGCCACACAGGTCGCCCGTATCGGTCTCGGTGGTCTCGGTCTCGGTCTCGGTCTCGGTCTCGGTCTCGGTCGTCCCGTCGTCGGTCCCGGTCTCGGTGCCGACCTCGTCCTCACCAGAGTCGGTCGTGTCCTCCGTCCCGCTGTCGGTCGAGTCGGAGTCGCCCTCGTTTCCGACGTCGTCGGTACAAGCCAGGGCGACGAGGCTCGCCAGAGCCAAAGCGTAAGTTTGGGATTGCATCGCCGAAAGATGCATGAGCCTCCCGACTCGGTCCACGGGTTTCGCCGACGGTGAGTCTTTCTCGACGCTGTGCCGGGAGACATGGAGGTTAGCGTCCGGAACCGGGCCACATGGCCCTCGAAAGACCCTCGTGCACCGAACCGACGACGCTGGGAATACGTTCTCAGTGTCCACGCAGGATTCCCGAGGGAACGACCTCAGCCTCGCCGTGACCGATCCCCTCCACTGACCCCCTAGTCGGTCCATATGCTGCACGCGGTCACTCGACACAAAGTCCCTTCCTCCCTTCGTCGAAAAGAAGACGTGCTCACATCCTGTGTGTTCGGAACCCTCGATCTGATCCCCGCTGAACTGGGCCTGGGCCCCTGGCTCCGCAGCGCTCAAAATCTCGAGGGCGACTCACTCGATGTTGCCGACTCCGTCCTCGATGAGCGACAAACCAGATTCTGGCCACGTTTCCCACTCGACCGAGGGGAGAGGGTCGAGCCAGACCTCACCCTCGACTGCGGCGAGCTCACCATCATCATCGAGGCCAAGTACGGATCGGGCCCCTCGGGGATGCCCACCGAGGACGATGACCGTCTCTGTGGCCAGCTCGGCCGGCAGTGGCGAGCCGTGAGAGCCCAAAGGCCCGAGCACGTCCCCCACTCGATCTACGTGACCGCCGGCTGGTCGATGCCCCGCGAGGACATGGAGGCGATGATCGTCGAGGTCGAAACCAAAATGGAGGGCGAAGCCATGCGCTCGAATCTCTATTGGCTGACTTGGCGGACGCTCTTTGATCTGCTGCCGAAGACGGTCGAGGATCCCTTCCACACCCGAGCTGTCGATGGACTGCGCGGCTTCCTCCGCAGCAGAGATCTGACCAGGTTTATTGGTGTCTCTCGGCCCCCGCTTTGCTCTGCTCCCTCGTGGCGCTACCCGAACCCTCAGAGGCTCGAGCGATGAACGACACCCCGAACGACACCCCGAACGACACCCCGAACGAGTGGGAGGCGCTGTTTGGTGCCCTGGACGAGGTCTTCACCAACGTCAGCAGCCTCTTGCGCGACGCGGAGCGAATGCTCGAGACCCACGGCTATGTCATCGATCACAAGACCGAGAGCAGCATCGGTGCCGAGCGCAGCGGCAGCATCCACTCACCGACACACTGGTACCCGGGCTGGATCAGCCGTCATTTTCGATTGAAGGCCGATCCCACCGCACCCACGGTCTTCATCTGTGTACTGCTCCACGCTCGCGCCAACGATGACTTTGATGCGTTGGAGCAGCCGATGGTGAGCGCGGGTGTCCTGCGCCCGTCCGAGGGGGCCTCACACGCGCTCTGGATGACCAAAGCCTGGGCGTGGGGCAAGAGGCGCCCCGCCGACGGCACCCGGAAACTCGTCGAGTTCAAAAATGGTGGGAGCGCCGAAGTCTTCGCGCGTCCCCTGGCGTCGATGACAGACGCGTCGGCGCTGAAACGCAAGATCGTCGGGGCGCTCGTCGAACTCGCCAAGCCCAAGCGGGTGCCGCGGTGACGACCCTGCCGCCACAGTGACGACCCCGCCGCCGCAGTGGCGACCCTGGGGCGCTCCCCTGCCGGAGCGCGCTTAGAGAACCTCGCCGTTTTCGGCGTCACACTCGGAGCGGGCGACCTTGATCCAGCCCTTGCCCTTGCAGTCGTTCTCGCCGGCGCAGGAGTGCTCGATGCCGAGCTCGGGCTTGTCGACGTTGCAGGCGCTCTCGCCCTTGCACTCGTTGATGCCGAAACACTTGACGATCTCGTCGGCGTTCGCGGCCTTGTCGTCGGGCGGGGTGGTCTCGGCCTGGGTCTTGTCGCAGCCACCCAGAAACAGGGCGGCGGCGGACAGGGCGAAGGCGGACATGAACTGCTTGGGGTTGTTGGTCATGACTGATCTCGATTCGACTGAAAACTCGGCTGGGGTGGGCTTGCGCTTCGGCCCCCCGTCTGAGGTCTGCCCGGTCCCGCGTCTGAGGTCTGCCTCGACTCGGGGAGCTGGGCGGGGGGAGATCGTCGGGACCCGCGGCGAGGTTACGCGGATCGGCGATCCCATGTCGGCGCCGACCAGACCCGCGCCCCAGAGGCGTGCCCGAGCGGCCCACAGTCGCTAGTGTGTGCGCGCCGTGTCCCGTCCGCGCTCCGACCTCCCGAATCCCCCTGGACATGTTCCTGGACCTCCCTCCGGACAGTACCTCGGGCATGGGGTCGGCCTCCGCACCTGCCACTACGCCCGGGCCCTCGAGGGCCGCCTCGACGTCGACTGGGTCGAGGTCATCAGCGAGAATTTCTTCTCTGGTTCGTCATCTTCGTGTTCTGCCTCGTCTGGGTTGTCCGGCGGCCGGCCCATGCAGACCCTCCACGCGGTGCGCGAGCAGATGCCCGTGGTCCTGCACGGCGTCTCGCTCGGGGTCGGGTCCGCCGACGCCCCGGATCCCGCCTACCTCCGCCGGCTCCGGGCGCTCGCCGACCGAATCGAGCCGGCGTGGATCTCGGACCACCTGTGCTGGACCCACCACGGGGGCCACCACAGCCACGCACTCCTGCCCCTGCCCCTGACCCGGGCCTGCCTCGACACCGTGGTCGCGCACGTCGACCAGGTTCAAGAGGCCCTCGGCCGGCAGATCTTGCTCGAGAACACGTCGAGCTACATCACCTTCCAGGCTGACGAGATGCGGGAGTGGGAGTTCCTGACGGCCCTGTGTGAGCGCACGGACTGCCGCCTGCTCCTGGACCTCAACAACATCGTGGTCAGCTGCAGCAACCACGGCTGGGATCCGGCGGCCTACCTCGACGGCGTGCCGGCGCAGCGCGTGGGCCAATTCCACCTCGCCAACCACAGCGACCGGGAACACTACAAGTTCGACTCGCACTGTGGCGCGGTCCCGGACGCGGTCTGGGCCCTCTACCGCGAGGCTCTCGCCCGCTTTGGTCCTGTGTCCTCGCTGGTCGAGTGGGACGAGCAGACCCCGGAGTGGGCGCTGCTCCGGGCCGAGCAGCGCAAGGCCGCCGCGATCGCCGAGTCGGTTCTGGGCCCCCAGCCCCTCGATCCCCCGACCGGCCCGCCCCGGCCCGCGAGCCCGCCGACTGCGACCTCGTCCAGCGCCGATACTTCAAACACCCTCGCCCACACCCAGAATCTGTTTTGGCAGCGTCTGTTTTGGCGGGCGATCACCCACCCCACGGGTGTCTCCGACATGCTCGCGGCCGCCGACGCCCAGACCCGGTCGAGCTTCGACGCGACCTTCGCACAGACCCCGCAATTTTCGCGACTCGAGCGCATGGGTGTCTACGCCGACGACTACTTTTGGCGGCTCGCGGGCGTGCTCGAGACCCACTTCCCGACCGTCGCCTGGTACCTGGGTCAGGTCCGCTTCCACAACCTGGCGACCGACTACGTCCTCACCCACCCCTCGATCGACCCCGACCTCCGGGCCTACAGCGCGCGCTTCCCCGCGTTCGTGGCTCGCCACGAGGACGGCCAGGCGGATCCGGAGATCACCCACCTAGCCCCCCTCGAGCTCGCCCGGGTCGACGCCCTGACCGCCCCCGACCGGCCGCCGCTCGAGGCCCTGGCGCTCGCCTCGGTGGCCCTGGGCGACTGGCCGCGGCTGCGTTTCGAGGCCGACCCGAGCGCCACCTTGCACCGGGTCGATCGGCCGTTCTCAGCGACCTACGCCCTTCGCCGCGAGGGTGTGAGCTGGGGGGAGGCCCAGCGTCGCCACCCGCGACGCCCGACCACCGTGCTCGTGTGGCGCCGAGGTCTGAACACCCGACACAGGGATCTCGATGCCCCCGAGGCCGCCGCCCTCGCTGTGCTGCTCGCCGGCGGAACCTTTCTGGACATGTGCAGCGCGGCGACGGCCCTGGGATCGGTGTCGCTCGAGCGGGATCCCACGCCCGACTCTGGCGAGCGGGACCCACCCACGAGCGACACCGATCCCAGGGCCGTCGCCGCGTGGCTGCGACGCTGGTTCGACGACGCGCTGATCTGTGCGGTCGACTTGGCCGACCCGATCCAGACGCCGAGCCCCGAACCCGGCGAACCACCGTGAGAGGTCTCAAGGGAAGCCTCGACCATTGCCGTGTTAGGCTCGCGAAGCATGGTCCAGCAAATGGCACCCCGACGTCGCGTGGTGGCCACAGGCGGGTCTCGACGCACAATCGCGGCCCCCTCGGGTGAGCGCGGCGGAGACGTCCTCAACCTCGACGACCGACCCCTGGCGATCACCCTCAGCCACGACGGCCGCAACCTCGTCGTGGCCCTCCCCTGGGAGCTGTGGATCGTCGACGCCCGCAGCTTGGCGACGCGGCGCACCGTCGCGCTGAACCTCGCTCGGCCCACGGTCGCCGAGGGCTGGGAGGGCGCCCTGTGGATCGGGGGCCAACACCTCTACCGGGGCAACATCAAGGCGGCCACGGCCAACAAGGTCGGGAGCAAGCTCGGCGGCTACGTCGACCACGTCTGTATGGTTCGCGACGACCTCCTGTGTGGAGTCGGTCCCCAAGGCGAGATCCTGTGGGACATCGACCGGCAGGGCCCCGTCCACAAGCGCAAGTCCGGCGCTTCGACAGAGCAGGGCACCGCCCGCGGGGCCACGGCCATCGTCGCCAGCAGCGACGGCCGGGCCGTGTTCGCCGACGGCAGCGCGACCTGCTGGGTCATCGATCCCAACCACCCCGAGGGCTACGCCAAACTCCAGCTGGCCGCGACCAGCCCCGTGCCCGTGCCCGGCGAGGCGATCGTCAGCCTGGGCAAGACCGGCCCCGGTCCCGGCGAGGGCCGGGTGATCCTCGCCGCCCGCGACGGCGCCGTGGCCTGGACCGGCCAGGGCCTGCGCCTCGCCCAGGAGCGCAAGCCCGCCAGCAAGCGCGACATGACCCCGCTCGCCGTCGCCGGAGATGCACGCTGGATCTACGTCTTGCGCGGCCGCGGCGTGCTTCAGCGCTTCCTGATCTCCCAGCCCCCGGAGGTCATCCGCGCCCAGAAACCCGGGCGACGAAAGAGCATGGCCCACGCCCAGGCCCACGCGGCCGAGCCCGCCCCTGAGCCGCTGCCCCTGGCCCAGGAGGTCCGCCTGGAGATGCGCGCCTCGTGCATGGCCATGCAGGTCTCCGTCCAGGAGTCCGGCAAGTCCGAGTCCGGCAAGTCCGAGTCCGGCAAGTCCCGCCTGATCCTGGGTGGTGGCAGGGCCGACGACACCCTCGGCAGGCTCTGGCAGGTCGACCCCGAGACCCTCGACTGGGGGCACCTGGCCCTCGAAGACCGGGTCTTGGCCGAGCGACCCCCGCCTCCGCCCGAGGACGCCGAGCCCACCACCCCCGAGCGGCCCAGCTTCATCGCCACCCGCAACAAGCCCGCGGCCGCCAGCGATCGAGCGGGCGCCAAGCCGCCCAAGATCAGTGAGATCAGCGTCGACGACATCGTCGGCGCCAAGGTTCAGCGCTGGCTCAGCACACCCACGGGCACCCTGGTCGAGCGCCCCATCGAGCGCGACAAGGCGATCGCCGAGCTGCTCCCGGCCGACGCCCTGTTGCTCCCGGCCATGGTCCGCTTCTCCTCGGGCCTCGCCCGCCCCGCCCTGTTGTTGTGGCCCGGCGTCGTCGAGGATCACCCCAGTCCCACGCCGCCCCTCCAATGGTTGGTCTGGGGCGATCAGCCCCGGGCGTGGATGGCCCTCGAGACCCCACAGATCCGCCAGCAAAAGTGGGCCCGAGCCGACGTCTTTCCCCTCCAGATCGCCCTCGCGCAGATCCCCGAGGGTGTCCCGGGTAGGCGGGCGAAGCTCGATCCACGCTGGGGCGACCGCGAGCACTTCTCGGCCCTGGCCAAAGAGTGCAAGCGGCTGCTCAAAGTCCTCTGGTAGTCCCGACTCGAGGACGTGGGTCGCAGGTCGGCTCGCGAGCCGACAAGTTGTTGGGACCCACGATTGTGCCGATCCCCATCGTAAACGGATCTCCAGATGCGGGGGGTTGGACAAAGTGTTCTTTAGGCCAATGGTGATCCCGTGAATCGAGCCCGAGGTATTCAGGGCAGGTGAGTTGGCGGTACCCTCGGCCTCGAGCTTCGAGCTTCGACCGCCATGTCCCGACCCGCCCTCATCTGGAACATCCAGGAAGAACACCTCGACGAGGCCGAGTTTCTCCTCGAGATGTGGGCCGGACAGATCGACTCGCCAAAACACGATCTGGCGCGCTTGCGCGACGGCGCAGAGGCCCGTTTTCTCGCCCGTGTCGATGGCCTGTCCTTCGGCGCCGAGAGGACCCTCGAGCGCCTGCTCCTGCCCGCGCTCGAAGAACCCGACGAAGACGAGTTTCGTACGGCGGCGGCGGCTTTCACGATCCTCTCCAGCGCCGACGTCGAGGCCTGCGAACAGCTTCTGCTGGCCCTCGAGCGCTGTGAACAATCCGGCGAATCCAGCGAATCCGGCCCGGGCCTGCGCGGTCTCACCCTCGCCCTGTCCCTGAGCCCCCGCGAAGGACTGATCCCCTGGCTCGCCCGCGACATCGAGGCCGCCCACGGACCCACTCTCCTCGGGCGCGTGCGGACCCTCGCCCACCACCGTGTAGACGCGGGCTCCAGACTGTCCACTTGGCTGTCCGCCGAAGACCTCGAGCTGCGCCGAGCCAGCGCCCACCTGGCCCGCTACACTGGTGCCAGCGAGGTCTCGGCCGCGCTGGGGGTGAGCGCCCTCAGCGATGACGCCCAGCTCAGCGGGTCCGCGATCGAGAGCGGTCTGATCCGGGATCTCCCGGGATTCTGGGCCATGACCTGCGCCAGGGCGCTCGGCCCCCAGAGCCCCCGAGACGGGAGCCCTCCAGCACGCAGCGCCCTGGCTTGGCTCGCCATGCTCGGCGACGCCGCGGTCCACCGCCAACTCTTGACGCGCCTCGACTCGCCCACCGCCGAGGGGCTGTGGGCCGCCGGGCTCACTGGCCGCCCTGAGGCGGTCGACCTCGCTGTGACCTTGCTCGAGCACAAGACCCTCGCCCGCCACGCCGGCGAGCTGATCTCGACCATCGCGGGCCTGCCTCGAAAACACGACCGCTATTGGGTGGACAACGGCGCGGCCCCGGTCCCCGACGACCCCGACGAGGCCCTCCCCCAGTTTGAAGACGACGATCTGGACGCCGATCTGGCGACCCGGAGCGAAGACTCGCTGCGACGGCCGGACCCGGCCCAGGTCCGCAGCTGGTGGGCCAGCCGACGCGACCGCTTTGATCCGCGGCTGCGCTACTCGGGCGGCCGTGTGCTCGACGGCCGGCAGCTCCAGCGCGATCTCCACGAGATGCCCACCCGCCTGCGCCACGCCCGGGCGCTCGAGCTCGCAGCTCGCAGCGCCGGGCTGGCCCAACTCCAAACCCGCGCCCTGACCCAGGTCCAGACCGCTCAGATGGCGGCCCTCGGCCCGCTGATGCTCGCCCTCGACTGCCAACGCGGCCGCCCCTCCGCCCTCTGACCCGACGGTCCGCGGACGATCCAGCGACGACCACCCGATGCTCCAACTCCACGACAGCACCCCGTTTACGGTCGGGGTCTTCGCCCTCCCCGATCCCCGGGGCGTCGACACCCTCGTCGTCGTGATCAAGGCGAGCTTCGACATGCCGCGCGCAGATCCGGGGACAGACGACCGGGGGCCGGCCGGGCTGGCCATCGCCGAGTGCCAGCGCCCCCTCGTCATGACCGACGAGTACTGGGGTTCCCCCGACTCGAGCAGCCTCCGCTATCCGAGCGAGGTCCACCCCCAAAAGCCCGGCACCGACGTGCTCGTGATCGCCGAGGCCTGTGCCCCGGGCGGACACCCCGTGACCGAGCTCGAGGTCGGCATCCGGGTCGGCGACCGGGACAAGCGCGCCCGGGTCTACGGCGACCGCCACTGGACCGAGGGGGTCGGGGGACTCAAGCCCAGCCGCCCTCGCTCCTTCGTTCGGCTCCCGCTGACCTACGAGCGCGCCTTCGGGGGCCGCGAGCCCGCCCAGGCCCCCCGAGCTGACGGGCTCAGCGACGGGCTCGGCCTCGGTCCCGCCGAGCCCTCCAACCCGGTCGGCGTCGGCTTCATTCACGGCGCCGAGCCCCGAGAGCGGCTCGGACACCCGGTCCCCAACATCGACGACCCGGACCAGCCTTTCACCCGCCTGGGCCAGTCGCCGGCGCCGATGGGCTTTGGCGCCTCCGCCCCGCACTGGACCCCGAGGCGCCGGTTCGCCGGGACCTACGACGAGCGCTGGTCGACGACCCGGGCCCCGCACCTGCCCCTGGACTTCGACCCCCGGTTTTTCAACGCCGCGTCCGCGGGCTTGAACTTTGCCCAAGCGCTGCGCGGCGGCGAGCCCATCGTCCTGTTCGGCATGGCTCCAGAAGGCCCCCACGGCCTCACTCTACCGACCTGCCACTTCGACCTCGGCCTCCAGATCGCCGGCGCGCGCGAGCCCGCCTCGCCCATCCTCGACACCGTGATCCTCGAGCCCAGCGACGCACACCTGACCATGATCTGGCGGGCTGTCGTCCCCGTCTCCAAGCGCCTCTTGCAGGTCGAGCGCATCGATCTGGCGCTCGCCGAGCTGCAGGGAGCACAGGCATGAACATGAACCTGCCCATCGCCATTGTTCAGGTCGGCATGTGCTGCCCAGTCGGACTGAGCACAGGGGAGAGCGCAGCCTCCATGCGCGCTGGGGTCACCCGCAAGAGCGCGACCGCGTTCCGCGATGCCGCCCGGCGGCCGATCATCGTCGGCCACCTCGGCGACTCCCTGCTGCCCGACCTCGATCCGGAGCAACCCGAGCACCCAGACCGGGCGCCCTCCGGTTTTCAGGATCGGCTCTTGCGTCTGGCCGTCCTGCCCCTGCGCGAGGCCCTGTCGAACAACCCCGAATCGAGGCCCCTGCCCCTGTACCTCGCGGGCCCAGACCAGGCAGACCAGGCAGAACAGGCAGACCAGGCAGACCAGGCAGAACAGGCAGAACAGGGTGCTCCTGCGCTCCTCTCCAGGCTCGCCTCACAGGTCGACGTCGACTTGGACCTCGACGCGTCCCGCCTGTTCACCGCCGGCCGGGCCGGGCTCTTCCTCGCGCTCGCGGCCGCCCGCGAAGCCCTGCTCACGGGTCGACACGAGCTCCTGCTCGTCGGCGGGGTCGACACCTACCTCGACGCCGATCGCCTCGCCGAGCTCGAGCGAACGCGGCGGCTCCAGACCTCCGGCCCTCAGGACGCCTTCGTCCCGGGTGAGGGCGCCGCTTTTCTGCTCCTGGCGACCCACGAGACCCGCCGACGCCTCGCCCGTCCCGCGCTCGCCTCCCTGCTCGCCCTCGGTCTCGGGCGAGAACCCGGCCACCGCTACAGCGACGAACCCATGCTGGGCGACGGTTTGAGCGCGGCCATCCGCGCCGCCTTCGAGACCCTGCCCGAGATGGTCGAACCCATCGAGCCCATCGAGCTGATCTCCTCCGGGCTCAACGGCGAGCGTGGGTTCGCCAAAGAGGGGGCCATCGCCCTGCTGCGCAACCGTGGGCAGGTCGCCGACCACGTCCAGCTCGAACACATCGCCGCGTTCATCGGAGACGCGGGCGCGGCATCGGCCGCCCTCGCCCTCGCCCTGACCGCCCACCGACTCCATCGGCGTCTCCTGACCGGGCCCGCGCTGGTCTGGGCCGCCTCCGACCGCGCCCAACGAGGCGCGGCCATCCTGGGTGCAGACACCCACACGACTCCCTGAACAAAACCCGCCGCACCAAGGATCGACATGGCACAGACAACCTTCGCAAACGGCCGGGGCATCGCCCACAAGGGCTCCGGCGGCCAGAGCGTCGTCTTCCCAGACGTCTGCAAAGTCCCGACCCCCGCCGGGCCCGTCCCCATCCCCTTCCCCAATATCGCCAAGTCCTCCGACACCAGCGCGGGCCCCGAGTCGGTGACCTGCGACGGGCAGATGCCCATGGTCGACGGTGCCGCCTACAGCAAGTCGACCGGCGACGAGCCCGGGACCGTGGGCGGGGTCATCAGCGGTGTGAACCTCGATATCGCAGAGTTCATGCTCTACTCCTTCGACGTCAAGTTCGAGGGCAAGGGGGTCTGCCGGCTCGGGGATATCTTGTTTCACAACAAGAAGAACACACTCGGCTGAGCTGCCCTGAGAACCCGAGAGCCTATCGTGTCGACTCCTGCACTCGCAGCCCAAGAGGAGCGCTCTGGCGTCGGCTCCGGCAAGCTCGTGTTTCAAGCGAGAGCCCTACTCCTCCGGGCCGTAGCCCGTCGACGAGCGACTCGACAACCAGGAGGGCCGCTGTGAACACCCTGATCGGCGTCCTCGCGTTGGGGGCGAGCCTCTCGTCTCTCGGTGTCGCGCTGTGGTTGATCCGTAGGCGTGGGCTCCCGCCGCTTCAATCTGGCCCCAAAGCAGCGACCACAGCACTGACCACCGACGTGACCGCGAGAATCCCCCCCCCGGGTCCACCGGCGACGGGGCCATCGAGCGAGCTCTCCCACGACCAAATAGTGGCTGCCGCGCGGGCTCCCGCCCCCCTGAACTCGCACACGGTCCTGCTGACTCGAGAGCGTATGCAAGGCGACGCCCGGACCGAACACCTCCCGCGCGCGGCCGTGCTCGCTGCGATCCGTCGCCACCAGCCCGCCGAGGCTCATCCGCCCACCGCCGAGTCAGGAACCGTCCACCTCTCTCGCGCCGCAGCGCTCGACATCGCTGTTCGTCCCCCGCCCGCAGCCGGACCGAGCGCTGCCTCGCGCTCGCCGGCCGAGCCCGCGCCCTCACCCACCCCGCCCGAGCCCAACACGGTGTTCATGTCCCGCGACGCGGTCCTCGCTGCCGCGACACGCAAACAATCTCCACCCGAGCCCAACACGGTGTTCATGTCCCGCGACGCGGTCCTCGCTGCCGCGACCCGCAAACAATCTCCACCCGAACCCAACACGGCGGTCCTGCCCCGCGAGGTCCTGCTCGCTCCTGGGGAGCGCCCCCCCACCCTCTCCATCCCGGTCACGGAAGAGCTCCCCCGTGAACCGGCCCCGAAGCTCGCCGACCCCGGACAGCTCCGCACCGAGCTGAGCTCAGCTTCGACATCAGGTCCAGCTCCGGGTCTTGAACTGGACCCTGAACCAAACCCAGGACCAGACCCAGACACGGAGCTGCTCCCGCGGGAGGTCACCGAGCGGCCCGAGCAGCCCGAGCCGGGGGCCCAGTCCGAGGCGAGCCCGTCTCCACGGCCTCCGCCATCGCCCGCGCAGCCCTCGAGCGCGGCTCGACCCTCGCCCTCTGGCCACGACATTGCGATCGAGACCCTCGAGCGCCACCTCGACGAGGGCCTCGAGGCGATGGAGTCTCTGCTCATCGAGCTCGAGCACCCGAGCGCGACCTTGCGCGAGCTCGTCGAGGGCGACGAACGAACCTGGAGGGGGAACCTCGCCGTCCTCTCCCTGACCCAGAGACGGGTCATCGACGAGCTCTTGATCCCCCGCTTGCGCGAGCAGCAGGAATCGCCGCGCTACCGCCTGGCGATCGCCCTCACCCTCTTCGAGCTCAAGGAATTCGACGTCCCCAAGCGAATCTTCGAACTCCTCGACGAGCTCGACCCCGCCGGCACAGGGGCGGTCATGAAGGCGCTCGCCCACTGGGGCGACCCGCACATCACCGGCGTCGCTCAAAAGGGCCTCGCCCAGGCCGCGCCTCTCGACCGACAGGCGTGGCTGAAGCTGTGTGTCGAACGAAATATCCCGATCCCAGACCCCGAGCTCGAGGCTCTGCTCGAGCATGAGCAACCCGACTCGCTCGCGCTCGGCCTGAACCTGGTCTCCCTGTGTGACGACCCCCAGCGCTACGGCGCCAAAGTCGACTGGCTCCTGCTCACCGGCAAGCGCGAGAACCGACAGGCGGCGATCGTCGCTGGTCTGGTCCTCGACCGCCCGACCGCCGCCCTGGTCAGCAAACAGGGCGCCCGTGACCCCTCCATGCCCGAGGTCTGTGCGCTGCACGCGACCCTGGCTCAGGAATCCGATATCCAGGCCCTGATCCGCTGGGCCAGCAAACCCAGCGCCCCCACCCACGCCGGCTGGGCCCTGGGCCTGTGTGGTCGCAAGAGCGCCCTCCAAGGCTGCATCGATCGGCTCACCCACGTCGACAGGGAGGTCGCCGAAGCCGCGCTGGCCGGCTTTTGTATCGGCTCGGGTTTCGCGGGGTCCGCCGGAGATGCCCCGGCATGGTGGTCCGAACACCGCGATGCGTTCAAACCCGGGATCCGCTACCTCGGCGGAACAGCGATCAGCTTCGAGGTCGTCGTCGACCAGCTCGCCTCGGGGTCCGAGGCGCTGCGTGCCGCGCTCATGACCGAACTGCTCGTCCGGTCCAAGGGCCGACTTCGACTGCCCACGCGGTGGCTACCGAGCGCCTACCTCGAGGACCTCGCGGGCCTCGACCCCGACAAGCTGCTGGTGGCCTACTGACCTGATCTGACCTGACCTGATCTGACCTGACCTGACCTGACCTGACCTGACCTGACCTGGTCTGATCTGCCGACATATTGCCGACAGGGCCCTTCAGAGTAGCGCGATGGCCCAACCTCGGAGGGCGACAGGCCCGCTCACGATCGTCGGAAAGCTCGAACCTCGTCCTCATCGGGGGGATAAAACACCAGCTCGTCGTCCTCTCGACACACCGCCAAGCCGCGGCCCTTGAACAACACCGGAGTGTAGAGCCAGCCGTCCCTGAACTCATAGGGCCCCTCAGACCTATTCTCGGCTCCGGGGGCCGCGCCCTCGAAGTAGACTCTCACTTCGAGCCGCTCTTCCTCGAAGGTGATCACGATGTGGGCTGGTCCCAGCTCCGTCTCCAGTGTTCCAGTCTGCCATGTGCCCAGCGCCTCCGCCTGCGTCAGCTGTGTGTTTCTCTCATTCATCAGCTACATCATCACAGTCGGTCGGTCGGCTAGCCGACTCGGCTGAGCTCGGTGCACTCACCAAGCTCACGCTTGCGGGGTGTGACTCTATCACGGCTTCGGCGGGGCGGTCGTTCCCGCGGCCCACGGTGACGAAGAATAGCGAGTCGTGACTGGAATCGGTTGCATCCGGCCAGGATGCCAGCCTTTCATTTCATCCATTTTCAAACCGATCTCATCGACCATCACCCTGACGAATGTATTGCTGTTATTGACATAGTTGCCGCCGTAATAGACGGAATTCGGCCAATTTAAAAACACCCCACCAAACCCAACCTGCTCACTATATTCATAGCTCTTCGAGGCAGCAACCGCCATCTCCCAGCGGTTCTTGACGGTCGCTTCGTCACCTTGAAAAATGGGCATAAGGTTGGCGCCAGTCGATTCTTGGTGGATGACGGAGGCAGCAACGCTGACTTGTCTCCAGGCGGCTCTGCGCATATGTTTATACTCGTAGACCTTATAACCCGATTCACGGCGTAGCTCCACCGCTGCGACATATGCGGCGCCCGCGTACTCCTTCTCGAAGTCCGGGACATCCCATTCCTTTTCGAGGGTCACACTCGCTACGTCGGCGCGCCAATACTCGAGCGAGTAGTGATAAAATATGCCCAACAAATTCTTGACCGCCCGGTCCCCAACCGCGATCAAATAGATCTCGGGGTCCTCGGCTGGCTCCGCGACCGCCCCGGAACTGACGCTTTCACCAACCTGTGTCATCGCTAGTTCTCATCGATTTTCTGACCCTTGATCACCACATTTCCGGAACCTTTGATCTTCACGTCACTCCCCTTGATGATGATCTTCCCATCCTTCTTGAGGGTGATCGACGCGTCTCCACACTTGAAGGTCATCTTCTTCGCGGCCTCGACGAAGATCTCATCGTCACCCTTGACGGTGATCTTGGCCCCTGCTTGGAGCCCATATTTTTCGCCGACGACGACGGCCATGTTTCCTCCCGTCCCATACGTCGACTTGTCCTTCGCCGTCACCCGCATGTTTTGAGACTGGATGGTCTTGTCGCCGACCACTGACTCCGTCGCACTCTCACCGACCGTAATCATCTGCGCGCCACCGATCCCCACGGTCGAGCTCTCGCCCACAATGGTCGTCATGCTCGCACCGACCGTCTGCGCGAAGACGCTGGCGACGACCACCGTCTTCGCGGCCCCGATCACCTCGGTCGCGTTGGCGCCGATCTGATCCGTACGGTTCGCGCCGATGGTCGAGGATTGGTTGCTGCCGACGCTCAAGGTCTGATTGTTGCCGATCTCGCCACTTTGGTCGTTCCCGATCTCGTAGGCCTCATCGTGCCCGACCTTTTTGGCCCGGTCGTTGCCGACCTCGAGGCTCTCGTCGTGCCCGACGGTCTGGGTCTTGTCGTTCTCAATCTCGATAAGCCAATCTTTTTGGCCGTGGATATAGATCTCCTCTTCCCCCGCGGCGTCCTCGAAACGCAGCTCGTTGGAGCCCTCGCCCCCGGGCGAAGAATTCGTCCGCCAGCCGCTCTGGGTCTTGTTGTCCGGGAGGGTGAAGGGCGGGCCGTACTCGGCGTTGTAGACACACCCCGTCACCAGCGGACGATCGGGGTTGCCCTCGAGGAACTCGACGATGACCTCCATGCCGACCCGGGGGATGAACTGGGCCCCCCAGTTCATCCCGGCCCAGCTCTGCGAGCAGCGGATCCAACAGGAGGAGTCGGCGTCGTAGCTGGGCTGCTCCTGCCAGTAGAACTGGACCTGGACCCGGCCGTGCTCGTCGGTGTGGATCTCTTCGCCCGGTGGGCCGGTGACGATCGCCGTCTGTGGGCCGTACTCCCGCGGCGGTGGGGTCGTGAGCCGGGGCCGGAGGACGACGTCGAAGGGCACACACTCGAATTGGTTGGTGTAGGCCTGCCCGTCCTCTGCGTTGTGGCTGATGTGGCCCTCGCTACCGGTGTGCAGGACGCTGGTGATCAGATACTCCCGCTCGAGATCGGGGCGATCGTGATTGAGAACCTTGAAGCGCAGGCCAGGCCGCATCGCGCTGACGTTGCTGCGGCCACGGGCGACCTGGCCCCTGAACACGCCCCCTTGCTCGAGGTCTGCGGCGCGCTCGCCCAAATCGTCGCCGATGAAGCGACGCTCGCCATGGGCGAACACCCGCCGGGCTCGACCCCGGGCATCGGCGGCTCCCGAGTCCGAAGACAGGAGGTCTGTGGGTGTCTGCCAGTCGTAGTCCCTGCGCAGGACATCGGTGGAGGTCAGCTCCTTGCTCCACTCGAAGGTCTGGATCGACTCGACGTCGGCCTCGCTTGGATTGACGGCGATGATCGGAACGTCGGCGCTACCCTCGACGCCGACCAGCTCGGCGTACTGCCCGTTTGCGTCGCGCAGGCTCAAGGTCTCGGTCTTGGCCTCGGCGTCATGGAGGAACTCGTAAGAGATGCCCTCGGCCTCGAGCAGACGGGAGACGAAGGCGAAGTCGGACTCTCGATACTGCACGCAGTACTCTCGGGCCACCGAGCCCCGAGAGACGCTACCGAGGTCGAAGCTGCGCCCGTAGTCGCCGAGCCCCGGTTCGAGGACTTTGGCGACCAGCGCCTGGACGCTGAGACCCTGCCAGATCTGTGAGTTCGTCCGCTGGCGGAGGACAGCCATGGCGGGGACCAGGTGAATACGCACCATCAAGTGGTGTTCTTGGTAGCCGAGGAAGTCGACGCGGGAGACCAGACCACACAGGGCCCGGGTCTCGATCCCACCACGGATGAAGCGCAGGGCGGCGTCGCAGCCCAAGAGTGAGTCGATGTCTGGACTCTCGACCGCCGTTGCGGCGTCGATCACCACCTTGTAGGGGCGATTGAGCTCCTCGCTCGCCCACACCCGGGTCACAGTCCAAGGGTCGCCAGCGGCCTCCGAGAGGCCGAGTTCGTAGTTGAGGGGTGAGAGACGCTCGAACATCATCAAGCCTGGCGCGCAGTCGCGCACTCGCAGCATACAGGAACGCCGACGACACCGTCGTCACCGGCGTCACGCGGTGCTGTCGGAATTGTACAAACGACCAAATCGCCAAAGCCCCGCTTGGCCCTCCCCCGAACGGGTTCGGCCCAAGTTGCCACACACGGGCTCTCAGGACCTCAGGTTGCCCTCGAGAGCATTGATGAACACACGCTCACAATCCTCGACGCTGGCCTGGATCGGGTTCCCACCCATCGATGGATCCCGGACTGCAAGTGGCGCCAGACGCCTGGCCATGTCCGCGTTGAAGCCGTCCACGCTCTCGAGAGTGTGGGGCATACGCAGCCGCTTTCGCAGGCTGATCATCCAGCCCAAGATCGCATCGAAGCCACAACTGGCGACCGGGATATCGAGCAAACGCGCGAGCCTATCCATGCGATCGGCGATCGCCGGTCGATTGTAGACCATCACATAAGGCAGGAAGATCGCGTTGGCTGTGCCGTGGTGCACGTTGAGAGCCCCCCCCAGGGGGTGGCTCAGGGCGTGGACCAGGCCGAGCCCCTTTTGAAAGGCAGTCGCGCCCATGGCCGAGGCCATCAACATATTCGTGCGGGCCTCGAGGTCGTGGCCGTCGTCGTAGGCCCGAACCAGGTTCTCGCGGATCAACCACATGCCCTCCACGGCGATCCCATCGGCCATGGGGTGGTAACCCGGCGCGCAGTAGGCCTCGAAGCAGTGGGCCAGCGCGTCCATACCCGTGGCCGCGGTCAAGCTCGGCGGCAGCCCATAGGTGAGCTCGGGATCGGCGATCACCAGCTCGGGGAGCAGCTTGGGGTGGAAGATGATCTTTTTGTTGTGTTCGCTGTCGGTGATCACCGAGGCCCGGCCGACCTCGGAGCCGGTCCCGGCGGTGGTCGGCACGGCGATCTTGGGCGGGATCCGGGCGCCGTCGACCTTGGTCCAGTTGTCGCCGACGTCCTCATAGTCGAACACCGTTCCCGGGTTGCCGACCATGAGGGCGATGCACTTGCCCACGTCCATGGCCGAGCCTCCGCCGACGATCACCAGGCCGTCGGCGAGGTGCCGGCGGTAGGCCGTCACGCCCGCGCTCACGTCGGCTGCCCCCGGGTTGGAGCGCAGCTCCGAGAACACGGCCGCGTGCAGATCCGCGGGTTTGCTCAGGTTGGCCTCGATGGGGGCGAACCAATGTTGGGTGACCAGCCCCGGGTCCGTGACGATCAGCGGGCGCTTGATGCCCAGCTCGCGGCACGCCTCGGGGAGCTCCCGAGACCGGCCTGCGCCGATGCGATAGGGAGTGGGGTAGTTGAAATTGCCGACGAGGGTCTGGGTCACGGGTCGCTCGCAAAAGTCGATGGGTAGTCGGGATGGTAGCGGTCTCCCGGATGATCAGCCCGGAACAGCCCGGAGCAGCCCGGAGCAGCCCGGAGCAGCCGGTCAGATGATCTCGAAGTAGCGCGCCAGGTCCCAGTCGCTGACCTGGCGCCGGGCCTGGCGGTCCTCCCAGTCACGGGTGGCCGCAAAATGATCGACGAAGGGCGCCCCAAACAGTTCCCGGGCGACCTTCGAGGCCGCGAACAGGCGCGCGGCCTCTCCCAGGGTCCCCGGCAGGCCCACGGCGCCCTCGCCCGGGTCCTCGTAGGCGTTGCCGGAGATCGGGGGTGGCGGCTCGATCTGATTTTCGATCCCCCACAGCCCGCTCGCCAAGGCCGCGCTCAGGGCCAGGTGAGGGTTGGCATCGGCCGGGCCGACCCGGTACTCGCTGCGTGTGCCAGCGCCCGCCAAGATCGCCCGGATCGCCGTGGTCCGGTTGTCCACGCCCCAGTTCGAGTGGGTCGGCGCCCACATCCCCGGGACCAGGCGTCGGTAGGCGTTGACCGTGGAGCAGATCATGGCCAGGAGCTCGGGCATGAGGGCGACCTGCCCACCGATGAACCACCGCATCCGATCCGACATCCCCGCTTCACCGCCAGCCCCAGCCTCGGCGAACACATTGGCCCCCGTGTCGGCGTCCTCGAGCGAGATGTGGATGTGGCCGCTCTGGCCCGGGTAGCGATCGCTCCACTTGGCCATGAAGGTCGCCATCAGCCCGAGGCGCTGGGCGATGATCTTGGTGAAGGTCTTGAACAGGGCGCCCTTGTCCGCCGCCCGCATGGCGAAGTCGTGGACCAGCGCCGCCTCGATGACCCCCGGTCCGGTCTCGGTGTGGAGGCCCTCGATCGGACAATCGAGGGCCTCCATGGTCTCGAGCAGCTCGTGATAGAGCTCCGCGTGCAC
>Ga0256845_1000780_pt1 | contig 27812 bp, 20 predicted proteins | sample RiftiametaG_FD_189101 | JGI IMG/M metagenome (GOLD analysis project Ga0256845, IMG submission 189101) | Tube worm associated microbial communities from hydrothermal vent at the East Pacific Rise, Pacific Ocean - Riftia | ecosystem: Host-associated > Annelida > Integument > Unclassified ...
CGGGCGTCAGGGGGGTCAGGTTGCGGTAGCCCTTCTCGCGGACGCTCTCGGGCGTCTCTTGAAACACGAAAAACTCGTACTCGAGGGCCGCCCGCGCCCGGAGGCCCATGGCCCCGGCCCGGTCGATGACCCGGGCCAAGAGCCGGCGTGGGCACACCGCCTCGTAGTCCCCGCTGAAGTGGCCCAGCACCATGATGGTGTCCTCTTCGAGGGGCAGCACCCGCGCCGTGTCGAGATCGAGCTCGACCGGCGCGTCCCGGTAACCCGTGTGCCAGCCCGAAGCCACGCCGTTGTCGTAGAGCTGGTCTTGGCTGTCCCAGCCGAGCACCACGTCACAGAAGCCAAAACCGTCGCGGACCGCCGACTCGAATTTGCTGCGGCCGACGTACTTGCCGCGGAACACTCCATCCATATCGAAGACGCCGATCTTGTGAAAGCGGATGCCCTTGGCATCGAGGTCGGCGAAGAAAGCTTCGGGAGTTTGGGACATGCGGTCGAGCTCTGGGAAGGGAGAATCGGGGGGGGGGGATCGGGGGGGGGATCGAAGGGGAGAATCGAAGGGGACAGCTCTTGGGAGCCCGGTCAGCGCGTGCGCAGGTGAAAGGACTTCGGCCGGGTCAGGGCCCGAAGCCCGAGGTGCGAGAGCGAGGTCCCGTGCCCCGAGTCTTTCGTGCCCACCCAGGGCAGCTCCGGGTCGAGGTAGTCGCAGCGGTTTTGAAACACGGTCCCGGCCTGGACCTCGGCGGCGAGCGACAGCACACGCGCGTCGTCCCGGGACCAGATCGAGGCCGTGAGCCCGTAGGGGCTGTCGTTCATCCGGTCGATCCCAGCCCCGGCGTCATCCACCTTCATGAGCCCGATCGCCGGGCCGAAGGTCTCCTCGCGCATCAGGGCCATGCTGTGATCGACGTCGACAAACACCGCCGGGGGCAGGTAGCAGTCCCCCCGTGGACAGTCGAAGTCGAGCCCCCCACCGAGCTCTCGGGCCCCGGCGCTGCGGGCCGCGTCGACCTGCGCACGGATCCGGCTCGCGGCCGCCGGGTCGACCACGGGACCCAAGGTCGTGGCCGAATCCAGGGGATCGCCCATGCGCAGACCCGCGACCTGGGCCTGGAAGGCGTCCACGAAGCGGTCCCAGATCTCCGCGTGCACATAGATCCGCTCGACTGCCGCGCAGCTCTGACCGGCGTTGTAAAAGGCCCCCTCCACGAGGTTGGCGACGGTGAACTCGAAGTCGCAGTCGGGCAGGACCAGGGCCGGATCCTTGCCGCCCAACTCGAGGCCCACGGGAAAGAAATTCGCCCGCGCCGCCGCACGCTGGACCTCCCCTCCACCCCGGGTCGAACCCGTGAACGCGACCTGATCGAAGGCCCGGGCGTCCAAGAGCGCGCCCACGGTCTCGTGGGTACACATGAAGTCGGCGACCAGGCCCGCGGGCGCCCCGGCCTCGGCGAAGGCATCGGCCAGGAACGCCCCGACCAGGCCGGTCTGGGGAGCGTGCTTGATCAGCGCCGCGTCGCCGGCCAACACGGCCCCGACGACCACGCTCATGGGTACCAGCAGAGGGTAGTTCCAAGCCGCGATGTCGAGCACGACCCCGACCGGCTCCCGACGGATGAAGCGGCGCAGACGGCCGGGCTCACCGAGGGCCGGCGCCTCGGGTTCGCTCAGGTGCTCGTCGGCCAGGGCCGCCGGCGCGAGCGCGCACAGGGCCTGCACACGTGCGCGCATGGTCCGAGCCTCGCCGCGGGCCTCGGTCACCGGCTTGCCCATCATCTTCGAGATCGCCTGCGCGTGAGACTCGAGCTTGCGCTCGAAGGCGTCGAGCATCCCGAGGCACAGCGCCACACGGGTTGCGATCGAGGTCCGCCCCCAATCCCGCTGGGCCTCGCGGGCCGCGTCGACCCGGCCCTGGGCCCGCTCGAGGCTCAGGTACTCGAAGTGGGCAGTGACCTGACCGTCGATGGGCGAGACGATGGGTTCGGACATCCGGGGCGAGGATAGCCGAGCCCGGGGTGCCCGCGGCTCGCTCCCTACTTGAAGTCGGTCAGGTGGCGACGGCGACCCGCCCCGGCGCCCTCACGCTCGAGCTTGTCCTGGCAGCGAACACACAGGGCCACCCAGGGCATGAGCGCCAAGCGGCGTGGCGGGATCGCCCGGTCGCAGACTTCACACTCGCCGAAGGACTCGGGGTCCTCGTCCAGTCGCGCCAGGGCCTCTCCGAGCTGGGCCAACTTCGCGGTCCGCTCCCGGTTCCGGGTCGAGGCGATCGACTGGGTCATGGCGGTCAGCGGGGCCGCGTCGTCGTCGGGCTGGCTGACCGCGTCGATCCGCGCGGGCGGGATCGCGTGGTGGCCCTCGGCGACCAGCGCCTCGCGCATAGCCACGAGGCGGGCGCGAAATTCGGCTCGTGCAGCGATATCCACGAGCGCAGCTTACGCTGGAGCCGCGACCTTCTCACCCCGTTCCCGTCCGGATCTGGGCCATTTTCGGGCAGCGCTCGACCCTCGATGTGGCCTGTTTCGGGCATTTCCCCCCAAACTCAGAGCCCGTGGGGACCAAAGCGGGCCGGCGAGCGCGTGTGCGGCACATGCACGGTTGGCTTTCGCGCATCATGATCGGGTGACCGGGGTCTCCCACCTCCTGCGCCTGCAGGCCGACGCCCACCTCGCTCAGCTCCTCCGCGGCCCCTCTGCACCTGGAGAGGGCGGCGCTCTCGAGATCCCGACCCGCGAGCGAGTCGGTCGGGGCGACGAGCTCCAGATCGAGGTCAGCTTCGGGGCCATGGCCGACGAGGTCACACTCTGCGGCCACGTGGAGGCCGTCACCCCCCGAGGAGGCACTCAGGCGCCCCTTGTCCTGGTCCGCTTCGTGCCCGAGCACGGCGACCGGGTGCGCTACGTCGAGGAGGTGCTCGCCGACCACCGTAGGGCCAGCGCACGCGCCTCTCGACGCCTGAGCTCAGAGGTCCTGGCGACCTGGCGCTCGGGGTTCCGCGCCCACTCGACCCAGATCGGCGACATCAGCAGGGGGGGCGCATTCATCCGCAGCGCGGCCCCGCCCTCGATCGGCAGCGAGATCGACCTGGAGCTCGACGACACCGCATCGGGTCCTCGAGATGCCAAAATCTCGCTCTCGGCGACGGTCGCTTGGACGGGCCGCAGCCAGGGCCAGCGGGGCTTCGGCGTCAAATTTCGGATCGCAGATCGGGCGACCGCCCAGCGTATCGCCGCGCTGGTCCGCCGGCACGAGTAAAGCGCCGTCTCGAGCGACCAGGCGGGCCCTACCTGCCCCGCTTTTGCTTCTGCTTGGCCTTGTTCTTCTTTTTTTGATTCTTCTTGGCGTGCTTGACGTTGCGGTTCGCCTTTTGAACGACCCGCCCGTCTTGGCCCATGCGCCGAGGGGCCTCGCCGACCTCGAGCAGGAGCTCACCATCGGTGAACTGCAGCTGTTGGAGCACGCTGGCGTACAAAAACGGTGAGGCGCCCATATTGGTGCGCTTGTCGATCTGCGAGAGCGCGACCTGGGGCCGCACCGGCACCCGGATGTTCAGGACCTCGGCCTCTTCGTGGCGCTCGTGTCGAGGGTCGGCCAGGGCCGTGTCGCCGATGATGTGGTGCATGCGGCAGGTCATCGGCCGATGGTCCCAGACCCGGCAGCGACCGCGGCTCGCGTCGAGCAGGGGGCAGGGCTCACCGCGCTCGGAGAAGTGGCGGCGGCCCTCGCCCGCGGCCTTGCTGGTCATACGGATCTTCTCCGGATCCTTGCCCCGGTGGCCCGCCTGGATGTCCTTGAACTGGAGCTCACCGAGTTCGCCGAGGCGCTCGGCGACCTTCACAAAGTCCCGCCACGTCCGGACCTCTCGATAGATGGCCATGGCCTCGACCCCGCTGACGCCAAAGGGCGCGGCGTAGCAGGCCCCGCGCCCCTCGGGGGTGCCGGCTTGCGCAAACTCGGTGACGCCCATCTCCCGACGGACCACGGCGATGTAGCGATCGAAGGCGGCGTAGAGATCCTCGACGCGCGCGTAGAACCCCTTGGGAACGCGCTTGGTCGAGGTCACGTCGGCGAGCCCCGTCATCCCCGAGATCTCGTCCACAATGCGCTGCATCGTGTCGATCTCGGCGCGGGCCGCCTTGCGGATCTTGCGGGGGACCCGGGTCACGCGATCGCGTGCGAGCTTGATGCGCGGACCAAAGAGTGCGGCGATAAAGTCGAACACGAGGGTCGTGACTTCTAACAAATGCGCGCCGGCGTGCCAGCGCTCGGGTGCGAGCCTGGTCACGTCTGTGGCAAGCCCCGAAATTGACGCCGCGACCCGATTGCGCGGCCGCACGCCCACGAGTAGCGTCCGAGCCATGACCAGGCTGGGCAACCGTCCCCTCACCATCGCGACCTTGATCTTCGCCCTCGCTCTGGGCGCCAGTGCCTGTGACAAATCGGGTGAAACCAGCAGCGACCCCGGCGAGGGTGGGAGCACACAGAGCCTGGCCAAGGCGGGCACGGGCGAGGCCTACACCTACCCGAGCGAGGGTTTCACCCTGACCTCGACCGTGAAGATCAAGTTCGAGATCAGCAGCAATCAGGGCCAGGGCGCCGCCGAGCTCTCGGCCCGCAGCCTGGTCGAGGGCACCCCGCACAACGGTGCGATCAAGATCCACGGCCAGGTCATCGAACTCATCGACTACCGCGGTTCGGGCTCGATGGAGCCCGAGTTCATGAAAAGGCAGGCCGAAGAGAACGGCGGCAAAGCCATCGACATCGTCGAGTCGCTGCGCACCGCCGAGAGCTGGATGGTCATGGACCTCAAGGGAGACTCGGACGACGACGCCACCGAGGCCCTGGCCGAGAACCAAAACTCGGACGACGACGACACCGATTTTGGCCTGTTCGCGCTCCCGGACCTGCCCCCCGTCGACCTCGAGATCGGCCAAAAGGTCGTGCTCCCGACCCGGGACGACGAGCGCCAGCTGCCCTTCGGCGCCGTGCCCCTGGAGATCGACGAGACCTGGGTCCTGCGTGCCATCGACGAGAGCGACGGCAGGCGCATCGCCGAGCTCGACGTCACGATCGAGGGCAGCGGCGCGACGACCATCCAAGGTGGCCAAGGCGACGCCACCGTGTCCATGTTCGAAGAGGCCGCGTTCACGATCTACTACGACCTCGACGCCAGGCTGCCCCTGTCGCTGACGGGCTACAGCGCCAACGAGACCGCCATCGACGCGGGCCCCGAGAGCATCACCTTCGCCGTCAACAACGAGATCGAGGCGACCTACGTCGCAGGTGCACCCGAGGCCCCCGCCGACGACGCCCCCGCCGACGACGCCCCCGCCGACGACGCCCCCCCTTCGTAGCCCTCGTTCGGCCTCCTGCGGCAGGCAGCGCTTTGTAGCGACAGGGGTCTCGCCCGCCATGGCTGCGGCGGCGCGGCTCCCCCCTGGGCGAGTGTCGAGCCATCGACACCCGTCGCCCCCAGTTCTAAGCTCCGCCCACGATGCGGCGCTCCTTCCTGATCTGTCTCTCCGCTGCGCTCTCGATCGGAGCCACCGCCTGCCAGTCGCCCACCCAGAGCGGGCCCGGGCCGGCGAAGTCGGACGCTCCAGCCGCAGCCGCCGATTCCGGCGTCGAGCCGAGGGCCACCGACCCGGCCGGGAAAGCGTCGACTCCCGAGCCCGGCCCCCAGGTCTCCGCCGAGCCGGGCTCGGAGGTCCGTGAAGGCACCCCGCCCGCCTGGTACGACGAGACCATCTACGCGGACTCCACGGTCATCCGCAAAGACACCGCCGAGACCAAGCTCGCCGGTGGGTACGCCTCGGCCATGGTCCTCCAGCTGCGCGCGGGGACCAGCTCCAGCGAGTGCATGGGCCAGGCCCTGGGCGAGATCGCCAAAGAGGCGGGGACCACCGTCGACGACCTGTCCACGCCCGAGGTCAGCGACGACCGACAGATGGCCCACGGCACCAACAACGGCTACGACTGGACGATCGTCTGCGGTGAGGCCAAGGGCAAGCCGACCTTGTACCTCTCGTACACACGCAGCTGAGCACTCGGGCGTACCGCCAGGCTGTCCTCAGCCCACCGAGTTGCGGATACAGCGGGCGAAGAGCGGAGCGTCGTCGTCCACGCTGACGTTCGCGTACTCGGCCGTCTCTCGGTCCACATAGGTCTGCTCGACCGCGCCATCCCGGGTCCAAAATGGCCCTGGGCCGCCGAACCACGCCGACACCAACTCGATCTCTTCGAGCGAGGGCAGGCGCCAGCCCCCGGTCCCGGGCGCCTCTCCCGGGGCCATGAGCTGGGTGCAGAACCGTTCGGCCTCCGAGCGATCGACCGCCTCGGCGAACACCATGAACAGCTGGTAGTCCCCACGCGTGATGACCACAGGCAGGGGCTGGGCAGACTCGGGCACCGCGAGCGGGGGCTGGTCGTCCTCGAGATCACGGGCGCAGCGAAAGCCGAGTCGGCGGTGCTGGGCCAAGGTCCGATCGCCCTCGACACTCTCGGCGGGCAGGTCTTCGGCCAGGGCCACCCCGTCCCGAAACTCCCAGGCCCCCGAGCGGGCCCCCGAGCGGCCACCCTTGACCACGTATCGCTCACCCAGCGCGCAGGCGCTGCCGTCCGCACACAGACTCCGGTTGAAGGCCGCCACATGGCTCGCCACTGGACCGTCCGCGCTGCGGAACTCGCCCTCGAGGTAGGCGCGCATGTTGACGTGGTCGTCGAACACCTCCGCCGTCCACTCGAGCGCGTTGCCCCCGAAGCCCTTGAGCCCGAAGTAGCTGATGTCCATGGGGTCGAAGCCGACCGGCCCCATGGCCAGGCCGAGCTCATCACGAAACTCGTTGCCCCAAGGGTAGACCCACCCCAGCGGTCCGCGGGCGGCGTACTCCCACTCCGCCTCGGTCGGCAAGCGGGCGTCTCGCCACTCGCAGTAGCCCGCCGCCTGGCTGTGGGTCACGCAGGTCTGCGGAAACGCCTCGAGCTCGTTGGCCTCGAGCTGGACCTCCGTCGGCGTCCCGTCGCCACCGTCGAGGCAGCGGGCCTCGCTGCACTCCCCCACGCTCACGCAGTCCGCATAGGCGCCCCGGCTGATCTCCCAGCCGTCCATCCAAAAGCTGTCGACGTGGTCCGTCTTCAGGGGCTGCCCCGCCCACTGGATCACCGCATCCTCGGCGCTCCTGAGTCGCGTCGGCGGTGGGAGGTCGCCGCGCCAAAAATCGCCACCCGGAACCTGGACGAGCCCACCTCGGCCGTTGTCGAAGGCCCGCGTCACCATCATCACGCAGTTGCCTTCAGAGTCGATGCCACGCCCCCGCGGGCACTCGTCGGGGTCGATCTCCGCATCTGCGCTGACCTGATCTCGGGCCTCGTAGGGCACCCCCTCGGGGATCGTCTGCGGCCGATCGTAGAACGCCTCGACCGTCACCCGCTCCTCGTCGACGAAACAGCCCGAGCCCAAGCCGGAGGCCAACCCCAAGATCATGCCCAAACCCAGACTCGAGGGCCGAGGGCCAAGGGGGGAAGGTGCGGTGTCCGAGTCTCGAAGAAAGATCATGACGAGGGCGCGTGCCAGCGGCAGCTGACCACGCCGGAGACACGCCCGACAAGGTCGAAGCCGATTTTTGAGCCTGACAGCCCGCAGCCACTGAAACCGACTGTACCGGGTGCAGCGCGAGTTTCGACCCCGCGGCCGGCGACCGCGAGCTCGAGCAGCGGGGCGGCTTCAGGTCTGCCCTGTGACCGAGATTCAAACCGGTCGCCGCTCGAGCTCGCTGATCGACGTCGGTCGGTCCTCGGTCTCGCGGATCGCCACCGTGGATCGAGCACCGAACTGGATCTCGTCATCCCGATCGTCATCCCGATCTTCGTCCCGATCTCGGGGCCCACGTGTCGCCATTGAAAACTCTGGGCAGCCATTGGCATGCCGACCGGTTCAATCGGCCCCCCCGCACCGGGTGCCGCCTGCCTCTCGCCCGTGTGTGGCGCGGGCCCCTCTTGGCCCCCCTACGTCGCCTCACCGCGCGTATGCAGATCCCCCAGATCCCGCTCGAACGATGTTCGTCAGCCGTTGACGGGCCTGCTCACCGGCCGGCGCCTGTAACTGCGCTATGCTGTCCACGTAGCGTCCATTGGCTCGGTGAGATAGCGATCCAACGCCGAGCCAACCCAGTTTGGGATGCCTGCCAGCTCCTGGCGCGGTCGAAAAACTGGTCCATGATGATGAGGGTTGCGGAAATCCCGCTGCCCAGAAACCAGAGGTAGGTCATGAGTCTTCTAGCGAATATCGATCATCTTGCCGTCGCGGCCGGCATTGAGTCCGTCATTGTCGACGCGCAATCGCGTGAACAACGCGGTCAGCAGAGTTGGCACCTGGTCCTCGAGGGGGCCCTCGATCTGTTTCAACGAACCAACGAAAAGAGCATTCGGCTCGTCGTCGGCAAACACACCATCGTTGTCCAAAAAGAGGGCGAAGAGACCGTCGCGGTCGTCTTGCCGACTGGCCACGCGATCGCCAAATCGCTGCGTCGAATGATCCGCCGGATGGCAAAAAAAGACCGAGGTCCCCTGCCCCGGGCCAAGTTCGATCAACCCGAGACGGCGACCGCAGAGGGCGACACACCAGCCCCGACAGCTCCGGCCCAATCCACGGCCCAGCCCACGGTCGCACCGCCTGCGCCCCCGCCCATGAGTCAAGCGGTAGAGCCCTCGGCCGGACCCCGGGCAGCCGAGACGAACCCCGAGCCTGCGAGCGCACCCACGCCGGGCGCACCCGAGCGCGGCTACAACCCATTTTGATCCGCGACCGCGCCGCGGGACATGACCCTCTGGCTCGAATCCGAAGCAACCCCGGGTTCGGGCAGTCGAGCGCACAAGAGCGCTCAGCGACAGTCGCTTCGAGCAGCTCGAAAGGACCGTCGCTGAGCGCTCTTGTGCGCCGGCTGTGGATTCCTACGACTCGTGGCCCTCGGCGAACCCGTAGTAGCCCCGGCTCTCGAGCCGAGGCAGAGCCTCCTGGCGCAAGAGCAAGCTCCGCACCGCCCAGACGTCCCGAAACACCCGATACTCGAGCGCGGTCTGGTCGAGATAGGCGACCCCCGCCGACCCCCCCGTGCCCGTGCGTCGTCCGATCAGCCGCTCGACCATCCGCGCGTGTCGCTGCCGGAAGATCACAAAAGCCTGCTCGAGGGCCACGATCGCGTCGATGACCTCCCGCGGCCAGGCCAACAGGGCCAGCTCGCGGTAGCTCTCGATGAACAGGAGCGCGGCCCGAATCCTCGAGGTCCTCGCCCGCAGCTCCGGGCTCGTGTCTTCGCCCAGATCCTCGCCCAGCAGGTAGGTGCGGGCGCTGGCGACCTCCCGGCGGTAGCGGGCGTCCAGGCGCTCTCGATCGGCCGGGGTCATGGCGTCGTCCATGGCCCGCGCCCGAACCGTATCGATCTCGTTGCTGTGGGCCGCGACGAAGGCCTCGATCATCTCGCGCACCCGCTCGGCGTCGCCCTCGTCCTCCGGCATGGAGCCGTCGATGGGTGTGCGGTACAGCCAGTCACCGACAGCTTCGCGCAGACTGGGCAGGTCTTTGAGCCGAGCCTCGACCCGGCGCGACGCTGGAGAGGGGCTCCCATCGGCATATTGGAGCGCACGCATATAGCTCTCTGATCCCAGCGAGATCCGGTCCTCGGCGCGCAGCCCCATGATGATCTCGATCTCCCGCAGCTGGGCCGACTGGAACCCGCTCGCCGGCGAGAGCTTGTCGCGAAACCCCAGGTAGTCACGGGTCGTCAGGGTCTCCATGAGCTCGAAGTGGACCGAGACCTGCTTGAACAGGAGCACGATCCGACGCAGCCCTCGAACCGCGCTCGAGAGCGACTGCTCCGCGACGTGCTCGACCGCGAACAGATCTCGAAGCGCGATCAACTCGCGCAGCGCGAGCTTGAACCACAGCTCGTCGATCTGATGGATGACGATGAACATCACCTCGTCGTTGGTGACCGCACCCTGGTCTCCCTCGATCCCAGCTTGCAGATCCAAGAGCTCCTCAACCTTGATGTAGTCCCAGTAGGTCGTCGGCTTGCGGCTCATGGCGCGACGCTGCCAGGGGCCGTCGGCGAAGACAATGGCCCACCCTCAGGTCCAGTGAAAGCGCCTCAGTCGACACTCCGCGCCCCGCCGGAACACATGTGAGGGCTCACGCAACGACTCTCGCAACCTCCCCCCAGGGCGCGCGACCCCCGAGCGACGGACCGCCCACCATCGACATGAGCTGGTTCACAGACCGCAGGCCCAGATGACACCCCCCCGAGGGCGGCGCTACCCTGCCGCATGACCCCCGAGACTGCCCCCAATGGGATGACACCCATGCCTTGTCTGCTGTGTCTCTCGGCCGTGTTTACGCTGTGTGTCTCCGGCTGCAGCGACGACGGTGGTCGAGCCGAGGCCGGCGAGAACACGGGTCTGACCGTCTCCACCGACGAGTCTGGGCAAGACGGCGACGACGAGCTCTCAGAGCGGGACTCCGGACAAGACGGATCCCTCCCCGACATGAGCCAGGGCGAGTGTGACGGCATGCCCGACGGCAGCCCCTGTGGCCTCGACCAGATCTGCATCGACCAGGCCTGCCGAGACTCCCAGTGCGGCGACGGATACACGCACGCGGCCGCCGGCGAAGAGTGTGACGACAGCAACGACCTGCCCGGCGACGGCTGTGAGCCCGAGACCTGCACCTACTCCTGCACCCTCGACTCGGACTGCGCCGACGCCGATGCCTGCAACGGCACCGAGACCTGCGGCGACGCCCACAGCTGTCAGCCCGGGACCCCCAGCGAAGAGCTCGAGTGTCTCTGCGCCGATCAGCCGCCGATCTTGAACGGCGCCGAGGACCTCACCATCCTCGCCAACAACTCCCCCAACCCGGGCCTCTACGACGGGCTCTACTCCTCGATCCAGGTGAACCCCCCGGTCGTGCCCTGGCCTGGAAACTGGGGCGAATCGATCCATCTCTCGCTGACCGCCGACCAGTACATCGCGGCCGAGTTCAACAGCGGCCTCGACCACGACAAGGCGAACTTCCAGCTCGCCCCCTCGGGGAACTTCGAGGGACCGCCGACCGTGGGGACCACGATCTCGATCAGCGAGTGTCCCGGGGACTTTTCGGTCCACTTGGGGCAGGAGAGCTGCCTGCACAAAGGCGGCGCAATCCAGAATATGAGGTGGTCGACGGACCTGGACGCCAATGAGATCTTGTTTTGTAAGCTCGAGAAGGACCACACCTACTTTTTGAACATCGTGCACTCCAACACCGATCAGGACGGCTACACGACCACCTCCTGCAACTTCGATTACTGTGGGGTGCTCGCACAGCAGATCCAGCTCGATTGACGGCCGCCCAAGGGCAACAACTCGGTGATCGGCACCGGCAGCAGTGCCCACCAAGTGACCTCGGGATGCGACTTCATCTTCTGCGGCGTGCTGGCGACCCAAGTCCAGATCAGGTCCTGTTCTGGCCCTGTTCTGGCCCTGTTCTGGCTCAGTTCTGTGGCCCTCGTGTCGGAGACCGGCTAGCCTCGCGCGCCGTGACGAGCCCGAGCGACATCCGTGCCCAGGTCCCCGCGGTCGTCTTGCTCAGCGGAGGCCTCGACTCGAGCACGGTTCTGGCGATCGCCAGCCGCGAGGCTCGACAGCACCTCTATGCCCTGAGCTTCGCCTACGGCCAGCGTCACGTCCTCGAGCTCGACTGCGCCCGCCGACAGGCCGCGCGCTTTGGGGTCGTCGATCACCAGATCATCGACCTGGCTCAGCTCGGTAAACTGGTCGCACCCGCCAGCTCCCTGATCGCCAGCAGCGAGCTCAGCGTACCCGCGGCCAGTGACAGCGCCCATGACAGGGACAGGGACAGGGACAGGGACCATGACAGGGACAGTGTCCCCAACACCTACGTGCCGGCCCGCAACACCTTGTTCCTGAGCTACGCCCTGGCCTGGGCCGAGGTCTTGGGGGCCCGAGACATCTGGATCGGGGTCAACGCGGTCGACTACTCGGGCTACCCGGACTGCCGACCGACCTTTGTGCAGGCCTTCGAAGAGACGGCCAACCTGGGGACCAAGCTCGGCGCCGACCCAGGCGCGCGGGTCCGCATCCACGCCCCTTTGATCGCGCTCGAGAAGGCCGAGATCATCGCCCGGGGTCATTCCCTGGGGGTCGACTATGCCGACACCCTGAGCTGCTACGACCCGGACACGAGCGCCACCGTGGCCCTCGCCTGTGGTCGCTGCGAGAGCTGCAGCCTGCGCCGCCGAGGCTTCCTCGACGCGGGTGTCCCCGATCCCACCCGCTACACCTGAGCGACGGCTGCTGCGAAGATTTACGCCAGCGGGCCGCTGTGCGAGCCTGCGAGCGTGCTGCCCCCTCGACACACGCCCTCGCAGGTCCGTTTGAACACAGGCCCCTCCAAGGACAGAGAGTCCTCTGGCCCGGCCCCGCGCCGGCGCTACCGTGGGCTCCTGGCCCTGTCTCTGGGCGCCTCGGTCCTGAGCCTCGCCGCCTGCAAGCCCGCGCCGGATCCCGGCCCCGAGACCGTCAGCCCCGATTCGACCACCCCCGACCAGGGCCCGGTGGTCCTGGACGACTACGCCCTGGGCACCGACACCGCGACCAGCGAGCAGCTCGCCGCGAAGGTCCTGCAGTTCGTCCCCGTCGAGCTCCACGCCGACCTCACGAGCTTGCCCGAGAGCGAGCAGCTCGCGCTCGCGGAGCTCATCGAGGCCGCCAAGCTCCTCGACCCGATCTTCGATCGCCAGGTCTGGGCCGAGTATCCACGCCATGAACAGCGCCTCATCGACGCCGCCTCTGCCGAGGGCGCCGGCGAGCTCGAGCGTCGGCGCCTCGAGTACTTCGAGATCATGCGCGGCCCCTGGGACCGGCAAGATCACTTCGCTCCCTTCGCCATCGACATCCCACACCCGCCCGGCGCCGGCTTCTACCCGCCCGGGCTCGGGGCCGAGGAATTTCAGACCTTCGCAGCGGCCAACCCGGAGATGCGCGGCCCGCTCGAGAACCTGTTCACGGTCGTCCAGCGGGACTCCAGCGACCCGACTCGCCTGACCGCCGTGCCCTACAGCGTCGCCTATTCCGAGTGGCTCGAGCCCGCGGCCGCCCGCTTGCGCAGCGCCGCCGACCTGACCCAGAACGCCTCCCTGGCGACCTTCCTCCGGTCCCGCGCCGACGCCTTCGCCAGCGACGACTACTACCAATCCGACAAAGATTGGATGGACCTCGACAGTGGTGTCGAGATCACGATCGGACCCTACGAGACCTACGAGGACGAGCTGCTCGGGCTCAAGGCCAGCTTCGAGGCCTTCGTCACGATCTCCGACCCCGAGGCCAGCCGGGCGCTCGCCGGCTACAAAGATTGGCTGCCGCGCATGGAGCAGCACCTGCCCGTACCCAAGTCGGTCAAGACCAAGCGTGGGGCCGAGAGCCCGATCCGGGTCGTCGACCTGGTCTACACCTCGGGCGACGCCCGCAAATCGGTCCAGACGATCGCCTTCAACCTCCCCAATGACGAGCGGGTCCGCAGGGAGAAGGGGGCCAAAAAGGTCATGCTGCGCAACGCGATCAACGCCAAGTTCGACGTGATCATGACCCCCATCGCCGCGCGCATCCTCGACCCGAAACAGCTCGGCTCCCTGTCCCAGTCGGCGTTTTTCAACGAGGTCCTGTTCCATGAGCTCAGCCACAGCCTGGGCCCCGCCACGGTCACCATCGACGGTCGGGAGGTCGAGGTCCGAGTCGCCCTGGGCGCGAGCTACTCCCCCCTCGAGGAGGGCAAGGCCGACGTCATGGGCGCGTGGAACGTCCTGTTCATGATCGACAAGGGTCAGTTCAAGGGTGCATCCAAGAACTTCCGCGAGGAGCTGCTCGTGACCTACTTCGCGGGCCTCTTTCGCAGCGCCCGATTCGGCGTGGCCGAGGCCCACGGCAAGGGCGCGGCCTTCCAGATCAACCGCTTTTTGGAGGAGGGAGCCGCGAGCTTCGACACCGAGACCGGCAGGTTCAGCGTCGACACCAAGCAGCTCGAGAAATCGATCGAGGCGCTCGTCCACGACATCGTCATGCTCCAACACGAGGGCGACAAAGCGGCCGTCGACGCCTTCTTGGCCAAGTATGGCGTGATGTCGCCGGCCATGGATCAGGCCCTGGGCTCGCTGGACGGGATCCCCGTCGACATCAAGCCGATCTACACCACCGCCGGCGAGTAAGACCCGCTCTCCCCGACCTGAAACGGCCCGGTGCCTATGCTCCGGGCCGTTTCGAGTTTCGCCAGCTCGGTGGCGCTCCCGCGAGATCATCTCGCGGGGCGCAGCCAACGAGGACCGCCGACATGGGCAGCTCAGCCGTCTTGCTCGGGGCCTTGGCCACGGTCGAAGCTCGGACCCTGCCCCCGGTGTCCACGCCGACCCTCACCACCGCGCCGACCCTTGCCGTCACGCCGCGCTTTGCCCATGAGCGCGTGCAATCCCTGCTCGGCGATCGCGTCCGCCATGATGCCGCGCTGCTCGGGAGTCAGGATGTCGTGGACCTCCGCGATCAGCTCGCCAAAATCAGGCCGCTCGCCGGCTCCCTCGCCGCTTCCCTGGCGCCGCTCGTCCAGCTGGGCCTGGAGCGCCTCGACGTCGAAGCTGTCCGCACGGAAGGCGTCGGCCAAGGGCTTGAAGTCCGGCGCCACGCGGGCTGAGCGGGTGTCTTTGTGGGCCTCGTGGACACCCTCGAAGGTCGCCTCTAGCTGAGCCGTCTGAGCTTCGCTGCACTCGATGGGCGCACACAGACGCTCGACCTGGGCGGCGATCCGGCCGTTGTGATCCCCCGCTCCGGGCGGGCCCTGAACGCCGTCGGGACCCGGGACACCGCGCTTCCCGTGTTTCCCACGCTTCCCGTGTTTCCCACGCTTCCCGTGTTCACCACGCTTCCCGTGTTCACCACGCTTCCCACGCTTCCCGAGCATCGTCGGTCCGTCGGTCTCGATCTTGGTCGCCAGCAGCCCGCGCTGCTCGGGCGTCAGCAGGGCGTGGAGCTGCGCCATCATGTCGAGACCCCTGCCGAAGTGTCCACCGTGTTCGGCCCCCTCGGGGCGGCCGCCCTCGAGCACGCTGGCGTCGAAGGACTCGGCGCGGAAAGCCTCGGAGATCACCTGGTCATGCTCGCCCCGGGCGACCTTGCGCGCCTCGTGCTCGGCCTTCGCGTCCTCGCTCGGTCCCTCTCCCCGCTCCCCTGATTTGGGGCAGGGGCGCTCGGCCTCGAACAACGCAGCGACTTGGGTGGCCTGTGCCTCACTGCACTCGACCTCAGCACAGATCGCGGTGGCCGGGCTCTCGCCCCGGTGCCGACGCCTCGAATCCTCACCCTCGCCCGGGGCCGAAAGCTCGAACTCGCCCGACTCCTCCAGGTCCGCAGCTCGGTCTGCGGGCTCGGCCATATCGGCCTCCGAATCGCAGCCGGTGGTGAACAGGAGGGCGCTGGCGAACAGCAGAACAATGGTGTTTTTCTTCATGTCGGGTCCTTTGGTCGGCGCCGTCTCGAGTGGTCCGGGGCGCGTTTTAAACCCTAGCCTCAAACTCCTGGAGCGACGTCACCGCAGCCCGTGTTCGGCGTAAAGCTCCCGCAAAGCGGTACCCGGCGAGAACCGCGGTCCCCATTGCTGCCCCCCCGAGGATCATCGATGATCGCCCATGGCCGACAGCTCATCACTCGTCGACGGCGTCCCCCTCCCCGGCGAGGGCGCCGCGGGGGGCCTCAACGACGACCAGATGCTCGAGCGCTTCTTGGAGTGGAGCATCGACCAGGGCATCGAGCTCTACGACCACCAGGAGGAGGCCGTGCTCGAGATCATGGCTGGGCACCACGTCATCCTCAACACCCCCACCGGCTCGGGCAAGTCCCTGGTCGCCGTGGCCATGCACTTCCGAGCCCTGTGCCTGGGCAAGCGCAGCTACTACACCTCACCGATCAAGGCCCTCGTCTCCGAGAAGTTCTTTGATCTGTGCCGCATCTTCGGACCCGAGCGCGTCGGCATGTTGACCGGTGACGCGGCCCTCAACCACGACGCGCCGATCGTGTGCTGCACCGCCGAAGTTTTGGCCAACGTCGCCCTGCGCGACGGAGACCAGGCCGCCGTCGACTTCGCGGTCATGGACGAGTTCCACTTCTTCGCCGACCGGGACCGGGGCATCGCCTGGCAGATCCCGCTGCTGACCCTGCCCCAGACCACCTTCATGCTCATGTCGGCGACCCTCGGCGACACCGACAGCTTCGAGCGGGACCTGCGGGAACGGACTGGACGCGAGGTCGCCCTGGTCCGCTCGGACGAGCGCCCGGTACCGCTCGAGTTCAGCTACGCCGAGGAGCCGGTCCACGAGACCATCGAGGGCCTGGCCCGGGGCGGACGGGCGCCCGTGTACATCGTCAACTTCACGCAGCGGGAGGCGGCCGAGCTCGCCCAATCCCTGACCAGCATGAAGCTGATCGACAAGGCCCGGCGTGCGCGGATCAACGAGGCCCTGCACGGCTTTCGCTTCGACACGGTCTACGGCAAGGATATCCAGCGTTTCATCAAGGCCGGGGTCGGCCTGCACCACGCCGGGCTCCTGCCCAAGTACCGACTTTTGGTCGAGAAGCTCGCCCAAGAGGGCCTGCTCGAGGTCATCTGCGGCACCGACACCCTGGGCGTGGGCGTGAACATCCCGATCCGCACAGTCCTGTTCACCAAGCTGTGCAAGTACGACGGCGAGAGCACCAAGATCCTCGCGGTCCGCGACTTCAAGCAGATCTCGGGTCGAGCCGGGCGCAAGGGTTTCGACGATCGGGGCTGGGTGATCGCCCAGGCCCCCGAGCACGTCATCGAAAACAAGAAGCTCGCCGCCAAGGCCGAGGTTGGGGCCAAGCCGGGCAAAAAGCCCAAGAAGTTCGTGCGCAAAAAACCCCCTGAGCGCGGCTACGTGCACTGGGACAGCGACACCTTCGACAGGCTCGTGCACGGCGAGCCCGAGACCCTCCAGTCGGCCTTCCGCGTCGACCATGGCGTCATGCTCAACCTCCTCCAGCGGCCCCAGGCCCAGGGCCCAGACCGCCCCGACGGAGGCTACCGCGACCTGCTCGAGCTGATCGTCGCCTCGGGCGAGCGCCCCGTGGTCGTGTCTCGCCTGCGCCGCGAGTCGGCCCAGCTGTTTCGAGCCCTGCGCGGCGCCGGCATCGTCGAGCTCCACGCCCGCGACAGCCCGGGCTACGAGCAGGCCCGCGGCCGCAAAGCCCGGGTCGCCGAGGCCCTCCAGCGCGACTTCTCCCTGCTCCAGACCCTGGGTCTGTACCTGGTCGAGACCCTGCCCCTCCTGCCCAGCGAAGAAGAGGACCCGCGCCAGCACCTCCACATCATCAGCCTCGCCGAGGCGATCTTGGAGAACCCGCGGGTGATCTTGATGGCCCAAGAGCGCACCGCCCGGGGCGAGCGCGTCGCCGAGCTCAAGGCCGAGGGGGTCGAGTACGACGCCCGCATGGAGGAGCTCGAGAAGGTCAGCTACCCCAAGCCCAACGCCGAGTTCATCTACGACACCTTCAACGACTTCTCGAGCCACCACCCCTGGGTCGGGACCGAGAACATCCGCCCCAAGTCCATCGCCCGCGACATGTACGAGCGCTGGGCGACCTTCAACGAATACATCAAGGCCTACGGCCTCGCGCGCAGCGAGGGCCTGCTCCTGCGCCACCTCCACCAGACCTACAAGACCCTCGAGCAGACCGTGCCCGAGCGCCACAAGACCGAGGCCGTCGTCGACGCGATCGCCTGGTTGCGGGCGACCATCGAGCGTGTCGACTCGAGCCTCGTCCAAGAGTGGGAGCGCATGCTCAGCGGGGCCCAAGACGTCGACGAAGGCCTCGCCCGCAAGCTCGAGACCATGCGCCCCACCGAGCTCGACATCTCGCTCGAGCGCAAAGAGTTCCACGCCCGCATCCGCGCCGAGCTCCACCGCATCGTCCACGCCCTCCACCGCCGCGACTGGGAGGAGGCCGGCGCCTCCATGAACCCAGCCCCCGACGAACAGGGCGACCCCTGGAGCGAGGCCACCCTCGAGGCCGCCCTCGCCCCCTACTACGAAGAGCACAGCGAGCTCGTGTTCAACGCCCGCGCCCGGGCCTCGGACAAGACCCAGATCAGCCAGCGGGAAGACCACCTCTGGTCCGTGCGCCAGACTCTGCTCGATCCCGAGGAAGAGGGATATTGGTACATCGACGGTGAGGTCGATCTGCGCACCGACAGCTCCCCCGAAGGGCCCATCGTCCGGGTCCTGCGCATCGGCACCTGAGCAGTTGAGACAATCCCTTCCTCAACGCGTCACGGCGTGCACCTCGCGCCGAACAACGAGCATCCACGATGCCCTCCAAGAAAACCATCACAACCGAACCGAGGCTGATGATGTCACACTAAACTCAACCGACTTGGTCTCACTTTCGTAGACATCTTCCGCTTCGGGAAGAGCGCGAGGGACTTCCCAGTGTTCTCTATCTAGCCTGTGCGATACAGTAACTCCAATCGAATTAGAGACACCCTCTAGATTGATGACGCAACGTTGGGTTTCGTCAGAAAACTGGCATCTGAAACAAACGACCAGAGTCGCCGCTATCATCTAGCGCGAGAACAATGTCGTCTTCGGAGAAGAATAATTTATTATCATCAGTATTACGGGGCAGATCCGCATCTATGACTGTGAGGATGTACTGTAACCCCTTACCTGCAAGCTCCCGGGCCATCGCCAGCAACGACACCTTTTTCCTGTTGTCCAGCCCTTCAAAAACCCCATCATGGTAAACAAATCGATAGAAACTCTCCTCAGCATAAGACTCAAGGATCGCCAGATCGTAACATACACACAACATCTTCATGAAGGATGTCCCTTCGGACTCACTGGTGTCAAGACCGCTATCTCGAGAATCGATTGTTCGAACATCTAGCATCAGGTTTCCACTCTGATTTATTGAAGCATAGAGTATCGCGCGCGATGCCATTATGGCCCGGAAATGTCGGCTGAAAAGCCTCTTCGCCTGGAGGAAACGCTCGGGTTCTTCGTAGGTCATCTTCCGAACTTCAGAGTCCAGCGCCTCCGCCTCCGATCTTTTTCGTGCCAGATTTAACCTGAGACCCTCTATAGCATCGAGGGAGATCAACTCTTGCTTAAGATCGAGAATCCGCTCCTTTCTTTCTGCCACTCGTCGTTGGGACTTTACAAACTTGACAAATGTTTCCTTCTCTCGCAGCGAATCAATCGCTGATTGGCGCCGAGCATCTAGCTCGTCCAGCTCTTCTTCAATTGTCGCAATATCTTTGCGCAACTTCTTGCGAGCTTCCACAAGTCGGCCATGCCTCCCCTCGGTTAGCTGCCTTTGGAATTCGGCGAGTTCTTCGTAGCTTCGCACCAATAACTCTGGAAGTTCTAATTTGATCTCCGCATAGATACTCACCACCGACTCCAAGGAAAGTTCAAACCTGGTGTCCGTCGCCAGATCTATCTGATCAATCTCAAGCTCAGTTTTATAGCGCCGAGTATTAAGTGTTGATATCTTTCGCTCAATTCCGTGAACCAACTGTTGACTAATATCGCTTTCGATTCCTGAAAAACTAAATTTATCAAGTTCCCCCTCTAGCTCTGCAACTTCGGTTTCTTCGTTCTGAAGTGTACTTAGCACCTTCCCATATTGAGCGGAACTCCGACCATCGGTTTCCTCGTCCTTGATCCTCGACTCTAGCTGTTCTACATCCTCTTTGGCCTTGTATTTCTTGGCGAGCAACTCATAGTCAAACCCGAGAATGTGCGCCACGTAGGGTCTCCATTCGGCATCGCGCGAGCGTTGAAAGTTAGACGTCCTAAATACATCTATATAGTCTTTCTGGCGCCGAAGAAAGTAGGTTAGCAGCTTCCGATATCCGATCCCCTTCACCTTGAGGACATCTATGCCAACAGCTCCATCTACGATCTGCTTAGCCTTCGCTAGGCTCAGACTCGCATACGTCCATTGCCCATTGTCCAAATCACTCAGATCCTCACACGTCTTGTCCGACACCATGATCGATACATTATTCTTTTTGCTTCCATATGGACGCCTGACGGTGAGGTACTTTCCATCGTTTGTCTCCACCTCAATGAAGAATATGAACCCGTTGAACACATCGGGCCTTGCTCGTAGCGGATTCTTACCTTTGGGGGTCGCCAGCAGTGCGTAGTCGATCACCGAGATTAGAAAAGTCTTCCCTAGGTTATGAGAGCTGGCTGTTCTCGATAGTGGGTTCTTCACCTGGGCAAATACCACATTGAACCCCGGATTAAACTTAATCGGACGGAAGACCTCATCCTTGTTCGTATATATTCGGTTAATCTTCACTGCGGACCTCATGCATGCGCAACAAGTCAGCGCTGGGAATGTACTCGACTACACCAATCGCATACAAAAACATGTAGGATTGAGTCGTCCTCAGCAATGGAATGTCTCCGACGAGAGCGGACAAACGAGCTGCAACATCTGCCGTGGTCAAGGGCCCGTAGGTGCACAGCATTTCAATGATCCGGGCTGTAATCCAAAGAGTCGACCGATTGATGTCGGTGTACTTATTAGGCCTGAACATGGGCATCGACTTAGACCTTCCTACCCCAATCGCAGCTTGCATACATGAAATTGAGCATCATGAGAACAAGGTTTCGCTTGGGCTCAAGTTGAGGATTAGCCTTCAGAAACTCATCATGAACATAGAGAATAACTCTTTCCATCGCCCCTAGCTCCTCTCTGAACACTGCAAGGCGGAAGTTCAGCTCATCTGCGACTCGACCGTAGGCTTCAGTTACAGCCTCGTTCGCAGGTTCACTAAGGAACTTCTGAATGCCCAGAAAATATGGCTCATGTCGCAGCTTGAGCTGGTCAAAATAGTCCTCTCCCATACCGTTTAGTATATTTTTTCCGTCGAGATCGAGAAATCTAAGATCATAGAGAGATCCCCCTTGTACCACAGCCTCGGACAAGTCTTGGTCGAACTTTACAATCACCGACCTAATGTCGTGCCATGAAAATCGTAGAGGCCCTTCCCCCGCCAAAAGCAAGTCGCTTGGGTCATCCGACGAACCACTATGAATGATAACATTCTCAGCAACGATCTGAGTGTTGACAGAATTATCTCCAGATTTTTGAGATTGGCGGTTCACGGTTGTTTACTCGTTTTCTCCCGAGGAATGGACACCCTGGCGGACCCTGCCACCTGTAAGTTCGAGCTATTGTCGCCTGTGTTTTGGCGTTGAACCACCTCTTGGGTCGCAGCTGTGATCTGTATATTCGTGCTACCAGCACCAGAGGTTTGGGACTGCCCTGTCGCGCGCCTTTTCTTTCTCCGAAAGACCCTCAGTAGCTGACCGAGGGTCAACACACCAATGCCACTGAAGACCCATGATAGGTTAGTGCTGAGCCACTCCCACATGCCGGTCGATATTATACTTTAGTATAGATTTTGCCGCAACTGAGGTACAGCTCGCTGCTGAGCGACTCTCCCGCGCTCAGATCGACGGCTGAACGGCACATGATCCGCGGCATTCGCGCAGTCTGGCCAGATCTGCGTCTCAGTGTGTGGGTCCCAAGCTCCTCAACCCCACTGGGGCAGGCTCTGGTACCGAGAGGCAGAGCTCAGCCAGTTCAGGCGCCTCGATATGAGACCCTTCGCGGTTTGTCTTGGGTGCCGACGCCGACCGGGATCCCCATGCCGTACTCGTCGGCTTCTCGATAACAACGTCGAGGGCCCGAGACGCGCTCGGGCCCTGAAATGCATCGTCGGTTGTCGTTCGGGGTGGCTGCCCGAGTTCCGCTGGTCCCGGTTTGACGTGGCTCGGTACCGATCTCGACGGCAATTGGGCGGCCCAGCCATCATCGAGCAACAGCGACAGCAGGCTCGGCCAGGCAGATCACTGCCCCGTTTCGGACTCAGACTCAGACTCAGAACCCTCAGAACCCTCAGACTCCGGAGCCCGGGGCGGGCGCGAGGGGGCGATGGTCTTGGGCTCTTCTTCGCCCTCCATCTCCAACACCTCCGAGGGTTTGAGCTTTCCGTTGTCTCGCTTGGCCCAGTTCTCTTCGCGCCGAAGTTTGGCGGCCTCGGCCTCCTTTTTGGAGTAGCGCATGACCTTGCCGAACTCCTTGGCGATGAGCTGCAAGACGACCCGGGCGGCGATCTCGTTGAACTCGTGGCGCAGCACCAAGGTCCGCTTGTCGAGCTCCCCTGTGGTCCCTTTGATGATCCCACCGGCCATGTCCCAGGCGCCCAGCTTGCGCAGGTCCGACTCGAGCTGGTCGTTCCAATAGGCGAGCGCCTGCTCGGCGTGGGCGAGCTCGAGGAATTGAAGCTTGATGACCAGCTCGGGGGTCCTGGCCGCCTCCCACATGAGCTCGGCCCGACTCGGGATCTCGAGCGGGAAGCCCTTGGGCACCCGGATCATCCGACGCAGATCTTCGATCACCAGCTGCATGCCGGCGGTGGGCTCGGCGTAGGTGTAGCGCCGCATCTTCGCGATGTTGGCCACGAAGTTCCCGGAGGTCTTGCCCTTGGCGGCGTCGGGGCCAGCGACGACCTGATCCACAAAGTCCTCGCGCAGGTACAGGGCCACCTTGTCCCCGGGCACGAGCACGAATTGGCGGTCGTCTCGGCTGCGCTCTTCGAGGTCGGCGTCGAGCAGGCGCGGATCCCCGATCCACGCGGTCTTCTTGCCTTCGCCCTCCTGGCGCCAGTCCACGGTCATGCCCGCGCGCGCGCAGGCCCGGTCGATGCCGGCCTTCATCTCCTCGTGCCCGAAGTTGTACTGGACGGCGACGAAGGCCTGGGTCTGATCGGTGGCGTCGGGGCTGCCGACGACCACGAAGTCGAAGTCCTCCCAAATGTTGAAACCAGCGTCGTCGATGAGCAGACGAAAGTCCCGCAGCGGGGCCATGATCTCGGTCGCCGAGTCGCGAAAGGGCAACTTCTTGATGCGCTTGTTGGCGAGCATCATGGTCCAGGTCGCGTTGGGCGGGACCATCCCGGCGATCTTGGATTTCCGAGCGCCGAACTTTTTGGGCTCGGGCTCAGGCTCGGGCTCGGGGGTCTGCGCCCCCTCGGGATCCTCGGGGAGCTCGGTCTCGGGCGGCGTGGTCTCTTCCTCGGCCGGCGGCTCGGGCTCAGGTTCGGGTTCGGGTTCGGGTTCGGCTTGGGCTGCGTCGGGTTCGATCTCCTTGACGTCGAACTCGATGAAGTCGATCTCGTAGTCGGGGAGGGTGTCGTCGATCGGCTCGGGGATCCGCTCGCGGACCTCGAGGGCAAACACGACCGCCAAGATGAACACCAGGTGCGCAGCCAGGGACAGCGCGCCAGACACGCTATATCGGGTAGGTTCGCGCACCGGACGCTTCACAGCTTAGCAGGACATCCGAGAAATCCCCGCCCGAGACGGCGGGTCCCCGTTCACCTCGGCTCCCAGTTCACCTCGGCCGCCCGTTCACCTCAGCTCCGGGTCGGGCTGGGTCGGGCCGAGCAACTTGCTTGGGGTCAGGCCGAGCAGCTCGGTGCGTGTCCTGCGTGAACCGGGTGCGCGCTCGCTCAGTTGAGCCAGTCTCGGCGCAGCGTGTGCTCGTCCAGGAGCGAGGAGATCCGCTCGAGCTCCGGGTGGAGCACGGCCAGCAGCGCGAGCGTGTCGGCGACCCGCTCGCGCTCGCCCGCCAACCCAAAGTGGCGGCGCAGGTTCTCGAGCATGCGTGTCAACATCCAGCGCGGATCACAGGGCCTGAGCTGCGACCTCAGCTGCTCCGAGTCGGCCTCGACGTGGCTGCCGACGATGCTCGTATACAAGGTCGCAAGTTCGTCGAGCTGGAGGCGGCGACCGCCCCGAAAGGGATCCCAGACCAGGGGCTGCGCCGAGGCTTCGGGGTCGAGACCCAGGCCGACCAAAAAGTGACCCGGGAAGCTGATCCCGTGCAGGGTCACGCCACAGACCGCACACAGGTGCTGAGCCAGGGCACAGAGCGTGATCGGGAGGCCGAGGTGACGCTCGAGCACCCGGTCCATGAGGCTGTTGCGAGGGTCCTCGTAGGCCTCGATGTTGCCCCGAAAGCCCTGCTCACGCAGGAGCTGAAGCACAGACTCGACGACCTCTGTCGACTTCCCCAGGTCGAAGACCTGCTCGGACTCCAGGTCGGAGCCCTGCTCGGAACCGGGCTCCGAGCGCCTGTCCGAACTGGAGATCGGCGTGAGCGCGTCCTCGAGCGCCACGAGGGTGGGCCCCGCCTCGGGCCAGACGTCTCCGTCTTGGAGCGCCGCCGAGTAGACCAGGGCGACCTCGAACACAGACCCCAGCTCGACGCCGGGCCGGGCCGAGTTCGCAAACCACTCGAGCAAGTCCAGGCGCACGCTCAGCTCCCCCAGCGCGCGACCACGGCCTCGACCTGGGTTCGAAAGTCGGCCTCGCGGTGACGCCGAAAAGTCTCCCAGGTACACAGGGTGGTCGGGTCGTCGACCCGGTCGAGAAACAGGGCGCCGTGCAGGTGATCGACCTCGTGTTGGTAGGTGCCCGCGGTGATCCCCCGAACCTCGAAGTCGAGCGCCCGGCCGTCCCGGTCGAGGGCCTGGACCCGGAGCTGGGCAAAGCGCGAGACCACCCCGCGCAGGTTCGGGACCGAGAGGCAGCCCTCGTAGTTGGCGAAGGTCGACTCACCGATCGGCGTGAGCACCGGGTTGACCAGCACCGTCAGGGGGATCTTGGGCTTGTAGGGGTAGCGCGGGTTGCCGTCGACCTCCATCACACACACCTGCACGGGCTCGAACACCTGGTTGGCAGCCAAGCCCGCGCCGTTGGCGTGGCGCATGGTCGCGACCATGTCGTCGATGAAGGCCTGAAAGCGAGGGGAGGCGAGCTCCTGTTCGCCGACTGGGCGCGCGCGCTCACGCAGCACGGGCTCCCCGACCTGCGCGATGGACCGGATGACCGTCATTGTTCCCACTCCAGCTCCGGTCAGACCTTGATGACCTTGGCCTTGAGCGCGGCCTTGCCGTCTTTGATGTACACGCTGAACTCGACGTCTTTGACATCGGCCCGGGCCAGCAGCACGTCGCTCTGCTTGCGCAGCTTCTTGGCAAACTTCTCGTAGGTGAAGCTGTCCACGTTCTCGCCGCAGGTCGACTTGGTCTCGACGAAGTCGTCGTAGATCTCTCGGTAGTAGCGCTCGCGGCTGTCGCCCATGTCCTCGAAGCTCACCGAGTCGTCGTCGTCGCCCAGGGCCACGGCGGCATCGCTGATCTCGTCGTTGAAGGTCGGGGCGGGTGCGGGCGGAGCCTTGGGCTTGGGCTTGGGCTTCCTTTTGGGGTCCTCGGCGGCGGCGTGACGCTCGACCTTGGCCGGCGCGACACCGGGCAGATCGATGGCCTCGTCATCGTCTTCCTGAGACAGGGCCGCCTGCCGACCCGTCAGCTTGCGATGGTTTCGAGTCTTGGGGCGACGCACGGTTCGCAGGCTGCGGGTCGCGCTCCGCGTCCGGCGAACGGGAGGCTCGTCGTCGAGACCCACCTCCTCATCGGCCATGTCCTGCTCCCACGAGGCCCGCAGCGCCTCCATAGCGGTCTGCGCCGAGCGACCGAGCTTGCCCAACTCCCCCCCGTAGGTGTCGTGGTGCAGCTCGTGCTGGCGACCCTCGGTGATGGCGTTGAACTCGTTGGCCAGCCGCCGCAGGGGCGTGTTGAACTCGATGTAGGGGAGGTAGAAGGTCAGGCCCAGGCTGATCACGAGCAGCCCGCCGACCAGGATCCAGTTGAGCTGGGCGAGGCCGCCCTTGCCGAGGGCCTGCGACAGGGCCGTAGCCATGTCCCGCTGGGTCGAGCCCAGGGTGTGGCCCGACAGGACGACAAACACGGTGCCCTCGGGGCCCTTGCCGGCCGATCCGGGCAACCGGGCTCCGGCGCCGATCCGGGCGCCGCCCCCCTCGCCGATCTGAAACACGGTGCTCGCACCCTCGGGTGGAATGTCGTTGATATGACTGCCGACCCAGCCCGTCAGGTCGCTCGCCTTGGCGCCTCCGATGGGCTCACCCAGGATGGCCCCCGAGCGCACCAGACCGGCCGGGTTCTTGGTCCCGACGACCCGGCGGAAGAAGGATCCGCCACCCAGAGACACGGCTCGGATGGTCAACAGGCGGCGCTGCTGGGCCTCGCCCGCGGGCCTGGAGACCTTCACCGCGTGGAACTCACCGTTGAGGCTCGCCGACATGAGCTTGGCCTCGTCGCTGCCGAGCGCCGTGCTCAACGCCGGAAGCTTGGTCAGTTCGTCGAACAGCTCGGGCGCGAGCCCGGTCCGGGCGAGCACGTTTCCGCTCTTGTCGACCACAGCCATGCTCATGAGCGGGTACTCGTTGAGCAGGGTCTCGTTGGCGACCTGAGTGAACACGTCCTGGAGCGAGAGCGCGTCCTCGGGGGCATCCACAGGGGGCACCGCGGGCATGTCGATCGCCTCGCGCAGACGGCTGTCGGAGAGCACCGAGGGACCCAGGCCGACCGGCGATGAATTGACGTCGGAGGCGAGCGCCGCCATCCCGGCCTCGGTGATCGCCCGCACCACGGCCTCGTCCGCCTTGGTGAAGCCCCCCGAAGAGCCCGTCGAGAGCAGGTACATGCCGGCGAGGCACGCGGTCGCCAAGATGGCGAGAACAGCAGTCCATATCTTCGTAAAGAGCACGACCGCTTCGGAGTGTAGGAGGTCTGCGGGCGAAGTGGAACAAAACTGGCACGGCGGCCCCAAAAGATGGGGGTCGAGCGGGGTGGGGACTCAAAATGAGGGTCGAGCGGGGCACCCTAAGACAGGACGGGCCGGATCCGAGGCAGGTCGGGCCAGGTCGGGTCGGGTCACAGGCGCAAGCGAGCCGAGCGCGGGCCGACGACCAGGCGTGCGAACCCTCGTCACTGCCCTCGCCAGCGTGCTCGCGGTCTACCTCGGCATCGCTCTTTGTCGACTCGAAGCCCCCCGAGTGGTCGTTGTGACGGTCCTGGCGGGGCTCACCTGCGCCCTCGGGATCCTGTGGATCAAATACCTCCGCGCTCCTCCAGATCCCGAGCGACGCCGGGCATGGGCGCTGCTCGGGGTCGTCTCGGTGACGGTGGGCCTGCTGCGGGGGCTCAGCGCCGACGCAGCTCCACCGCGCCGCAACCTCGAGCGTGACGGAGCGGCGTCGGCCCAGGCCGGCGTCCTCCAGATCTTCGAGGTCGTCGGCGCCAGTGAACCCGGGGCCCGCTGTCGGGTCGAGCTGCGTGATCCCGACGCGAGCTGGCTCGCCCGGGAATCTCTCACAGTAAAGGTGGACCCGGACACCTGCCCGCTGAGCCAGGGAGATCGCGTCGCGCTCAACCCGCGGCGGCTGGCCGGGAGGTGGACCGACACCCTCGGTCGCAGCGGCCGGAGCACCGTCGATCTTGGACCCGGTCCCACCTTGTGGCTGCGGCCGACGGCCGACCGGGTCGACCTGGCCGACCGATACTGGCGCGCCGTCGCCGACCTGCGCCAGCGGGCCTGGGAGACCACCCGGGGCCGGGACCCGGAGAGCCTGGTCGTCGCCGTGGGGCTGGGGCTCCGGGCCGCCCTGCCGCCAGCGCTCCGAGCCGAGATGCGGGCGGCGGGCCTCGGCCACCTGATCGCGGTCAGCGGGCTGCACGTAGCCGTCGCCGGGCTCTGGCTGCAGGCCTTCGGGCGCCGGGTGAGCGCCCTGTTCGGCGGCTCCCCGCAGATCGT
>Ga0256845_1000781_pt1 | contig 27805 bp, 27 predicted proteins | sample RiftiametaG_FD_189101 | JGI IMG/M metagenome (GOLD analysis project Ga0256845, IMG submission 189101) | Tube worm associated microbial communities from hydrothermal vent at the East Pacific Rise, Pacific Ocean - Riftia | ecosystem: Host-associated > Annelida > Integument > Unclassified ...
TTAAACTCAACATCTCTTATGGAACCACTGAGTGTGCTTGTCCAGTTTGCTCCAGCATCAGTAGTTTTCCATAAACCATTACTTGTAGCAACAAACAAAATATTTGTGTTTGTTGGATCTATAATTATTCTTCGCATTACTCTACTTTGGGCTGTAGACCAATTTAATCCTGTGCTGTTGAATGTTACTCCTCCATCAGTAGATTTCATTACGCCAATACTATACGTATCATTCCCATCACCATCACCTGTAGCAAGGTAAATTATATTAGAATTAGTTGGGTCGATAGCAATTCCAGAAACGCCTAAAGAAGATAAGTTATCAGTTAATGGATTCCAGGTTTGCCCTCCATCAGTAGTTTTCCAACAACCACCAGCTGGAGCTCCTATATATATAATATTACTATTATTAGGGTCTACTGTTATTGCATTAATTCTACCAATACCTGGGTTCCATCCTATAGAATTCCAACTTGTTGGACCTAAAGGAATCCAGTTAGATGTTTTATTATTAACTTGATTTTTAGGAGAAGAATAAGTGGTTTTAAATTTTAAATACTCTTCATACGCTAAAGCTGGATTTGGTAATCTCCCCGAAGGGTATACACGAGGCTCCATAAAATATTCCCAACGTTTAAATTGCTTCCAACCTTTACCTTTTTCGTAAGATTTATTTTTCCAATGTTTATTAAATGATTCTTGGATATCGTAAAAATTAGCATTTTGATCTTCCATTAACTGCACGTATTCTTGTGCTTGAGAGTAGTTAATAAATAAAAAAGATAGCGCAATGAGTGTCGTAATACGTTTCATATAGTTGTGGTTGATAATGTTTTTTATACTTATAATATATATCAAAGTTATTTAATATTTATAATATGAAGCCCGGGAAACAATAATCGGATTGAAATCCTATTTAAAGGCATAAAAAAAGCTGGAGCAATCCAGCTTTTTTTTGTTTTCGAATCTTACTTTAAGGTTTCTGATAAGCAGGATTATTAATGTAATCAGGATCATTAAGCGTTAGTAAAAAAGCTTTTAAATCAGATTTTTCTTGTGGAGTCATTTGAACACCACCTTGTCCTGCAAACTGCATATCCGAATCAATTGTAGATGAGCTAACAACACCAGTACTGTAATGTTCTAAAACTTCATCTAATGTTTTAAATCTACCATCATGCATATAAGGAGCAGTGTAAGATAAATTACGTAAAGATGGAGTTTTAAATTTTCCATTATCGGCAGCATTTCCACTTATAGCACCTAAGCCTAGGTCTGTAAATGTAGCATCTAATCCATTATTTCTAAAGAGGTTGTCAGTCCATAAAGGGTTGGCAGCACTACCATGGCAATGAAAACAATCCCCACCAGATTCAGTCATAAACACATTAAACCCACTAATTTCTGCAGGTGTTAAAGCTACTTGCCCCATAATGTATCTGTCAAATTTAGAATTTCCAGAAACCAATGTTCTTTCAAATTGCGCAATCGCTTTACTTACCAATACCGAATCGATAATAGTAGTACCAAATGCATTATTAAAAAGAGCAGGATAAGCTGAGTTGTTTTGTAATGAACTAACTGCAGCTACCCATGTGTTGTGCATTTCTATAGGGTTGACTACAGGCCCAAAAGCTTGGTCTTCGATGCTTAATGCTCTACCATCCCAAAAGAATTTTTCGCTATAATTCCAAGCCATATTAAATAAAGGCATAGAATTTCTATCTCCTAATAAACCATCAATTCCTGTACTAAATCTATTGGTATCAGTAAATGATAATTCTGGAGAATGACAACTTGCACAAGCTTGTGTGCCATCACCTGATAAAATTGGGTCGTAAAATAATTTACGACCTAATTCAATTCCTTCAACTGTTAGTGGGTTGTTAGATGGAATTAAAGGGGTTGGTAAATATTGAGCAAAAATTTGTGGAATATCAATTTCAGCAGGAGTAGGTCCAGGGTTTTCTGCTTCATTAAAAAGGCATGAACCATCATCATTGTCTGCATTAGGATCATAATTTTTTGCCAAAGGATCTGTACATCCATTATCTGGTGAACAAGAGTATTGAAAACTTAAACCAGCAATTAATAAGAATAATAAAATTTTGTTTTTCATAGCTTTTAAGATTAAACTTACCTTACTAGTTGTTGTTAGTAAGGTAAGTTAATAATGTTAATCGTTTTGCGTTACTGTTCCTAAACTAAATACACTAGCGCCATTTGCTTGCATTAATTTTTGGGCAGTGTAATTAGGCATTAACACGGTGTTATATATTGTTAAATCCCATTTGTTAGGGTTTTTATACCATTCAGCAATATCCATTTTTATTTCCATAGTTACATGCTCTTTATTTAAGGTAATACCAGCTAAATCTGCTTTAAAATAATTCTGTTCAAAAACGCCAGTACTAACTTTAGCAGTACCTAAATGATAGTTGTAAAGAGATGAAACATTATTGTCCATATAATTTCCATTCATTTGCATAAAATGGTAACCTCCACCTAGCATATCTGGCCAATTCCAGTTTACAGCATTTAAATCTGTGTAAATATTAGTTGTGTTGTCTGCTTCATCAAACCCAAAAATAAAGGAAACACCTGTATATGTATCAAAAGGAACTTCAACAGTTGTTGCATAAGTCATTCCTGTTGCTGTTCCTGCAGTATTAATAACATCTACTAAGTTGTATCCATTAATCATTACGCTATCTCCATTTGCCTTGTATAGTCTAATGTTAGAAACTAGATATCTTAATAGTGTTATGTTTAAAGTGTCTTCATTTTCTGTGATATAATCGAATTGATTAGAAGTACTATTGTCAATAAGTGCACCATCAAAATTATGAGTAAAGTTAAACGTAATTTTAGAGCTTGTCGCTGGTTCTACAGCAGCAGGATAAGTACATGATCCATCTTCATTGTCTGCTTCTGGGTTGTAGTTAGTCGCTTTAGGGTCTGTACAACCATCTTCTTTAGAGCAAGATGTAGTAAATAATCCTATTGAAGCGATTAATATAGTTGTTAAAAATATATGTGTTGTTTTCATTTTATGTTTTTTTATAAAGTTAATTAAAAATAATAATTGATTTGAGAGATTACTCTCAATTTGTTTAACGGTTGGTCATCGTATAAACTTTGGTAAGTAGGTTGGTAATAAGTTACTCCGAACCTTAGCTTATCGTAAAAAATGTTTAATCCAACATTTGCAAAAAGAACTGTTCCTCCAGAATCCATAAACGGTGCATCTTGGTAAGTATCTCTTTTACTTTGCTCATAAGATAAACCTGTTTGTGGCATTATTTTTATCTTTTTTGAGATTTTTATAAGCGAAAAAAGAGCGATATTACTGTTGATTCTATTAGCGAATTTAAACTCGTTTTTATTGGTAGTATTTAGTTTGTAGGTGGCATTTAAATTAATTCCAAAAGAATTAAATTTAAGTAAGTACTCTGCTAAAAATAAATATCCAAAACTTCCGGTTCCGGCTTGCATATGAGGATCTAACTCTGTAATTGGAGTTCCAAGAATTGTGTTGGGTTTAAACTCTGTTTCAAAACCTGTAACAGTTTGTTTATTGTAGTTTCCTGTTGGTAAAGTAATACCTGCACCTAAAGTTAAACGGTGTACTAACATGTTTTTCATTGTAGTATCACAATTGTTTTGGCTGTTAAATAATTGATATTTTACCAATAAATTAATATCGCCAATACCACCCACATTACCAATAATACTATCGTTTTGTTTGATGTAATTATCAGCAAAATAAGTGCTCATATTTAACTGCCACTTTGGATGTAAATAAACATTTAGCGTTATGTCATAACTGTTAAATTCTTCAGCATAAATATAACTGCTTGTGGTTTCGCTTAATCCAGCTCCGCCATGTTTGTCTCCTGGTATCCCTTTAACTCGTTGCTTACTGTTAAATGTAGCTAAACTTAGGTTGTTATATTCCTTTTCAAAAGCTCTAAAACGGTATTGAATACCCATAGAGTTTTGATAATCATTCGGATTAATTCCTAAATAAATAGTACATAAATCGCAAGCAAAAGAAACATTGTAAATGAACATAAATGCCACTACAACTAAAATTCTTTTTTGCATTGTGTTGTTTTAATGTAAATAATAATTTGTTGAGCATCCTTTAATTTGGATGCAAATTATTTACACTTTAGGGGGAGGTGACAGAATTTCTATATTCCTATCAATAATGGTTTCAGAATAATTGAACCATTGATTTTTTAACATTTTATCTGATGTATCATTGCTTTCTTCTGCAGTAACATCAAAAATTAAGTCTAAATTATATTCGGTATTATTTTGAGAAAAAGGAACATCACTTTTTGTTTCCGTTTCTGATAAAACCGTATTTAAATGACACTTACCATTACATTTTAGTTGAGGTTTTTCTTTGTTGATACAAAACAATTCAGCAATTTCTGTCTGATTCCAATAAAAATTAATGGTAACAAACGACTTGAAATTTAGTGTGTACATAAACACTAAAGCAACAAATATTGCCGATATTTGAGTTAAATATCTCATAATGCAAAGGTACGAATTATTTGAGGTACAATAAACTGACATTTGTCACATCTACATTTCTACAAAAGTGAGTAAAAATAAGCTAATTGTAATTTTAGGGCCAACAGCTACCGGTAAAACGAAACTAGCTGCCAATGTTGCTTCTCAGATAAGCGGAGAGGTAATTAGTGCGGATTCTCGACAAGTATACAAAGGTATGGATGTGGGAACAGGTAAAGATTTATCAGATTTTAATATTGGAGATAAAACAGTTCCTCATCATTTAATAGATATTGTAGCTGCCGGAGAAATGTACAATGTATTTAATTTTCAGCAAGATTTTTTAAATGCTTACGCTGATATTAATAAAAGAAATCAACAAGCAATTTTATGTGGTGGTACAGGAATGTATATCGAAGCAGTATTAAAAGGGTATCGTTTGTTAGATATTCCCAATAATAAGGTGTTGAGGAATGAATTGCTCAATCAATCAGATAATGATTTAATCAAGGTGTTAAAATCACAAAAAAAGTTACACAATACTTCGGATACTTTAGATAGAGAAAGATTAGTTAGAGCAATAGAAATTGCTCAATTTGAAAAGGAAAATGAAAAAATAATACAAGATTATCCTAAAATTGAAGCGCAGCTTTTTGGTATTTATTTTGAGAGAGATGTGCTGAGAAATCGGATTACCGAAAGATTAAAATACCGCTTTAAGCATGAGAATATGATTGGTGAAGTGGAGCAACTAATGCGAAGTGGAGTATCTGCCGAAAGGCTTAAATATTATGGGTTAGAATATAAATTAATTGCTCAATTTTTATTGGGGGAGTTAGATAGAAAACAACTGTTTGAAAAACTGAACATTGCTATCCATCAGTTTTCTAAACGCCAAACAACTTGGTTTAGACGAATGGAGCGTAATGGCTTTCATATTAATTGGATAGATGGGAATTTATCGTTGGAAGAGAAAATAGAAGAAGTAAAGAATTCGGTTGGTTTAATATGATTACGCTTTAATTTAAAGTGTTTATGATTCAATCTCCCTAACCCTCTTCTCCAAGAGGGAATATCTTCGCGAAAAAAAAGTGTGTTGGAATCCCCCTTGTAGAAGGGGGGCAGGGGGATTGCTTTTAGTAACTAGTAAATAACATTTAAATGAACAAATTTGTAGTATATAATTCTTCGGCAGGTTCTGGTAAAACTTATACATTGGTTAAAGAATACCTTAAAATTGCTTTAGAAAATGAGAATCCTCGTTTATATAAAAGCATTTTGGCAACAACTTTTACCAATAAGGCTGCTGCCGAGATGAAAGAACGTGTGGTCGAATCTTTACAAGCTCTTGCCGGAAAAGCACCTATGGAAGGCACGCCTTCTTTTTTGTTGGCAGATTTAATATTACCTGTAGATAAAGGTGGTTTGGGAGTGCCTGCAGAAATTATTGCTGAACGCAGTAATAAGGTGTTGAGTTCTATTTTGCATAATTATAATGATTTCGGAATTAGTACTATAGATAAGTTTACCCATAAAATTATCAGAACATTTGCGCATGATTTACATTTACCATTAAATTTTGAAATTGTTTTAGATGATAATGAAGTGTTAAGCAATGCGATAGACATGCTGATTGCTCAGGTTGGAATTAATGATCGTTTAACACAATTGTTATTAGAGTATACCGAGAAAAAAGCCAATGATGAAGAAAATTGGCACATAGAAAAAGATCTTTTTTTGTTTGCCAAAAACTTATTGAAAGATGATGGCGAATTACATTTACAAAATATTAGAAGCCTTTCGGTAGATGATTTTACAAGTATAAAATCACAATTATTTAGTCAAGCAAAAGAGTTTGAAAACACGGTTAAGCAAATGGCTACTGATGTATTGGATTTGATTAAAGAAAAAGGAATTGAGCACAAAAGTTTTTCAAGCAGTTATTTTCCTAAGTTTTTTATTGGCTTAACTACGCTAAAATCACTAACACCAAACGATTCTGTAGTAAAAACTATTAATGGCGAAAAAGATTGGTATGCTAAAAAAGTAGATGAATACCAACAACAATTAATTGATGAAAATATAGCTTTATTTACTACTCGTTTTAATGAAGTAAAACAATATATTGAAGATTTTGAAAGTCAGTATGTGGTAAATAAATTGCTAATTAAAAACCTGTACAATTTAGCTGTTTTAAATGAAATTGAAAAAACAGTATTGGAATTTAAGAAAGAAAACAATGTGCTTAATCTTTCAGATTTTAATAAAATGATAGCCAAAATTGTTGCTGAAGAACCTATTCCTTTTATTTATGAAAGATTGGGAGAAAAATACAACCATTATTTAATTGATGAATTTCAAGATACATCAATTGTGCAATGGCAAAATATTATCCCTTTAATTGATAATTCGTTAGGAACAGGAAAGTTTAATATGGTTGTAGGCGATGCCAAACAAGCCATTTATCGTTTTAGAGGTGGTGAAGTAGAGCAAATTATTAGCTTGCCCAACATTTACAATAAAAAGGACAATCCGCTATTAATTGAGCGTGAAGACACCTTAAAAAGAAACCATTTAGCGCAGGTATTGAGCAACAATTTTAGATCTAAAGCTGATGTGGTAGATTTTAATAATCAATTTTTTCAATCCATTGCTCCACATTTATCAGAAAAATACCAACCGTTGTATAAAAATTTAGAGCAAGGTTTTGATCCTAAAAATAATGGTGGAGGTGTGAGTGTTGAATTTTTAAATGCTTCGGATAAAGAAGAATTGGAAGAGCAAACTTTTGCAAAAATCATTGAAATTATTGATAAAAATATAGCTGATAACTACAGTTTAAAAAACATTACCATATTAACTCGAGGCAATAAAGATGGTGCTGCCATTGCAGGGTATTTAATTACTGAAGGCATAAATGTAATTTCTTCCGAAAGTTTATTAATTAGTAGTTCGGCTGAGGTGAAATTGTTAATTAGCTTATTTAATTTTTTAGAACATCCCAATAATAAACAGTTTCAATTAGAAGTGATTGATTATTTGGTAGAGCATAGCTTTGTTGAAGATGATGTTTTTGAAGTTTTTTCGCAACACAAACAACAACCATTAAACGATTATTTAAAAGCTAAAGAATTAGTATTGCCACGTAAGTTATTAGTGAATTTATCGTTGTATGAACTTTCAGAATATTTAATTCAACATTTTAAGTTAGATAAGAAAGTGGATGTTTACATCCAATTTTTCTTAGATAAGGTGCATGAATATGCAAGCAGAAACGATAACTCATTAGTTAACTTTTTAGAGTGGTGGGAAAATCGAAGCGACAAGTTTTCGATAGTAATTCCTGAAGGGATTGATGCGGTAAGAATTATGAGCATTCATAAATCTAAAGGCTTAGAATTTCCTGTAGTAATATATCCTTATGCAACTGGGGATGTAAAATTGAGCGAAAAATATTTTTGGACAACAGATACAGGAATTGATAAATTAAAATCTGCTATTTTACCCATTAATAAAGACATTACATCAACTAAATTTGCTCCGGTACATGAGGATGAAACGGATAAGTCGACCTTAGATTTAATGAACGTACTGTATGTTGCATTAACAAGACCTAAAGAACGGTTGTTTATTGTTTCGCAAATAAAATTTAAAGCAAATGGTCAGCGATCTGTTTCTACAAGTGGATCGGTAAAAGATTATTTATTTGATTTTTGTGAAGCCAATGCCGAAAAACAAGTGGCAGAACATGTTTTTCATTTCGGAACATTTAATGCAAAAGAAAAACCAACAGATAAAGATAAAATAACCAACGAAACATTTAAATCGATAAGCTACAACAGTTGGCGAGATAAAATTAGAATCAGTTTTCAAGCACCAGAAATTTGGGAGGTTGAAAAGCCCGAAACAAGTAGCGAATACGGGAATTTATTTCATAAGATACTATCGAAAATTGAAACCGAAAAGGATATTGATAAAGTGTTGAATAGCTTTTTAATAAAAGGATTAATCGCTAAAAACCAATATGATGCGATAGAAAAGGAAATTAAAGAATTATTTAACATACCTGAAATTAAGGATCTATTTAATGATTTTGATGAACTTAAAAATGAGAGAGAAATTTTATTGGCTAACGGTGAGTGGTACAAACCCGATAGGGTAGTTACTAAAAATGGAACAACTTATATTGTTGATTATAAAACAGGAGAAAAAGAGAAAAAACACATTAAACAAATAGCGCACTATAAAAATTTATTAGCACAAATGGGATATACCACTATCCAGAGTTATTTGCTGTACACGAAAGATGCGGAGTTGGTTGGGGTTTGATGAGCTAAAATGAAATATTCTATAGTGTGTAGTTTGTTCTAATTGAAGAGATGATACTTAAGACGATTAGATAAATAGGTACAAGAATAATTAGTTGGCTGATTAATATGTAAAATACTGGGTTTGGCTCAACGAATAAAATAAAAGAAGGAATAAACGTAACAGGAAAAAGTAAGTAATATAATAAGCCTTCAGTTATAGAGTTGTAGGCTACAACTGGAGCATAAATAGTACCAGCTAAAACGTAAATTACAGAAATAATTAGCGCTAATTTTTTATTCGATATCTTTTGATGAAGCATATTTTGATTTCAGTATGATAAAGAAATAGGTTTTCTTATTCGTATTTTAATAAAAACTTCCAATCTGTTACCAAAACCCGTATTACGTATAGGTTTTGTTAGGGTGTTCGTTCTTCTTTTTTAATTTCAGTAATTAATGAAGTCATTCTACTTATACCAACATCATTTAGTTTTATAGGTTTATTAATATTGGGGTCAAATATAATATTATCTAAATCATAGGTCAAACTAATGGAACCAAGTAAAGTGTCCTTGGTTGTAAAAATAAACCCAGAATACACAAAGAAACGTTCAGGTTGTGAAGTGCCTATCGTGAAATTATTACTATCATTAATTATAGAAAATAATTTTTCAAATTCAAATTTATCTAATTTGATTATGTTATCGATAAAGTTTATGTCTTCAATTTTTCTACAATAACTACCTCTAAGAAAAGGATTTGAAGATTCATTTATATAACTAATTTCAATGTCGGTTGTCTTTATAAAATCACTCCAATTTATAACGTTGCTCTTGTAATAGTCTTTTTGAATCACAGCATACTTGTTTAATTCGGGTCTTTCAATAATTTGCTTAGTATATTTAAACCCTGTCTCCAAAACTTGAGTTTTGAAATCTCTTTTTACAGTAAAACTATTGTCAGGATTACTTGCGATTAAGATGTTTAACGCAAGTATTAAACTTGAAGAAATTAAGAGTATTCTGGTTCTGATTTTATGAGGTTTAAACTTGTAGATATATTTATTTATAAGGAATATCATTAAAAACCAAAATGTAAAATATGTAAAAAAATCAACTATTAACTCTGTTACAAAAAACTGTACTGAAAGTGAAGTGTGCCAACCGCTACAGAAATATGGTAAAGGAAAACCAGTTAAAATTTCATCAGGACCATCTTCAACAAGGACAAACCACCATTTGGTGAACATTTCAAATGAAATTACTGTTAGAGGAAGAGCTAACTGCCAGATTAATTTTCTCATAATTTTTTTCATCTAGGGAATGACACCCAACAACCCATTAAACGGACTATCGTATTTTAGTCAAATAGCTACAATAGCTTCAGAAGGTATCCAGCCGATATTACCGTTGGGTAGTTTAATTCTGCTCCAATCATTCACTTTTTCTAATAAAGTAACTTTTGTGCCTTCGTGTAAAGTAAACAGTTTTTCTGATGTGGGGTTCGGTTCACTTTTTATGGTTACGGTAGATTCAAAAATAATTGCTTCGTTGGTAGATAAGTTAAGTTGGTTGCGTTGTGCAGCCATTATCCAACAAAACAAGGTGATTAGCAAAAATAAAATACCGCTATAAAAATTTATTTTTTTAATAAATACACTTCCTGCTAATAGGTAAATTACAAAAAGGAAAGTAGATAAAAACAGCAAACCAATGGTGTAGTAAGTCCAACTATTAACGGTTTTAGAACTTACTATGTTTCTCCAAGTGTTGGTGATAAACAATTCCGGTAAACGTTCAATTTTATCAACCGTTTGTTTGTTGGCCATGTTTAAATTAAAGAGTGCATCCTCATTGTCAGGCTGTAATTTTAAGGCTCTTTCGTAGTTTAAAATAGCTAAAGGAATTTCATTGTTCTTGTAGTAAGCATTTCCTAAATTGTAATAAATTGCTGTAGAAAGTTCGTCTTTTTCAATTAAGGCATTATAAATTTCAATGGCTTCATCATATTTTTTCTCACCATAAAAAGCATTGGCTTTGTTGTAATCTTCTTGCGTTGACGCGAAAGAGAATACTGATGTTACAAGTAATATTGAGAGCACTATCAATCTCCCTAACCCTCTTCTCCAAGAGGGAATAGTTATGTTAGTAATTCTCAATTTAAAATTCATCATTTCTTAACCTCCCCTTCAATTTTATTAATAATACTTTCTGCCTTATCATAAACTTCTTGTTCCGAAACCGAAACAGGAGCAAAACGAGCCATATCACATAATTCTATGGTTTCAACTAAATCATTAATGGTGTTTTCAGAAACGTTAATAGCAATTAGTTTTTCTTTAATGTTGTTTTGATTTAACTCTGCAGCAGCAATGTTAAGTTTATCGCCAATGTAGCCGAATAGCGCTTTAGAAATGGCTTCGTAAAACTTGTTTTTATCGTTAGCAGCTAAATGTTCTTTCGCAGCTTTTAATAGTTTAACAGCTATCTTATTGGCTTTTTTCTTTTTCATACCAACTACATCTTCGTTGGCAACTCTAATTTTATTTCTAAAAATAAAAGTGAGTAAAAATAGGAGAGGAGCAACTATTAATAAACCGTAGAATAATGCACTATCGTAAAATGAAGCTTCGGTATGTGTAATTACTAAAGGGGCAGTGTTGATGTATCTAATGTCTTCTCCTAACATTTTAATGTCCTCTTTATTGGCAGAAGTGTAAACGGCATTTGAAGCTGTTCCATCACCTTTTAGCACGTTTAGTTGAATAGCTTTAGAAGTAATGGTTTGATATTTTTTTGTTCTAGGATTAAAGTAAGTAAACACGATAGGATCAATGGTAAATTTTCCTGCATGGCGAGGAATTACTAAATAATCAAATTCTCGTGTTCCACTAACACCAGCATCATTGGTTTTAATTTTGTCGTTAACCTTTGGATCATAAGTTTCAAAATCAGCAGGAAAATTAATGTCTACTTCATCAATTAAATTAATGTTTCCTTTACCTGAAATTTTTATTTTGATATTTACCGCTTCATTTTCTTTTAACTCATTGGTAGATACATCAACAACCATATTTAAATTCCCTACAGCAGTTTTAAAACCTTCAGGTTCGGGTGTTGGATGAGGTTTAACATTAATTTTAATGGATTTACTTTTTAAGGCAAACTCTTTATTTTCATACCTTCCAAAAAATTGGTCAAACATACTTTGTCCTCTGCTATTTACCCTTTTTTGAACCACAAAATTCATTTCTAAAGGGTCAATTTCTAATTGACCAGAACGCTGAGGAAATAAAACGATTTTACGAATAGTTGCCACATTCCATTTAACGCCATTTACCATTTCGGCACTCCATTGCGATTGTCCTAAATCAATTTCTTGACTCCAAAAGCCATTCAAATTTGCATTTTTAATTAGCTCGTTACCGGAAATGTTTACTCGAGTGTATAATTTATAAGTACATATAATTTGTTCGCCTTGGTAAACATTGGTTTTGTTTACAGTAGATTTGATGTATAATTCTTCCGAAGAGGTTGCTTTTTTGCTAGAGCTTCCTGGTTGGTTATTGTTTTGTTGTTGCACTTTAACTCCTTTGCCAACAGTAATTTTAATGGTGTTGGTTTTGTGTGCAGCACCATCATGAGCAGCAACGGCAGGACCAATAGTGAACTCACCTTCTTTAATAGCCATTAAAACGTAAGTAAGAGTAATGGTGTGAGCCGTTTTTCCATTAACCCAACTCATTTGGGTAGATTGATTAGGACCTGATAAAACTCTAAAATTAGAAAGGTTAGGCGCTTTAAAGTTTGATATTTCTGCATTAGCAGAAAATTGAATTTGAAAACGGTCTCCAGTTTTAACGGTGTTGCGACTAGTTGCAGCTGTAAACTTAAATTCTTGCGCATAAGCAGTGCTCAACACTACTAATGTAAAGAGTAAAAGGGATATGTTTTTCAAAAGTTGTTTCATTTAAAATTCAACATTAATCATTTAAAATTTTATTTACCAATCTTTTTCAGTATTAGTTTTTTGACCTTTCGCTTTTTTCTTTTTTAGTTTAGCTTGCGTTTTCTTTTCTTCATTATTTAATGCATCTAACATACGTTGGGCATCTTTTTTAGAAAGCTGATTCTGTTGTTTTTCTTGCTTCTTTTTATCTCCTTTATCTTTCTCGTCATCAGGTTTTTTATCTTTATCCTTTTTGTCTTCGTCTTTTTTATCTTTATCCTTGTCCTTATCTTTATCCTTGTTTTCGTCTTTGTTTTTATCCTGATCTTTTTTGTCTTTGTCCTTCTCTTTGTCTTTATCCTTGTCGTCCTTTTTCTTCTCATCATCTTTTTTCTGCTGTTGTTGCTGTTGCTGCAACTTCTTTTTAGCATAAGATAAATTGTACCTCGTATCGGCATCGTTAGGGTTTTCTCGTAACGATTTTTTGTAAGCAGCAATACTTTCTTCAAGCTTTTGAGCCTGTAAAAGAGAGTTTCCTAAATTGTGGTAAGCTTTGGCTTTAAGGTCTTTGTCTTCAGTTTTTTCAGCTACCTTTTGGAATTGTTGTGCTGCTTCGGCAAACTTTTTTTGTTTGTACAAGGCATCACCTAAGTTAAATTCAGCTTTAACCGATTGACCGTTTTTCTCTAATGCTTTTTTATAGCTATCATTCGCCTCTTCATACTTTTCTTCATTGTAAAGTTTGTTTCCTTCACGAATGTATTTTTTCTCCTCTTGAGCAAATGTGCTTAAGCTGATAAAAAGTACTGCTATGTATAATATGTATTTCATTTTAATTATTTCTTTGACACCCACTTATTTTACTAACTCAGCTAAACACCCCTTGTGTTCCCCTCGAGGGGAAACCCCAACGCTTAAGGATTTTTATCTTTAACGTTTTTCTTTTTTTTTTGAGTTAACTACTATCCCCTTGAGGGGATTATAGGGGTGTTTTTAATTCTTTTATTGCACCTTCTAATTCTCTAATTACGTTATTAATATCATTTTTAACTTCTAAATCATCAAACCTAATAAAAATTAAGCCCAATTGTTCTAGCTTTTCTTGTCTAACCCTATCATTCTCTGCAACTTCATCAAAATTATGACTGCTCCCATCAATTTCAATAATTAAACTAATTTCATGACAGTAAAAATCAACAATATAATTGTCAATAGGTACTTGCCTGTGAAATTGAACACCTAAGTTCTTCCTTCTAATTTCTTGCCAAAGCAATATTTCTGATAATGTCATATTCTTTCTTAACTTTCTAGCTAAAGCTTTAAGGTAAGACTTGTATGGCACTATTTTGTTTTTCAAATAACTCTAATTCTTTTCTATTTACTACTAAAACACCCTTTGTGTTTCCCTTAAGGGAAAAGTCCAACGCTTAAGGCCTTTTATTATTTCTTCTCAAAAATATTTACATCATCTAATTTACTGCTTCTTCTATTGCTAATAAAATACTCTACTACTAATAGCAATAACGCAATCAATAAAAAGAGTTGAAAACGATCTTCATAATCTTTAAAAGTTTTGCTTCCAAATTCCTTTTTCTCCATTTTATCAATCTCATCCATAATTAAGCTTAAACCAGCTTTAGCATTGGTAGCTCTAACATAAGATCCATTACCTGCTGCGGCAATTTTCTTTAGCATAGGTTCGTTTAATTTAGAGACAACAGTGTTACCTTGTTTATCAGTTCTAAATCCAACTTGTGCGCCTCTTTTGTAAATAGGTAATGGTGCTCCACCTTCAGATCCCATTCCTATGGTATGAACAGAAACACCTTCTTTGGCTGCTATTCCTGCATTTTCTACAGCATCTTCTTCGTGGTTTTCTCCATCCGTAATTACAATAATAGATTTACTTGTGCCATTCTCAAAATCAAAAGATTCCATAGCTAAATCTATTGCAGAACCAATAGATGTGCCTTGTGTTGGTACAATATCTGTTCCTATAGTCTCTAAAAATAATTTGGCAGATGAGTAATCTGTTGTAATCGGTAACTGTACATAAGCATCACCAGCAAAAACAATAATTCCTAGTCTATCGTTGTGTAATTTTTCGATAAGTTGGTAAATAGCTCTTTTAGATCTTTCTAGTCGGTTGGGTTTTAAATCTTCGGCTAACATACTGTTAGAAACATCTAAGGCAATCATCAAATCAATTCCTTCGCGTTTTACCTCTTCCATTTTTGTTCCAAACTGTAAGTTGGCTATTCCTAATAAAAGAAAAAGTATTGCCAAACCGAAAAAAGAAAATTTTACGATGGGTAAAGATTTTGAAACCTGAGGCATCATTCTTTTAATCACATTAACATGACCGAAAGCTTTGCGTTTTCTTTTTTTCCAATTTTGGACATAAATAAATACAATAATAATTAAAGGAATAACTCCTAAAATTGCCCAAAGTGCTATGGTATGTTCAAATCTAAACAATGCCTTTAAAAATTGTGTTTTTTAGTAAAAACTCGATTAATAATAAACCTAAAGCAACAACTGCAAAAGGCCAAAACCATTCTGATTTCTTTTTGTATTCTGTTACTTCAATTTTTGATTTTTCTAATTTATCAATCTCTTGATAGATGTTTTCTAAACTCTTTTTATCAGTTGCTCTAAAGTATGCACCATCTGCAATGTCAGCTATTTCTTGTAATGTTTTTTCATCAATTCGTACAGGTACATTCTGATATTGTGTTCTTCCAAATTGATCGCGAAAAGGAGTACGAGCAGTTCCGTTAGAACCTACGCCAATGGTGTAAACTCTTACGCCAAATTCTCTAGCAATTTCGGCAGCTGTAACAGGAGGAATGGAACCTCTATTGTTAGAACCATCGGTTAATAAAATAGCGACTTTACTTATGGCTTTACTATCTTTTAGTCTATTTACAGATGTTGCCAAGCCCATTCCTATTGCAGTACCATCTTCAATTATTCCATTTTGGATATTATCAAACAAATTAAGTAAAACATCGTGGTCAGTTGTTAACGGACACTGAGTAAAACTTTCTCCAGCATAAATTACCAAACCGATTCTATCATAAGGTCGTTCAGAAATAAAATCCATAGCCACTTGTTTTGATGCTTCTAATCGGTTGGGGCTAAAATCTTCTGCCAACATACTTCCAGAAATATCCAAGGCAATAATAATATCAATACCTTCGGTAGTTACATCTTGCCAACTTAATGATGTTTGAGGTCTTGCCAATGCAGTAATCAATGCAACTAATCCTAAAATTCTAAAACCAATTAAACTGTGTCTAAATAATGGAAAGCTGCTGTCTCCAAAACTTTTTAACGTTGTGATTTTTATGGTTCCGTATAATTTTTTTTGTCTGATAATATACCATACTAGCATTAATGGGATTATCAAAAAAGCCCAGAAAAACTCAGGGTTAGCAAACGATATTTCATTCCATTTACTTAACATCTGCATTCGTGTTTGGTTGCTCAATTAATTTAGTTGCATTAACAAATTCCATAGCATTATTCATACTCATTTCATTTTCTGAAGCAATTGGTTTTTCTTTTGCAAATTTTACTAAATCAGCCAATACAAATGTTTGATTTAGTTTTGTCATAATCAAACTATCAATACCATGTAAGCGTAAACCATGCATAATTTCAGTGGTAGTTTCTTCCAGCGCATTTACTTGGTAGCGTTCTTCAATATAATGTCGTACAATTTCAGAAATCTCTGAATGGTATTGTTTTGTTTTTCCATCTTGCCAAAGTTTTTGTCGGTTAAGAGATTCTAAACGTTCAATAGCAATAACATGAGGCGGAATAATAGGTTTAACTTCTTCAACAATTGCTGCAGGTTTCTTTTTTGTGAGATAAATAATCAATAAAATGATTAACACTAAAATTGCTGCCCCACCAGCAATCCATGGCCAATTTTCTTTTACCCAATCTACTACGCTAAAAGGTTCTTCTAAAGGTGTTTTTATATCATTAATTGCATCAGCAGTATCTACTTCCATATTCTGAACATCTAATAAAAGAGGTTCAGTTTTAAACGTATCGTTATTTACTAAAAATACAAATGGAGGGATTTGGTAATAACCAGAATCAAAAGAAGTGATGGTAATTTGTTGTGTTTGTTGAAATGAATTAGCCTCTTCTTTATTTGGTATTAGCGTGTCAATAGATGATTTAGAAATAATTTCTACCAATTTGCTAATGGTATCTGTTAATTGAGGGAAAATAATTTTTATTTCTCCGTTATCTACAGTATAGTTAATGGTTAAGTCAATTTTTACTTGCTCGCCAATAAGTATAGAGTGGTTATCAATGCTTGCTTTTACATCAACGTTTTGAGCTGATAAACCAACACTTCCAAAAAGGAAAATTAATATGTAGAAATATTTATTCATAATTTTTAATTCATCACTCAAAATTTCTTAAGCTCCTCTTCTTTTAAATAATGCCATTAATGGCTTAACATAATCTTCGTGAGTTCCAATTTGAGTAGTATCAACGCCACTTTTTTTGAACAGCGTTTTTAAGGTATCTCTTCTTTTTAACGCTTCAATTTTATAGTTTTTTTGTACCGCGTTACTAGAAGTGTTTACCCATTTTATTTGGTTAGTTTCACTATCTAATAAAGGAACTAAACCAATATTTGGTAATTCTTGTTCGGCCTTGTCGTATAATTCTAAAGCAATTAAATCGTGCTTTCTGTTGGCTATTTTTAATGCGTTATCGTAGTTGTTTTGACTAACAAAATCTGAAATTAAAAAAGCAGTACTTCGCTTTTTAATCACATTGGTAAAATATTTTAAAGCCAATTCTAAATCTGTGCCTTTACTTTCTGGTTCAAAATCAATTAAATCTCTAATAATCATTAGAATATGGCTTCTGCCTTTTTTAGGGGGAATAAATTTTTCTATCTGATCAGAAAAGAAAATTACACCTACTTTATCGTTGTTTGTGATGGCAGAAAAAGCTAGAACAGCACAAATCTCTGTAGCCAATTCTTGCTTGCTTTTTTGTTGTGTTCCAAATTCTTTAGATCCACTAACATCAACCAACATCATAACGGTCATTTCACGCTCTTCCTCAAAAACCTTAACATAAGGATGGTTAAAACGTGCGGTAACATTCCAATCAATAGTTCTAATTTCATCACCATGTTGGTATTCTCGTACCTCACTAAATGCCATACCTCTACCTTTAAAAGCAGAGTGATACTCGCCCGAGAAAATTTGATTGCTCAAACCTCGAGTTTTAATCTCTATCTTTCTTACTTTTTTAAGTAATTCGGAAGTTGAATTAGTGCTCATTGATTAGTTGAAAATTTGAATAGTTAAAAAGGTAAAAGAAAAAATTCTTGAATCTTTAGGTCTTGGAATTTTATTATCTGCTAAGGTATTTCAACATTGTTTAAGATTCCACTAATAATTTGTTCTGAAGTGATGTTTTCTGCTTCAGCTTCGTAGCTTAAACCAATTCTATGTCTTAAAACATCATAACAAATGGCTCTAATATCTTCAGGAATTACATAACCTCTTCGTTTAATAAACGCATATGCTTTAGCTGCTAAAGCTAAATTGATACTTGCTCTTGGTGAAGCACCAAAGTTGATTAAGTTTTTGTATTCCGCTAAATTATAGTCTTGTGGATTTCTTGTAGCATCAACAATATTAACAATGTATTGCTCAATCTTTTCATCCATATAAACCTCTTTTACCACTGCTCTCGCTTTAGTGATATCAGTAGGCTTTAATACACAGTTTGGTTTTGGAAAACCGTGAATAGAATTTCTTATAATTATTTTTTCTTCTTCTTTTGTAGGGTAGTCAAGCACTACTTTTAACATAAATCTATCTACTTGTGCTTCTGGTAACGGATAAGTCCCTTCTTGCTCAACAGGATTTTGAGTGGCTAAAACTAAAAATGGTTCCGGCAATTTAAACGTTTCATCACCAATAGTAATCTGACGTTCTTGCATGGCTTCTAATAAAGCACTCTGTACCTTTGCCGGTGCACGATTAATCTCATCTGCTAATATTAAATTGGCAAAAATTGGTCCTTTTTTTACTTGAAAAGATTCTTTCTTTTGGTTGTAAATCATCGTTCCAATAACATCGGCAGGTAATAAATCGGGAGTAAATTGAACTCTACTAAAATGAGCGTCAATAGTTTTTGCTAACGTGGTAATAGCTAGTGTTTTTGCTAGTCCTGGAACACCTTCTAATAAAATGTGACCGTTAGAAAGTAAGCCTATTAATAGGCTTTCAATCATATGTTCTTGCCCAATAATTACTTTGCGCATTTCCATAGATAGCAAATCTACGAAAGCACTTTCTTTTGCTATTTTTTCGTTTAGAGCTTTTATATCTACACTAGAAGATTGAACAGTTGTGTTCGTAACTTCAGGGGTAGGAGTGTTTGAATTCATTTCTTCCATAAGTAATTTAATTGATTACCAAAATTAATAAGTCTTATTAATTTATCAAGATTAAGGATAAAAAATGATGTTAAAAAATGTTAACGGTCTTGATTAGAATAAGCATATTTGTAATTCAAATAAAAAATATGGAAAAGAATAACATCACTTTACAAGAAACGATTGGAATGGTTAAAACATTTCATGAGTCTTTTAAAATCGGAAATGAAGAAACTCCCATTGCAGCAATTGCTGAGAAGGATTATGTTTTGCGTCATAATTTAATGGCTGAAGAAAATGATGAATATTTAGAAGCCGCAAAAAATGGTGATTTGGTAGAAATTGCTGACGCTTGTGGAGATATGTTATATATTTTGTGTGGTACGCTGTTAAAACATGGTCTACAACATAAAATAGAAGAAGTTTTCAGAGAAATTCAATCGAGTAACATGAGTAAGTTAGATGTTGATGGAAATCCGATTTACCGTGAAGATGGTAAAGTGATGAAAAGTGACCAATATTTTAAACCCAATATCAAATCGATTTTAGAAAAATAATTGTGGCGAGAATATAGATAACAAAATACTAATCAGCTTGTTATCTCGCTTCTTTTAAATTTTAAAATGAAAAAATTAGTAAAAAAGCTATGTTACTATGTGGTTTGTTTATAAACAATAACCACATAGAAAAATAAACATAGTTGTAATTCTTACAAGCAAAAAAAACGAAACTAATCAGGTAATGAAAACAATAGTAGCCTTCAGTAAAATTAATTTAGAGAAGTCTGTCGGGTATACATATAAAGCCATACTGTTTTTAGGTTTTTTTATTGTGATAACTAGCTTTAGCACACAAAAAGAATGGAAATTAGAAAAGTCTAAAAATGGAATTACAGTTTATTCTTATGTTGCAGAAGGTGAATCGTTAAAACAAATTAAATCACATACAATTATAAAAACTTCTATGGCTTCGTTAATCAGCACTTTAAATGATGTTGATGGTTATAAAAACTGGATTTATAAGTGCATTATTTCTACAAAAATTAAAGAGATTAACGAATCAAAAATGATTTTTTATACCGTAAATGATGCTCCTTGGCCTGTTTTGGATAGAGAACTGTATGTTCATAATAATATGTTTAGAGAAGAAAAAACGGGAATAGTATATTCCATTTCTAAACCATTACCAATGGATAAAATGCCGTTAAAAAAAGGAAAAATTCGAGTCAATGATTTTTATGGAGAATGGAAATTTACACCTCTTAAAGGTGGAAAGATTGCAGTAGATTATTTGTTGAAATTAGACCCTGCCGGAAAATTACCCAATTGGTTAGTAAACCTTACCTTAGAAATTGGACCTTATCAAACATTGCTTGCTTTTAAAGATGAAGTGTTAAAAGAGAAACATCAAAAAGCAGTATTTAATTATAATTATGAGCCAAAAAATTAAATTAATTTGGGATTTTAAAGGTGATGAAGCCAAAGAAATTGCCAAACACCATGTTATTCACCTTAATGAATTTACAGTAAAAGAAAAAACATCTAATATCAATTCAGGAATTGAAGTGATTAGCGATATTTATTGCATTGCTTTTTTAGTAGTAAATGAGCAAGATGTAATTGTTGTTAGAGATGCCTTAAAACCACACCGTGGAGAAATTTATGAGTGAAAAATAAATGAAAGTAAGAATCTACTTAAAAAAGTAGTTAACTTAACCAAATGAAAATCTTATTGACTTCATTCTGTTTTGGTCCTTATCATTGGTATGATGACCCTATTTATTCGTTAGTTGGTTTTTTTTTGATACTGACAATTGTTGGATTGTCTATTCGTGAAAAAATTAGAAAATCAAAAACGATTGAAAAAGATTCATTTTTTCAAAAAAACGATAATTTATACTTAGAAAAAGATGTTTTAGGTTGTGAAAAAGCTTATATAAATCATAGTGAACAATCACATAAGCCTGCTGATAAATCGAAATTTAAATTCATAATGATTCTTGTTGTGTTTTTGCTTGGTTTGTTTTTAATGTTTGTTTATACACCAAAAAAGCATTCACCATATAAAGCGACTACAGGGTCAGGATATATTCATCATCCTGATGATCAAAGTAGGGATTACTTTTCTAATCCATTTTATTTTAATAATTATTTAGATGCTAAAGAGCTTCTGCGAATAGATACTGCTTTAGTTTTTAAATCAAATAATATTTTTGAAAATAAAGAAGGGATGAGTAAAGAATAAATTTTCATAACTATTATAGTTAATTTTGATTTTCTAAAAGCAATAAAAAATGAGCGATAAAATCAGTACCAATAAAGCACCAAAACCAATGGGTTTATATCCATATGCACGTAAAGTGGGTAATTTATTATTTTTATCAGGAGTTGGTCCGCGAGCAGCAGGTTCTGGTAGTGAAGAAGCAAATATTCCGGGATTAAAATATGATAACAACGGTAATTATGAAGCTTTTGATTTTGAAGCTCAATGTCGTTCTGTTTTTGATAATGTAAAAGTGATATTAGAAGAAGCGGGTTCTAATTGGGAGAATTTAGTTGATGTTACTGTTTTTTTAACAGATATGAAACGTGATTTTAAAACTTACAATCGTGTTTACGCAGAATGTTTTCAAGGAAACCAACCGTGCAGAACAACTGTAGAAGTAAATGCTTTGCCTTCTCCAATTTCAATAGAATTAAAGTGTATTGCTACAGTAGATTAAGTTGAAAATCTATCCATTCTCTAGCATGTTTCATGTTCGAAAATGATTTGGTATGTACACTCGGTTTGTTAAACCTTATAAAGAAATTAAATAAAAGGCGTTGAGACAAACTGTTAATGATAAATGCAGCAGCAATTTTGTTTTTTTCAATTCCTTTAGTTGTCATGTGTTTTCTGCCTTCGCTAGATACTGAAGTGTAATTTCCTGTTTCGGAAATAACTCCGTATTTAGCTCCTTTTGTAAGTTCTAAATTAGTTTTTTTCATTTCCTCAAGATCCTCTATTTCTAAAACAGAATTATCTTTAGTGCTTATTAATATTAGCTGAGGAGTCAGTAGTTCGATAAAGACTTTATTTAATTCGATTTTAGACAACTTGTATTTTTAATTTTTTAAAAGAAAAAATCTAAAATAGAAAATAAATAAGAATAAAAAAAATATTTTATTGAATGTGATTTTCTGTTACAGGTTTTTAGTTTGAGATTCTATCCAAATAAGGGCTTCTTTTAGTGTAGAGAACATTTTGGTTGGAGTGTTGGGTTTGTTAATTTTTAAATAGAATTTCCCTAATAATCGTTGAGATAAATTATTGATAACAAATGCAGTTGCAACTCTATCTTTTTCAATAATTTCTGTAGCCATTAATGTTCTTGCTTTTTCGCTAACAGTGGTGTTAGATCCACTTTCTGTAATTATACCATATTTAACACCTTTAGCGAGTTCAAGGTTTGCTTTTTTTATGGCTAAAATATCTTCAACTTCTATAACCGAATTATTTTTTATAGTTATCTGTATAATGTTGGGAGACAACAATTCTATAAACACATTATTTAATTCGATTTTTTGCAAGGTAATTTAGTAGTTATTAAATTGTTAATATAATATAAAGATACATCTAAAATTCATTAAATTCGCACATCTTAAAACAAAGAAATGAGTCAGTATAAAACATATCCAAAATTAGACTTGCCAAATGTTGCCCAAGAGGTGCTAGAAAAATGGGAAGCCAATAAAGTGTTTGAGAAAAGTATCTCAACAAGAGAAGGTGCAACACCTTACGTTTTTTATGAAGGGCCACCTTCAGCAAACGGATTACCTGGTATTCACCATGTGATGGCTCGAGCAATTAAGGATATTTTTTGTAGATACAAAACTCTAAAAGGCTTTCAAGTAAAACGAAAAGCAGGTTGGGATACGCACGGATTACCGGTAGAGTTAAGTGTAGAAAAAAAGTTAGGAATTACAAAGGAAGATATTGGTAAGAAAATTTCTGTTGACGAATACAACAAGGAGTGTAGAGAGACAGTAATGCAATACACAGATATTTGGAATGACTTAACTGAAAAAATGGGGTATTGGGTAGATATGGAAGATCCATACATTACCTATGAAAATAAATACATGGAAACGGTATGGTGGTTATTAGGACAGCTATACAAAAAAGATTTGATGTATAAAGGTTACACCATTCAGCCGTATTCTCCTGCTGCAGGTACTGGGTTAAGTTCTCACGAATTAAACCAACCGGGCTGTTACAAAGATGTAAAAGATACTACTTGTGTTGCGCAGTTTAAGGTTCTTCAAGGCGATGTTTGGAAGTTAGGTTTTGAAGATATTGAGGATGTTTATTTTATAGCTTGGACAACTACACCTTGGACATTGCCTTCAAATACAGCTTTGGCTGTAGGGAGTAAAATCGATTATGTATTGGTTAGAACTTATAACCAATATACTCACCAACCAATAAATGTAATCTTAGCGAAAGTTTTAGTAGGAAAACAATTCTCTGGAAAATATGTTGAGTCGGAAGATTTAACTTACACTCAAGGAGATAAAAAAATACCTTTTAAAATAGAAGAAAGAGTTATGCCAGGAGCAACTTTGGCTGATATTCAATATGAGCAATTATTACCTTATACACAACCTTGTGAGGAAGCATATTCCCCTTTATGGGAAAAATATAAAAACAGCGGTGCATTTAGAGTAATTACTGGTGATTTTGTAACTACAGAAGATGGAACAGGTATTGTGCACATTGCACCAACTTTTGGTCAAGATGATGCTCAGGTTGCAAAAGATAAGTTAGTGCCTGCAATGTTGGTGAAAGATGAGAATGGAAACTTGGTCCCATTAGTAGATTTGCAAGGTAAATTTAGACCAGAAATGGGAGAGTTTGCAGGAATGTACGTGAAGAATGAATATTATAATGACGGAGAAGCTCCTGATAAATCTGTTGATGTTCAAATTGCTATCAAATTAAAAGAAGAAAACAAAGCCTTTAATGTTGCTAAATATGAGCACAGTTACCCCCATTGTTGGAGAACGGATAAGCCTGTTTTATATTATCCGTTAGATTCGTGGTTTATTAAATCTACTGCCGCAAAAGACAGAATGATAGAATTGAACAAAACGATTAATTGGAAACCTGAAAGTACAGGTACAGGACGTTTTGGAAATTGGTTAAAGAATTTAAATGATTGGAATTTATCACGTTCACGTTATTGGGGTATTCCAATTCCAATTTGGAGAACAGAAGAGGGTGATGAAGAAATTTGCATCGAATCGGTAGAGCAATTAAAAGCGGAGGTAGAAAAATCTATTACTGCTGGCTTAATGACAGAAAGTCCTTTGGCTGATTTTGTTGTTGGAGATATGAGTAAAGAAAATTATGATACGTTTGATTTACATAAAAATTATGTAGATGAAATTACCTTAGTTTCTGCTTCGGGTAAACCGATGAAACGTGAATCAGATTTAATTGATGTGTGGTTCGATTCTGGTTCTATGCCTTATGCGCAACAACATTATCCTTTCGAAAATAAAGAACAAATAGATAATAATAAATTTTTTCCTGCAGATTTTATTGCTGAAGGAGTAGATCAAACAAGAGGTTGGTTTTTTACGCTGCATGCTATCGGAACAATGATTTTTGATTCTGTTGCTTATAAAAATGTAGTATCTAACGGTTTAGTGTTGGATAAAAAAGGACAGAAAATGAGTAAGCGTTTAGGAAATGCTGCTGATCCATTTGAAACTTTAGGTAAATATGGTGCCGATGCTACCCGTTGGTATATGATTACCAATGCACAACCTTGGGATAATTTAAAATTTGATTTAGAAGGAATTACAGAAGTTCAGCGTAGGTTTTTCGGAACGTTATATAATACTTATGGGTTCTTTGCTTTGTATGCTAATTTAGATGGCTTTACTTACTCTGAAGAGGAGATTGCTATTGATGAACGACCTGAAATTGATCGTTGGATAATGTCTAAATTAAATACCCTTATCAATACTGTTGATGGATTTTATGGCGATTACGAACCTACAAAAGCAGGTAGAGCAATTCAAGATTTTGTAAATGATGAATTAAGTAACTGGTATGTACGTTTGTGTAGAAGACGTTTTTGGAAAGGAGAATATTCTCAAGATAAAATTGCAGCGTACCAAACTTTATATAAATGTTTAGAGGTAGTTGCTCAACTTTCTGCATCAATAGCACCATTTTATATGGATCAGTTGTATTCTGATTTAGTTGCTGTAAGCGGTAAAGGAAACAATACTTCAGTTCACTTGTCTGATTTCCCTGTAGCTAATCAAAGCCAAATTGATACCGATTTAGAAGAACGTATGGCAATTGCTCAGAAAGTTTCTTCTATGGTGTTGAGTTTGAGAAAAAAGGAAAGCATTAAGGTGCGTCAACCATTACAAAAAATAATGGTTCCTATTTTAGATGAGAAGTTTAAGCGTCAATTACAAGAGGTAGAAGATTTAATTTTATCTGAAACGAATGTGAAAGAATTGGAATATTTGATGGATACTGCTGGAGTATTAGTGAAATCTATCAAACCAAACTTTAAAACATTAGGACCAAAATATGGTAAAATAATGAAGCAAATTGCTGCTGCAGTTAACCAGTTTGGTGCTGATGAAATTGCTGAGTTAGAAAGTAATGGTTCTAAAAATATGACTATTGATGGTCAAGAGGTTGTTTTGGAAATTACTGATGTAGAAATTTCTACTCAAGATATTCCAGGTTGGTTAGTGCAAACAGAAAATGGTTTAACAGTAGCGTTAGACATTGTTTTGTCTGATGAATTAAAAGAAGAAGGAATGGCTAGAGAGTTTGTAAATCGTATTCAAAATTTAAGAAAAGAAAGCGGTTTAGAAATAACAGATAAGATCAGTGTTAAAATATTAAAACACAACGAAATAAATCAAGCAATTACTAATAATAAGAACTATATTTGCGCGGAAACTTTAGCAGGAGAACTTGATTTAGTTGAAGAGTTGAAACAAAATGATGGAATTACAGTAGAATTGGAAAACGATGTAACTACAGTAATTTCAATAACAAAATTGAATTAATATATTAAAATAATAAGTTATGGCAGACATAAGATATTCAGACAAAGATTTAGCAGAATTTAAAACATTAATTGAAAAGAAAATTGATGCAGCACAAACGGATTTAAACGATTTAAGAGGTTCTTTATCTCACAGAGATGATCACGGAACAGATGATACTGCTCCAACATTTAAAATGATGGAAGAAGGTGCTGCAACGCTTTCTAGAGAAGAAGTTGCACAGTTAGCAGGAAGACAAGAGAAGTTTTTAAAATCATTAGAAAATGCATTGATTAGAATTTCTAACAAATCTTACGGGGTTTGTAGAGTTACAGGTAAATTAATCCAAAAACAAAGGTTATTAGCTGTTCCTCATGCTACGTTAAGCATTGAAGCGAAAAACGCACAAGCTTAATGAAACTCAACGCTTTTTTGCGTTGGCAGTTGAATTAATTCCGATGCATATCGGGATATTATTATCTATAAATTGATGATTACTTTTAAGTAATCATCAATTTGTAATTTCCAATTCATCCTATGAATAAATTTCTTTCCATTTTATCCAAACCTTTGGTAATTATCTTTTTGGTGCTTTTTGCAGATCAAGCATTAAAAATTTGGATAAAAACAAACATGCGTTTAAGTGATGAATTTCCAGTATTAGGAGATTGGTTTTACATTCATTTTGTAGAAAATAAAGGAATGGCTTTCGGAATGGAATTCGGAGGGGATTGGGGAAAATTAGCATTGAGCTTATTTAGAATAGTAGCAGTTTGTGGTATAGGATATTATCTGTATAAGATACCTAAATCAGCGCCAAAAGGTTTAAAAATTAGCATAGCTTTAATTTTTGCTGGAGCACTAGGTAATATTATTGATAGTGCTTTTTACGGTGTTATTTTTGACGGTAGTTATGGTCAAATAGCTACTTTTTTACCTGAAAAAGGATATTCTTCTTTTTTACATGGTTGGGTAGTTGATATGTTTTGGTTTCCATTAATGGAAGGTAATTTTCCTGAATGGTTGCCAGTTTGGGGAGGGGAACATTTTATGTTTTTTAGACCTGTTTTTAACTTAGCCGATGCTTCAATTTCTATTGGTATTGGTATGATCTTTCTTTTTCAGAGAAGATTTTTTTAAGAAGTGGTAGTTCATTTTTTTTTGTGAGCTAGTTAGGTGTTGGCTTATTGGTAATATTATTTTTGTTAACTTTAGTTATTAATCTTGAATTTTATTCTATCCTTTTATGAAAAAAATAGTTTTAATCACATTTGTTTTTGCGGTGTTACTCTCTTGTAAAAAAGAGAAGGGTAGAGATTTGAGTAAGGCAGAATACAAAGTGGTTTTTACGATGTATTGGAATGCTCAAGATTTCCCTGCAGATTTTCCAAGTAATGCTCATTTTTCACCATTAATAGGATGGGTCACCAGTTAGATAATTCTTTTTTTAAGCTAGGAACATTGGCAACTCCCGGAATAAAAGAAATGGCAGAGAGAGGGAAAACCTTCCCTTTGGATAGTGAAATA